>Ga0302311_10000861_pt1 | contig 36708 bp, 31 predicted proteins | sample III_Palsa_N1_3_FD_200449 | JGI IMG/M metagenome (GOLD analysis project Ga0302311, IMG submission 200449) | Peat permafrost microbial communities from Stordalen Mire near Abisko, Sweden - III_Palsa_N1_3 | ecosystem: Environmental > Terrestrial > Soil > Palsa > Peat permafrost | place: Sweden... | reverse complement strand
CGGATTGTCTCTTCAAGCAATCACACATTACGCACACCTGCGGTTTGGGTAAGTCCTTGGGAAGGCGAGATAAATCGGCCGTGGAAAATGCAGTGCAATAGCTGTGCAAGGCCTTGCTTCCGCCAATTGCAGTGCTAGGACCGTGACATAGGAAGCAGTGCATTGCACAGCTCGAATTCCGGCCAAAGGAGATCTTCTGGTGCGATCGATCAAGGCGGCGCCGAAGCGGCCCAATCTGACGATCCGCCTCGATCCCCTCGCAAGGGCCGCGCTCCAGCAGCTGGCGATACGCGAGCGGTCGACCCAGACGGCTGTCCTGGAGCGGCTGATCATGGCGGCCGAACAAAACCCTGACGGCTACTATCTGCGATCGGCCGCGATCAATTCCTTCACCGCCGCAGCGCTCGCCCGCGTCCTTCTGGGGGTCATCGCCCCTGACCATCCTCAGTTGACCGCGGCCCTTGGCGTCGTCGACGGGGTTTCGCGAGGCCTGTTCGGAGACCTCCCGCCCGCGCCGGCGGAGGCGCCGGGCGTGGATGAGCCGGACCCGCGGGTGACCTCGGTCCTCGACGCCTTCGGCCTGCTCGACCCGCCAGAATAGCCGTATCGCGGGGAGGGCCGAGCGGTTAAGCTGACCGCGCTTCCTTCTCCCTCCCGCAGCTGTCCCTCCCAATCGAGGACACTGCGATGTCACGACCTCACCGCGGCGGGTTTGAATCCTGGCTGCGCGGCGGCCAGACCGTCGGCCACACCTTCGACATGACCATCGAGGTGCTCGGCAAGCTGCTCCTTCTGGTCATCGCGCCCCTGACCCTGATCGTAGGCTGGGCCGCCGTCCATCATCTGACGCCAGACCAACAGCTGGCCGGCATGGAGGAGGTCGAGGCTTCGGTGCTGGGCGCCATCGGCCGGCCGCTCACCCAAACCCTTTCGATCAAGTCGGCGGACGGAACCACCCATGCGGACAATGTCCGCGATGTCCCGAACGACCCTGACGTGGCGCCTCACGCCCAGGTCTTTTGGCGAACCGCGCGCTACACCTTGGTCTTGTGGGGCTGCCTGATGCTGCTCGTTGGCGTGGTCGCGAACCTGTGGTTCCAGTTCTCCGGTCAGGACAAGATCAAGGCCCGGCAGATTCGTGGGCAGATCGTCCTGCCTCTCTCCCAGCTGCTGATCCAGATCCGCGCCTTCAACGTTGCGGAGGCCAGACGCCAGGGCGTCATCAACTTCCAGGCCCCGCTGCTTTGCGGCGTGCCCTATCCCTTCGGGACCGAGCACGAGCACACGCTGATTGTCGGCGCGCCGGGGTCCGGCAAGTCCGTCGCCTTCCATGGGCTAATCGACTCGATCCGGGCCAAAGGCCAGCGGGCGATCATCTTCGATCCCGAGCTCGACTACATCCGTCACCACTACGATCCCGAGCGCGACGTCATCCTCAACCCCTTCGACGCGCGGTCACCCGCCTGGTCGCCGTTCTTCGATGCGCGGGACACGCCCGACTGGGTCAAGCTCGGCCACGCCATCTTCAAGGACCCCAAGTCGGGCGATCCCTACTGGGTCAATGTCGCCCGATCCCTGTTCTCCTGGACCGGCTACCAGCTCATGGAGCGGCGCCGGCGGGCCAACGAGGCGGCCGGCCCTGGGCCCGCGGCCGAGGTTCAATTGACCGAGGCCCTCGACTTCCTGTTCGGCCCGATCGCCGAGCTGAAGGCGCTGTTGAAAGGAACGCCCGCGGCGATGCACCTGGGCGGCCTGGAAGGCGCGCGCATCTCCTCGTTGTTGTCGGTCCTCGCCGAAGGAGTCGAGCCGCTCATCTACCTGCATGGAAACCGGCAGCGGTTCTCAATTCGCGATTGGGTGAACCAACCCGTGACAGCGGAGGCCGCGCCGGCGCCGCCTGGAGCGGGCAGGGGAGGATTCCTGTTCCTGTCGGCGCCTGAGAGCCACATGGACGCCTTGCGGCCGTTGCTGGGCTTCTGGTCTGAGCTGGCGATCTCGGCCCTGCTCAGCCGGCAGGACGGTCTCAGTCGCGAGACCACCTGGTTCCTCCTGGACGAGTTTCATTCGGCCGGCCGGGTCGACGCTCTGGCCGATGGTCCGCAACGGCTGCGCAAATATGGCGGCGCCGTGGTGCTCGGTTTCCAGCAGGTTTCGCAACTCCACGACCTCTATGGCCCCGACAAGGCCCGGACCATTATCGGCAACTGCCTAACTAAGCTGATCCTGCGCGCGGGCGACTTCGAGACCGCGACCTTGATGTCAGAGCAGCTCGGCCGGCGGGTGATGCGGCGAGTGGACGAGAACACCTCCTACGGAGCCAACAGCATCCGGGACGGCGTCGGCCTGATCCCGAAGGAGGAGTTGGAGCCGATCGTCCTGGCCGAGGACGTCCATAACTTCAGCGCCCTCGAAGGCATGATCCGGGTCGCCAACGCCCGCGCGACCCACCCGTTTCCCATCGCCAAGATTAAGCTGCGCTATGTCGAGCGGCCCGTGGTCGCGGACGGGTTCATGCCCAGCGACGCCGATCCGGTCCGTGAATATCTCAATCGCGCCCTGCTGAAAGGCGATCGCCCGAACCCAGACCCCAAGGGCGACAAGCCCCAGCCGGATCGACGTGGCGGACCGAAGACACCGCCAAGGACCGGAGGCGGCATCGCCGCGCCGACCGCGCCCCTGGATGAGGTGGTGCGGTCACCGGCGCAGGAAGGGAAGGGGACATCCGCCCCTGACCCCAGCTCGCAGCCGGCGCCCGGCGTGGCCGCGCGCAAGGCGGTGCTCACCTCCCTGTTTGATCGGTCCAAGCCCGGCAGAGCCGCGGGCGGCGTTGACCCCAGCGTCGCGTCTGTCGCTCCTGCCGAGGCGGCCTCTGGACCGGAGCCGACGCTGAGCGCCGAAGATGTCGCCGCGGTCGCCGATGACGACCACGATCCTGCGAAGGCCTTGGCGGCGCGACCGGAGGACCTCAACAACGGGCAGGAAGCCCATCGGGCTCGCCGGCGGCAGGAACAGACGGACGATGAGTGGACCCGCAGGCAGGCGCTTCTCCGGGCCGAGCCTGATGCAGATCGAGGCCGGCTCTCGGTCATCCAGCGTGAGGCCGAGGTTCTCGCCGCCCGGGAAGCCACCGAGGATCTCGGGTCGATCGAACGGGCGACGGCCGCCGACATCCACTATGCGCAGGAGCACCAGCACGAGGCTTTGACCCAGGCCGGCGGCCTGCTCGTGGCGGGCCTGTTAGGCGCCAATCTGGCAGATGCGGCCCCGGCCCCCGAAGGGATTGAGGGCGTCCAGGGTGAGCTCGCCCTTTTTCAAGACCGGGTGACCGACCGTTGGTCCACGTCGGACGAGGCGCTGGAGATCAATGATGCCCACGCCGCCAAAGGCATCGAAGATTTAGCCGTTGGCCTGCCGCTACCCGACTCGGCGGCGCAGCACCGCCATGATCACGATTGGCGAGGTGACCATCCCTTCACTGAGCCAGAGGCTGATCGCGACCTGGAGATAGGAGAGTGAGGCGCCCGTCGGTCCGCCCGCAAACCGGCCTGAGGTAACGGTCGTGATGAGCGTGAGTGCCGTCGGCGCCGGCGGCGCCGACTACTACGCCAAGGACGACTACTATTTCGGGAAGGCCGACGACGCCGCCGGCGGGCCGGACGGCGCCGCCGAGCCAGCGTCCGGAGCGACCCCGCTAACCTGGGGTGGCCGCGGCGCCGGTCGCCTGGGTCTTGAAGGCGCGGCGGCCCTGGAGGACTTCAGGGCGGTCATGGACGGCCGCAATCCAGATACGGATGGGCCTCCGCTTTCAGTCAAGGATAGGCGCGCGCGGGACGGTCAGACACCGAGTGATGGGGAGGCGATCAGAGCCCGGGCTGAACATCGAGCTGGGCTCGACCTGACCTTTTCGGCGCCCAAGAGCGTCAGCGTCGCAGCTCTGGTTGGCGGGGACGACCGGCTGGTTGAGGCGCATGGCGAGGCCGTCGGCGTCGTCATGGGCTATATCGAGGCCCACTACGCCTTGACCCGCCAGCGAGACGGTCGGGGCGGTATCGAGCAGGTCAATACGGGCAATCTCATCTATGCCCAGACCACCCATGCAACGTCTCGCTCGGGCGATCCCAATCTCCACACCCACGTTATCGTCTCCAACGCGGTCGTCGACGAAGCCAAGGGAGAATGGCGGGCGCTCAACAACCGTGAGATCTACGCCAACCAGGTCATGCTGGGGCTGATCTATCAGCGCGAACTGGCCCGCTCACTGATGCGGGAGGGCTATGACGTCCGCTCCGCCAACGGCGACGGCAGGAGCCTTGGCAAGGCCGGGATGTTCGAGATCGCCGATTGTCCGCAAGGAGTCCTGGACACCTTTTCCAAGCGCCACCAACAGATCCTGGCCAACGCCGCGCTGATGAAGCCGCAGACCCCCGCGCAGTTTGAAATCGCGGTCCTGAAGGACCGTCCATCGAAGATCGATACCCCGGCCTCCGAACTGAGGGATGTCTGGGAGAAGGAGGCGGCCGACCACGGGTTCGATCCGCGCGATTGGGCCGCGGCGAAGTCGGAGGCCTTCCCCGGCCGGGATGTCAGCCCAACCCGCGCCGGTGTGGCGCGCCCGCTCGCCCTTGTCGCCCATCAGCTTGGAGAGGCCGTGCATGGCTTTGTGGCTGGGTCGCGGCCCGGGCTTGAGGGAGAGCCAAGCGGTTCGACAGGGCGGTTGGCGGTGGGGGAAGCGATCCAAATCGCGGAGGCGAAGACCACGGTCTTCACCAAGGGCGATATTTTGCGGACCTCAATGATGGCTTCCCCGGCGGAGGTCTCGTTCGGCTCGCTGCAACAGGCGTTGAGCGTCAGCCTTGCGGATCGGCAAATCAGGCTGGCCGACTTGGCCATCTACGAAGGCGTCACGACGACCCGCGCGCTGAAGATCGAGGCGGACATCGTCGCCGCGGTTAAGGCAGGCATCGGCAAGTCCCGGCCCGTCCTGGAGCCGCCCGTTGCGCTCCAGCGGGCGCGGCAGGGCCTGACCCAGTCTGACGGCGCTCGCATTCAACTGGGCGATGATCAGGTCCGCGCCGCGGTTCTGGTTCTCAGTTCGCCAGACAGGTTCGTGGCCGTGCAGGGCGTCGCGGGCGCTGGAAAAAGCACCATGTTCGCCCTGGTCGGCGAAGCGGCGCGCGAACAGGGTGTCGCGATTGTCGGGATGGCGCCCACTCACAGCGCCAAGGAATCGCTCGCGGACAAGGCGGGATTTGAGGCGATGACGGTCCAGCGCTTTTTGGCCGCCAACGCCAAGGTTGCCGAGGGCCATGCGCGGGCGACGCCAAAGCAGCTTGCGCAATGGCGGGGAAAGATTGTCGTCCTCGACGAGGCCTCGATGGTCGACAACGCCGACAAGCTGAAGCTCACGCATCTGGTCGACGCTCTGGAGGTCCGCAAGCTTGTTCTGGTCGGTGACAGAGGACAGCTGCCCGCGATCACCGCCGGGGCGCCCTTCGCGTTGCTCCTCGACACCCTGATTCCCCATGCGGTGATGGATACGGTTCGTCGCCAGCGAGACCCGGAGCTTCGCGCCGCTGTCGAGACCCTAGCGTCAGGCAAAAGCCAAGGTGTGCGAAGCCTGCAGGGCAGGGTGGTTGAGGCGGGCGAACGGGCAGGGGCGTTCACACTCGCGGCGATGGCGTTTGATGAGTGGAAGGCGGCCCACCATCAGGGCGTCAGTCGCCCGATCATCACTGTCAGCCAGGAACAGCGCTCCCTCGTGAACGGGATGATCGTGGACCACCTCGAAAGGGCCGGCGACATCGCCAAACTTGGTCCCAACCGCGATGTCCTGACCCAGCATCATCTGTCCGGTCCCGAGCGCTGGAGGGCCGCCAGCTATCGGATTGACCAGGTGCTAGTGTTCCACTCCCGGCTCTCGGCGGCGGGTATCGGCAAGGGCGACCATGCCCGGGTTGTTGGCCTCGATACCTCCAAGACCGGCAATGTCCTGACCGTGCTCAAGGAAGACGGCAAGTTGGCGACGATCGGACTGAATGCGCTTCGCCGGCGCGGCGCGGACAAGTTTGTCCCCTACGATCTGGATCGCGGCGGTCAGCTCCACCGGGGCGCGGCCTATGTGTTCGAGCGCACCAACACCCACGCGGCGGTCGACGTGAAGGCGGGCGAAGGCTTCAGGGTGGTGGGCGAATCCGACGGCCGGATTGACCTGCGGCTTTCCTCCGGCCGGGCGCTCTCCTTGCCGTCGGACGACAAGCAACTCCTGTTCGTTGGTCCGGGCTACGCCATGACCACTCATCGCAGCCAGGGGCTGACGATGGCCGAAGATCCCATCGGCATTCTCAGCAGCCGCAACGCGACCCTGGCCGGCGCCTATGTGCAGATCTCAAGGGCGGTGAGTGGGATTACGATTGTCACCGACAGCTTCAACAACCTGGTGCGCAATATCGCCCAGCGCGACGGCCTCAACCCAATCGCGACCTTCAGCGTCCGGCCGGACCAGGCCCTCGACCAGAGTATCTCAAAGCTTGGCGCGACGGTTCCGAGCGGCCCCTTTGACCCGTCCCTGAACAAGGCCGAGCCGGACAAGTCGATCCTGCAGGACCGGCCGTTGCCGTCGGATCGCTCGCTGTAGGTTGGCCGGCTCGCCTCAAGAGGGTTTGCGGGCCAGGACGGTCGCCCTCACAAGCTCCGCCAAGACCCGGCGAAGGCCTGGCGATTCGATTCTGGGAAAGAATTCGGCGACGACCGCTCCGTCTCGCGAGCCCATCAGTCGTGTGAGTTCAGGTTGGTGGGCCAACGCGCAGGCCTTGGCGGCCTCGTCGGTCGTCGAGGGAAGGCCGACGTAGAAATCGCCGACGGCGACGTTCAATGTCCTCGCGATCTCGTAGAGCGTGGACGCGCTGACGCGGTTGAAGCCGCGCTCGTACTTTTGAACTTGTTGAAAAGTAAGGCCTAGCGCCGCAGCCAGGGTGTCCTGGCGCATTCCGGCTGCTCGCCGACACTCTCGAATTCGCCGACCGATCTGCTGGTCAACGGCATTTGCCACGCCCCGATGATTGGAGCCCATGCCTGCTCTCTTGTTGTCGAAATCAGCCCACGTCGCGTGACCGACAAGTACCAGACGAGCGCTGAAAATACACACTGACAGTGTGTAGAGGCCGCCTTGCTGGGAGACGAGTCTCTCGCGGTGAGTGCGGATGAAGACCTTGTCGCGCTGGGGCGGGAGATTCGTCGCCATCGCAAAGCCAGAAAGCTAAGCCAGGAAGGATTGGCTGAGCTGGCGTACCTGCATCGAAACTACATCGGCTGTCTGGAACGCGGCGAACGCAATCCAGCCGCCAAGACGCTCTTCCAAATTTCTCGCGCCCTCGGCATTGGCTTGGCCGAACTCGTGGCGGGTGTCGCGCCCGACACCAAGCACGACTGAGGATCGTTGCTCCTCAACCGCCCCGTCGGGATAATGGTGGCGCCACTGACTAAGGCCGAGGCGGGCGCAGCCGCTCAACCAGTGCGCCGGTTTGAAGAACGTCAATCGCGGTGCAATCGGGCCAATCGGTCAGGAGTTGGCGGGCGTAGATGACCGCCTCGGCCTCGTCTTCAAGAGAGCCGGACTTTTCAAACGGCTCCCGGCCTGGGAGGTCGATTCTGAAGTGGAACGTGCGCATCGTCGCATCATAGCACAGCAGGTGGCCGACGGGTCGCAGGTCAAAGGCGGCGAGTTGATTGGTCCGCCGTCCCTCGGTCTCACCGGGTGGTGAGTGACATCAGAAGCAGCTGGGCCAACCACGTTGGGAGCAGGGGGGCAGCCTCAATGAGCGCCTCGCGTTCAGCAAGCGGCAATCTGCGGCCTAGAAACGGCAGAAGACGCGCCGACTCCGCGGGGCCAAGCCATGCTAGCGCGCGGATGACTTCGCCCGACAACCGGCCGGCATGGGTGAACTGCCAAGCCGGCGCATGGCGCAGATCCAATGTTTGCTTGCCGAGTTGCAGCGACCGACTGCGGCCAGAGGTCAGATAGATGGCGCGAATTGGCACCTGCGTCGTGAGGGCCAGCCTGTTCGCCGATACGGCGCCGTGGGACGCAATCGCTTCGCCGCGCAATGCCGCGAGGCTCGCCACGACCGATTCCATGGAGGGTGTGCGGGGGCCAAATCGCGTCGCAATAGGCCGGACATAAATCCCGTGATCAATCCGATATAGCTCGCCGCGTCGCGCGAGGCGCGAAAGCGCCTTGCTGAGAGCGCCGCGCTCGCCGAAATTCCGCAAACCGCTGGCCGTCAGCAGGGAGCCTTCGGGAAGCCCCCGGCTGTGTTCCAGCAATTGCTCCGCCAGTGGTCGCACGGGACGCCCCTCGCCGTGGGTCAGAAATAGCCCCGCACGTCCTGGTGGGCGGCGGCGATCATTTTTCGGGACGCGGCGGTCACACCGGCCGCCTCGGCGAACGCCGGCCAATCTGCAACGGCGGCCGTTACGGACTCGATGATCTCGCCCATCAACCGATCGCTCAGGCCATGACGCCGGCCGAGGGCGCGCACGTGGTCGCCGGTCGGTCGACGCCCTTCACCCTCGATATCCAGATAGTGCTCGCCGCCGGGCCCAGGCGCGAAGGTGAGGTCATAGGCGGGCGCAAGGCGCCATTCGCCGGCCGGCGACATGAGGAAGCTGTGCTGGCGGGTATGGTCGTCGCGGTTATAGGCAAGGACATTGAAGACCATCCGACGAAACGCGGATGCGACATCACCGGCGTGCCGCGTGATCGCCTGGGTCGCTCGCAGGAAAACGTCGTAGCTTGAGGGGAGGGAAGGCTTAGCCTCGATCGCGCCGCTCAGGGAGACCATGTGCAGGCGAAGGCCCGGGGCAGGGCGATCAAAACGCCGCGTTGCGAAGTATCCTGGACCGGATTTGGCGGCCAACAAACGGAAGGCGCTGAGTTCGAGTCCCGCTGCCAACGCCATAGCGGCGTAGGCCGCTTCGATCGGGCCGATGTCGGAGGGATCTTCGTTGGCCCCGAATTTGACGATCCAGGCCTCGTGCCCGGGCGCGGCTTCGCCTTCCGAAACGGAGATCGCGCCATCGGCGTTGAACCCCACGTGGATTTTCGGGCGGGCGCCGCCAGACGCGCCGGCCAGACCGGCCAGGGTGTCCGCGAGCGCGTCTTCTTCGCCCCGCAAGATTTCCGCCGAAGCGGCGGCCAGCTCATCCAGGTCTAGGGTTTGCGCATTGTCCGCCGTCGCTGTTGCGGGTTCGAAAACCAGGGCGCCGCGGCCGTGGTCGCCGACAAGCGCCAACCGGTCCAATGGGGTCAGGGCATCAATATTGATGCCAAGCTTGCTCAGCCTACGGCGCATCAGCAGGTGACCCCACCCTTCAGGCAGGCTGTCCGCCAGGAAACCATGCAGCCCCTCAAACTCTCGGCTCCGAGCGGCCTGCAGGCCGCGCTCAGGCGGATAAAGGGTTGGCGAAACTTGGAGGTGGGCGGCGATCACCTCCGGCGTCCATTCCAGCTGCGCCGTACGTTCCGCAAAGGCGACGCGGGCGACAGGCCAACGCGCCTGGTTCGCGTCAAAGGCTAATGCCACCGTCAGGGGTGTACCGGGGGCAAGCTTCATGAGGATTTGCCGCGGCTGCCCCTGGCGCGGGAGGGGGCCGCCGTCGCACGGCCAGAAGCCTTGGCCTGGCGCATGAGGAGCTCATCGAGGTTTGTCGCTGAAGGAGCGGGAAACAGCGCCTCTAAGGCCTCTTCGCACCGAAGCGCGATAGCGGCCTTGATCAGATCTTCGATCGAGGCCTTGCCCTCAGTCTCAAGGCGCCGCCAAGTCCGATAGGCGATCCCTGATCGCTGAGCGGCTTCCTGCTGCGACAGTCCCATAGCCAGACGGCGCACGCGAACGCGGCTGGCGAGCTCACCGATAAGTTCGAAGGACGTTTTCAACATTGTCCGTATATGGACACTATGCCCGCTTATCTCAAGTTAATTGTCCATATACGGGCATGGTGGAGCGGCCGGGTAAACTCCTTCATCGCCCTCGCGCGGGATCCGGCCAACGACGCCGAGCACCGGACAGGTCAGGACGATGCGCCGGTGCTTTTCGTACGCCTGTTCTCAAACCACGAGGTCATCGACTTCAACGGTCGGGCGCGTCGCAATCCCGGAGCTTTCTGTATAGGCCGCCCAGCTGGATCGTCGCCGAGACCGCCATGGCCCCCGTGAAAATCTGCGTCAGGATGAAGGCCGCGCCGACGTCATCGAACTCGGATCCCTTCGGCGGGCACAGGACCGTTAGCCCAATGGCGCCGGCCCGCCAGACAAACACCACGACTGAGCACCAAGCCCCCAGGGTTAGCGGCAGGGCCTTTTGGCGAAGGACCCTTGAGATCTGTTCACGCTGGTCGTCGCGGTCCGCCTTGAGTGGAGGTATCGTCAGGTTCAGGGACGCGCTGATGTCGTTGGTCCAAGCCCCGTAGAGGGCGGCCAGGATCGCCATTAGCAACGCCCCGGCGGCGAGGGGGTCGGCCATCTAGGTCACGCGCCCTTAATCGGCTTGGCGCCGTAGTGGGTGCATAGGATTCCGTAGGAAGACTTGGCGGTGACATAGCGCGCGACCCGATCACGTGACGGCGTCAGCGGCGGGCTGCCCTGGTTGGATCGGGCGAGGTCCTGGTTCATCCACTCCGCGAGATAGTTCGAGCGGATCGTCAGGACCAGGAGCTTGTCGTCCAGGGTGGCGCCTTCCAACGCCTTCTTGGCCGATGCAGACACCACTTCAGTCAACTGGAACCGATGCTTTGAGATGGTGTTGCGGATCAGCGTCCGCGCCGAGGATTGGTTGGTGTTGAAGAATCTCGCCACCTCATCGTCGGTCGGAAGCTCATCCTTCAGCGCTCGCTGCATCAGAAGGGCAAGCCGGTGTTCGAGGATTTCCTTTCCTTGGGAGGGCGCACGCCGCCCCAGGTACATGTCGATATATTCGTCGAGCGCGGCCTGGGCGTGCGAAACCAGCTTGTCTTTGACTTCCGCTACCGGGCAGCCGAGCACTAAGGCTAAAGATCCGGCGTCGTCGTCGGCGAATTCTAGAGTTTGAGATAGCTGCATAGGCGACCCTCAATGTCTGTGGCCAACTCGGTCCCACGGCCGCTCTGATCAGGGAGGCCTCGCGTGCCTGGCCGTCTGCCATTTCCCATCAAGGCCTACGGCAAGTTTGGATGATTTCATTAATACCCGTAGGGCGCTAGTGTTCAGGCGGCCATGGCCACGCGGTTTCTCATGAACGTCATCGCGCGATGCAAGACCGTCTGGCGGCCATCGAACTGCTGGCTCAGGTTCGCCTGCGGAGTGAGGGATCTGGTCCGCCTGAGCGACAGGATCGAGCGAGGGCGCCGCGGTTCGAAGTAGCCCTGTTGCAACCTGGCCAGCCGACCGCTGCTTGCTACGATCCCAGAAATGGCATCGTTTCAAGCCGGTACGGAACTTTGATGTCGACGAAGCCGGGCTTGGACTTCGTCATCGTGACACCGCCATCATGGGCGAGGTCGTCAATGATGTCGCCGAGCGCTGCGAATAGGGTCTCATCAGTCCAGCAGCCGAAGCTTTCGAACAGAGCTCGCAAAGCCTCGCCTAGGCGCTGGAGATAAGGCTCGAAAAAATGTCCCTCGAGTGCGGCTGCCGACAAGGGCCGATCCGCCAAGTCGACGCCTCGAGCGTCCAAGTCGCCGAGGAGATAGGCCGTGTATTTCATCAGTCGACCGTATTCCGCGTAGACCTCGCAGGCGATCCGGCTGTGCTCGCCGTGCAGGCGATAAGCCCGGATGGCGGTGTTGGCCGTCTCCCGCGTCGTTCCAAGCGCTTCAATGAAGGTCTGTTCGTACCCCTTCGTTGGTTCCTCACCAAACCCGGCGCTAATCCGGCAGGCAGCGTATTCGTCCCAGCAGGCCAGGATCACATCCCAACGGCATTGCTCCTGCAGATCGGCGCGCTTCGATCGCAGCAGCACCTGGGGAAAACATCGTTCGAAGGCGGAAGTCACCTCCACATGGGCGCATTCATGCGCCAGGGTGTGAAAGGTGAACCGAAACAGTTCGTGCTCAGGGTCGAGCAGGCCGGTGACAAGACCGGCGTTCAACACGATGTGGCTTTTCAACACACCGTCCCGGATCACAGACGGCGTCATGGCGATCCCGATGGCGATGTCGTTCGAGGGTGCCAGGACGATGGTGCTTGCACACCCCCGGTCGAGCTCAGCCAGGGCCTTCGGGTAGTCGCCGCCAAGGGTCACGCCATCAAGGTTCGACAGGTCGATGTAACGGCTGAGCTCGCGGGTGAACACCCACGCGGTTTCCGCCAGTTGCTGGGCGGGCGCATCGCCGTGCCAGTCTCGGACGCAGACGTTGAACTCTTCCGGCGCGGATGGAGGCGACGGCTCATCTTCCGGCTCTTCGGCCATGGTGGACCTATCTTGCATAGCGGTCGAGACGCCGGCGCACTTGGTCGGCGGGCAGTCTGCACCGTGGATGGGAGGAGAGAGCGGTCAGACCGGCGTGTAGCCTGGGTAACGGCACAAGCGGCCCCTGCTCGAACTGGTCGCAAATCCACAGCACGCCGTGAAAGCTCACCTGGCTTTCGGCCGCGAGGCGTCGCAGGCCGCCGTCACCGGTGAGCAGCGGCCAGCCTCGCCCCTCGGCGATGGCGAAAGCAAAGGTGTCGGCGGTCGAGAGCTCCTTCCTTTCGCGACGAACCGTGGTGGCGCGGGTCAATTCGACCGAGGTTAGCTCCTCGACCCGCAGCCCAAGTGCAATGAGCCGATCCCCGAGGGCACCGGCCAACTCGCGGCGGAAGAGCAGGTCCGGCACCGCAAACTCGAAGGGGAGGCGAAAGAGGTCGTCCAGCAGCGTTCCCCGCTCCAGGTCGATGATGACCGAGGTGTCAGAAACGAGGACCTCCACTGGACTATGCCGCCACCTGATCGAGCTGTGCGTCCAGTTCACGGGCGGAGATTCCCAGAAGCTCGGCGGCGCGAGCTTCCCCGATCACCCCCTCGGCCAGCGCGCGATAGCACAACCTTTGGAAACGCTTGGGCTCCTCCACCTCGGGCTCCATTCTGGCAGGCTCCTCATATGGAAAGGCCCTCCAGCCTCGCTCCTCGAAAATATCAAAGAGCTTTGCAAAGGCGGCTTGGCTGATGATGCCCAGATCCTTGCAGCGATAGGCCAGCGCCTGGAGGCTAACCCCGAATCGCTCCTTGAGCGCGACGAGTTCGCCCAAGCTTAGCGACGATCGGTTGGCGCCGACCTCGGTGCGCAGGACATCCGCGGGCATCAGAAACGCGCCGGCGAAGCGGTGCGCGGCCTTTTCCCCGTCAACACCGGGTGCGACGTTTAGGACCATGTGACCAAGCTCATGCGCCAGGTTGAAGCGCTTTCGCTCCGACCAGCTGCTGCGTTTGATGACAATCACTCGGGCGGCGTCGCGGCCCCGCCGCCGGACCTTGGCCGCCAGGCCGTCGATATCGTCGAGGTCGAGCGACATCACTTTCACGCCGCGTTCTTCAAGCAGCTCCGCCAGCTGTGGAATTGGGTCGTTGCCCAGCCCCCAGTCGTCACGAACCGACCGGGCGGCGTCCTCGGCATCGCGCAGGTTCGCGACCGGGTGGGGCGCGCTGCGCGGCTGCTCCCAATCCACGCTGCGCAGCTGCAAGAGGTCCTCGACCGTTAGATAGCGCTCCAACATATGGATCGTGCGGGCTTCGAGGGTCGCCTCCTCGCGGGCCGACGACCCCGCCTTCTTGCGAAAATCCACCCCCTCCAGGGCGATCTCGTCCTCTGACAGGAGGAAATCTTCCGACACGCCTAGGGCGTCGGAGAGGGCGATCAGGGCGCGAGACCCCGGCATGTCCTCGTCGCGCTCGTATTTGCCAATGGCTTGGGCGGACACGACCCCGCCCATGGAGTCCGCCAGGCCGCGGAGGGACAACCCAGCCGCGGCGCGCGCAACCTTGATCCTGTGTCCAATCATCATCCACCTCCTGATTCACCCGGTTTACAAAAACAGAATGTAGTGCATTTTTTGTAAACTGATACCCTTGAATTAGAGTCATTAGGTCCCATATGGGCTATTCAAGCTGGATATTTCTCCGGTTTGTAAACCGACTAACACAGCGGCGCCCGAAGGACGCCCGCAGGGTCGCGACCACGAACGGGGCGTCAGATGGCGTTGAGTAATACCGAGATTCGCTACTACGACAGCAATGTGCTGCGCCTGCCCGCCGACAAGCGGAAGGACTACCACGCCCAGGTCGACCGGCTGATCACCGAGCTGTGCAAGCACGTTCGCGACAAGTCGGAGATCAAGATCACCAAGGTGGTGAAGGCGGGGTCATTCGCCAAATACACCATCCTACGGAAGACGGCGGTCGATCCCGTCGATGTCGATGTGGTGTTCTACATCTCGGGGAAGGACATCAACCACGAGACCCTGACAACGATCAACGACCTGATCTACGCCCTGCTGATCAAGATCTATCCGACCAAGGCGGTCGAGGACTTTGAGATTCAACGCAAAGCCGCGACGGTCACCTTCGTCGGCAGCGGGCTTAGCGTGGACATCGTCCCGGTGATCGAGGATCCGGACCAGCCCGGCTACGGCTGGCAGTTCGACATCCACGACGGATCGGTCCTGCAGACTTGCGCGCCTTGTCAGATCAAGTTCGTCCGCGACCGCAAGAACCAGGACGGGGATTTCCGCACACTGGTGCGGATGGCCAAGAAGTGGCGCAACCACGCCGGCCTCAAGCCGCTCAAATCGTTTGTGATCGAATTGCTCATGGCTCACGTTCTGGCCCAGCAAGGCTCCGGCGGCTCGATCGAGCAGCGGTTCCGCAACTTTCTGCTCTATGTCGCCCAATCCGGCCTGAAGGACGAGATCAGGTTTCCCGAGAACGTCGCACCCTTTGTGACCTTCACGGATCCCGTGGTGATCCTCGATCCGGTCTACAGCCGCAACAATGTCGCCAGCCGCATCACTGAGGCCGAGCGGCTGGAGATCGTGGCGGCGGCGACGGAGGCGTGGGAGACGGCGAATTTCGCCTCGGCCGACAACGATAACGACGTCTGGAAGGATATCTTCGGACCCCGCTTCAAGACGGAGGCCTGACCCCATGACCCAGACCGCGTCCGCAACTGCGACCTACACCGTCCTCGACATCGAGAAGGTGGTTCGCCGCGTGAAAGCCGACCTTGTCATGATCGCCGACAGCACCGGCGGCTGGACTTCCGAGAAGACCCAGCACTATGCGCATGACGTGGAGTTGTTGGCGAAGGCGGGGTTCCTCCGCTACGTCGACGTCACCCTGCTGAGCAACGGGATCGAGGTCAAGGCAACACGCTTCGACGTCGATACCGAGGCGGGTGGTTTGACCTCCAGCCGCCCTGGCGGGGTGCTCTGGCCGAGGGTGGTCGCGGCGGAACTGCGGATTGTCCTTGGATACACGAGCGCCTACACCCTGGCTGCGCGTGAGGCGATGAAATCCAAGCTCAATGTGGGCTGGATAACTTCGACGGCTGACACCAGTCACGGCGCCCTGAAGGCGGCGGGCGGTCGCGACTACGCCAGCAACGCCTATGGGATGCAGAGACGGGATTGGGCCGCGTGAGCGAAACGTCGATCTTCGATAGCCAGACTCCGCTCCCCGACGACGCACTGTCGCGGCGGGAAAAGACTTTGCTGGGCTTCAACGTCCGCTACGCCCGTGTTCATGACCAATTGCGACTCTTGCTGAACGTCGGCCAGTTGGCCAGCTGGAACCAGAAACACCACGGTGGGCGCCTTGCTCTGTGCGACCTGGTCGCCGAACAGTACCCGCTGGTCATCTTTCATGGGGATGTGGGGACCGGCAAAACGGCCATGGCCGAGTGCATGGCTAATCGGCTGGTGGCCGAGGCGCGCAGCGAAGATTCCATCCTGTTCAAGCTGAGCAACCGGGTGCGCGGCAGCGGCATGGTCGGCGAGATGGGCACCCTGATCGCGGAAGCTTTCAAGAAGGTCGTTGCCTCTGCCGGCAAGCACCGTCGGGCCATTCTGATCATCGACGAGGGCGACAGCCTGGCGGCGGCCCGCTCGCAGCAGCACAGCCACCACGAGGACAAGGTGGCGGTAAACACCCTGATCCAGTGCGTTGACGACTTGCGCCAATACGGCGGGCGGATTGTGGTCTTCCTCTGTACCAACCGGTTGTCCGTGGTCGACCCCGCCCTGCAGCGGCGCGCGGCGATCATGGAGGAGTTCCGCCGGCCGTCGGACGAAGAGCGGCGCGCGCTTCTCTCATCCGATCTGGGAGCGCTGTCGCTGAGCGCCCCCCAAATCGGCCAGTTGGTGACGGCGACCGGGCCACGCCCTGGCCTGCCGGGCTGGACCTATTCCGATATTCGCACCCGTCTCTATCCGGCCGCGCTTTCCAAGGCCTTCCCGGACACCGCACTCCGGTTCGAGCACCTTCTTGGCGCAGCGACTGCGCTGAAGGCATCCCCGGTTCTGGAGGACCGGTGATGGCCAGGTCGCCACTCTATGGTCGCCGGATACATATCGCCGGCAGCGTCGTCGATGACCTGGCGGTGGCTACGGGTGAAGATGTCATGCGCGCTCGGGAGTTGGTCGTCGAACTGGTCAAGGCCCTAGTGAGCCGCGGCGCCAACTTCGTCGTGCCGGTCGACGCCGAGCCAAAGCGCAAGGCCGACGGCCTGCCCATCTGCTTCGATTGGCTGGTTTGGCAGACCCTTCGGGACAACCTATCCCACCGGCCGGCGGGAGCCCCTGGGCCGATGGTGATCGCGATCCAGCATCACAAAAGCGAGGATCAGATTCCGCCGGAATTCGTCGCCTTGTGGGACGACCTGCGCTCCAATCTGACCTTGGTCCAGTTCGAGAGCGCCGCCCACTGGAATATGGCCGCCAAGCGGATGGAGGCGCAGGCTCGCGCCGGCGATATCCTCGTGGCTCTGGGCGGGACCGAAGGCGTCTTGTTTCTGGCCAACCTCTATCACGACGCCGGCAAACCCGTTGTTCCCCTCAACCTGCCGCTCTGCCCTGAGACTACGGGCGCCCGGCGCCTCTATGACTTCGGACTAGCGAGCCAGAAGACCCGCCGTCTGTTCCAGATCGCCGGAGATGGAGACGCCCACCACTGGCTGAACCGCATTCGTTTTCCGGCCCGGCAGGGAACCGCAGAGCGTGTCAACGACCTGATCGCGCTGCTGGAAGCGCTGGAGCCGCCGCGGGCGTTCGTCGTGCGGATGCTGAACCCGGCCCTGCCCGAATACCCGGCCGTCCAGGACTTCTTCGACGTGGTGGTGCAGCCGGTGATCGAGGGGGAGCTGGGCTACCGTCTGGTCGTGGTCGACGGGCGCCAGGCCTATGACCACGCGCGCATTGACGAGGAGATCTTCGCCAAACTGCACCGGAGCAGCGTGGTGCTGGCCGACATCACTGGCGCCCGGCCCAACTGTTTTCTGGAACTTGGCTACGCCCTGGGCCGCGGCCTGCCGACCATGTTAATGGTCCAGGACGGCGCCAGCCTGCCGTTCGACATCACCACACTCTCCGGCCTTCACTGGTCGACCACGGGCTCGGCCGAAGATCGGCGCAGGGCGTTTCGGGAGCATTGGCAGGCGATCCGCAACCGGCCGCCGTTGGTGCCGGCGGAGCCGCTGATCGCATGAGCCAGAAGCCGGAACTCTATATTTCGGTCGATGTGGAGACGGCCGGGCCGATTCCGGGTGAGTACAGCCTGTTGTCGATCGGCGCCTGCGACGCTGACGATGAGTCCCGAGCATTCAGCATCGAGCTGAAGCCGATCAACGCCAACGCCGACCCGAAGGCGCTGGAGGTCACCGGCCTGTCGCTTGCGGACTTGGCCGACCGTGGGACCGATCCGGCAGCAGCCATGGCAGCGTTCGCGACCTGGGCGACCGGCCTGGCCGGCGACGACTACGCATTGGTGTTCGTGGGCTTCAATGCGCCTTTCGACTGGTCCTTTGTGAACTACTATTTTCACCGCTTCACGGGCGCGAACCCGTTCGGCTTCGCCGCGCTAGACATCAAGGCGCTGTACATGGGCGCCACCGGCGGCAGTTGGGCCGACACCCGGTCGAGCCAGATCGCCAAGCACCTGGAACCGGAGCGCCGCGGCGATCACGACGCCCTCCATGATGCACAATACCAGGCTGAACTCTTCAGGCTGGTGCGGGCGCTCGGCCGTCAGGGCGCGGCGACTTGAGCAGCCGGGGAGGTGAGGGGACAGGTGTGACCGAGGGGGCGTCGCCCGACAGCTACGAACCACTCTACAAGTACGTCGATATCGCGGGGCTGCGGCGCATCCTGGACGGCGCCATCCGGTTCACTCAACCAAGCGCATTCAACGACCCGTTCGAGCTGCTGCCGGAGATCATCGTGCCGCACGATGCACCGGACCGTCAGATCAGCCTGTCCTTTGACATTCTGGCGCCCAGGCGGGCATCGCTCGAAGATGTGCCGGAGACCATTCCCGAGGGCTGCGGCTCCAACGACGCCCTGTCGCGAGACATTGTCCAACAGCTCAATCAGCTGGTCGGGGTCCTCAGCCTCTCGCGGGTGCGGGACTCACTTTTGATGTGGTCTCACTACGCCGATCAATACGCCGGCGCCGTTGTGGAATTCGACGGAGCCCACGAATTCTTCGCCGGCCAGATCGATATCGATTACCGCCGGACCCGCCCCAGGCGGCACGTGGACGCCTACCTGACCGGCGCGTCCATTCCCGTGGCCGAGCTGTGCGCCAAGTCCGATCAATGGACCTATGAGCAGGAGGTCCGGATAGTCCGCGCCCTGGCCGACTGTGCGCCGGCGGGGTGTAACGACGGCCGTGGTTTCCCGGTCTTCGTTCAGTCCATCCCGGCGGACGCGATCAAGTCCGTGATCTTGGGCGAGCGAACGCCTGTGGCCGAGCAGCGGGAGATTTACGCCCGGCTGAAGGAGACCGACGTCGCGTTGTCGCTGGCGGCGGTCGACCACGCCGGCTTCGCCTTCCGGGAGGAAAGGATCAAGATGGCGGCTCCGGCCTCCAGGGTGGGGCCGTGGATGTCGCCGAGGACCGCGCACATCTTTAGTGACCGAGCCACGCCGCTCGGCGACGTGGCTCGCTATCTGGTCGAACACCACGCGATGAGCCAACTAGTGAACAAGCCCGTATAAGGGGGCGCTTCCCTTCGGGGCCGCGCTCTATCTCCGCTGCGCTCCTACAGTACCCCGGACGGGTTTCGGCCTTTGGGTCATGATCGCCTAGCGCAAGGCGCTGCAGGTGGATGGCCAGTTGCCGTCCACAAGTGCCCCTCCCGGCGTTGTGCAGCAGGCCTTATATCAAGGGCGGAGGCGCAGAATGACGACTGACTATCTTTCCAGGCGACAGAACGTGGTGCAGGGACCAGCCGCAGAGCTTAATCCGAAGCTGATTGCCATTGCTTCGGTCTTCGACGAAGCATGGCTAGAGGCGAATGGCACACTCCCGCTTCAATCTCTCTGGAGTCGGAAAGACGCTCTCGCTACCAATGAGCTCCTGAATTTTGGCGACGCGGTGGAGAGGCTCCACCAGGAAGACCCGACTTGGCTCAAGGGCCAAGTGCGCATCATCAAGACCGGCGATGCGGGCCAGTGCGCCGGTGCGATTTTCGAGATTTTGGCCCTCAACCTCTTCTCGCGGGACTTTTGCCGGGTCATTCCGGCCCCTGAGTCGATGCCCGGCTTTGACGGAACGCTTGTCTTGAACGACGGCGCTCGGGTTCTGGTCTCCATCAAAAACCATGGCCAATCGAGCCGCGAGCAGGAATTCCTCGCTGAGGCCAAGGCCTTCGACGGCGAATTCCAAGCCCGGCTCGCGTCCCTGAGCCTGCGAGATTTGGAGGTCAACGTCTTGGCTTCGAAACACCTGGACGCGCCGAGCTTTCGAGCCCTGAAAGCTGACATCGCCACCTGTCTGACCGAGCTGAAGGCCGGCAAGCCCGGCGGCGAGCTTGAACGGCCATATACAATTTTCCTGAAGGGCATGGAGGCTCAGTATGGGCCTCTGAGCGCATTTGGCATGAGCTCCAGCTGCCGGATCATGTCGCCGATCGCGCGAAACGAGCAAGCCAATTTCGAAGAGGCGATACGAAAGGGCTGCGAGAACCTCTTCAAGCAGACCAAAGGCGAATCCGGCGCGGTCTGCCGAATGATCATTCTTCGGCTGTCGAACACCGCATCGATCGCTCGGTGTCGAGAGTGGGCGACTTGGTACTTCACCGAGTACCCCGACGACCCCGTGGACGTCATCCTGCTGTATCAGGCCGCCGTCACCACGGACGCGGCCGCGAATACAAGTTCGATCGTTCACTACCTGGCGCAGATTCCAGGCCCACGCTTCGGCACATGGCAGAAAAAGGAAGATGGGGGCGTCAGGCTCCTACCCAACATGTCGATTCTCGTCGGTGTGATCAGCAACGAGCAGCCCAGGCTGCTCTTGACCGGCGACGGCGTGAGCGGCGTCGATATGAGCGACTATTACCTGTATCAACGAGCCGACGCATTCCAGAGAGTTGAGTTTGGCGAAGGTGCATCTGCCGACCTGTCCAACCCTGCGAGCGGCATAATGATCCATGCGGTCTTCGAGCAAGATGGCGCGCCGGTGATGACTTTGTCGTCAAAGGCCGAGCGGGAAAAGGTCCTCGCGTTGCTGCCCTAGTGGCAGCCGAGCAGGCGAATAGTCAGATTTTCATTCGATATGCACCGTGCCTACGCGCCTCGACGGGGCGGGCGGGCCGGCCGCGCCGGAACCTGACTTCTAAGCCTTTCGGCGACGGCGGGCTGCACGCATATTCGATAGATCACGGCCTCCGCAGCATCGAGGATCGTGTTGATATCCTCGAACTGCGGTCGCCAGCCGCGATGACCGGCGGCGCTCCCAGCGTCCGTCATCACCGTCAAGGTGTCGCGCTCGACAGAACTTACGACCCCATTCTCGTTGAGCCACCGAAGTTTCTGTTCGAACCCGGCGCCCGCTGGCGCGCCTCCTAGCTCAAAGATTCGATCCAGAAGCGCTCTAACACCCATGGCCGCCAACGTCCGGATATCAGCATCCAGGCCGCGGTAGACCTCGTCGAGCAGCTGCAGAATGACCGCGTCGCTGACTTGGTGAATCCAGGCGGGTCGAGCTCGGCGAGCGGCCGACGGCCAATAGGTGGTCGTTGGCGTCAGGATTGTGTTCCATTCTCCTGTGTCGGGATCCTGCTCATGGTCTTCGTCTTCGGAGAAGTAGGTGTTTCGGCGCACAAACAGGGTTGAACAGCCGCAGCATCGCAGCGTGGAGATTTCGGTGACCGCGAAGACCGGGCTGTCGTCGTCACCGTAGTGCTGGCTGTGGGTGTTTATGACTTCTGAGCGCCGCCGCCGCCCGCATTCCGGACATTCACAGATTTCAATTGGATAGACTGCTGGCGAATTCTCTGAGATTGCCGGTTCGGCGGCTGGAGCTTGAACAACCTGTCGCGCGGCGGTAAGCCGCGCCCAGCCTGTCGGCGTTAGCCGCACGCACTCTGCGCCAACATGGGCAATCAGTCCGTCCGAAACCATGTGCGATTGCAGGTCGTCGAAGCGATCCATATTGATCAGGCCGATCACGCCAGCCAGGTCGGTTTCTTCGGTAATCTCGACGGGTTCCAATTGGTCGTCGCCCACCTGATCAGCGAGCCAGTTTAAGAAGTTGTCGATCTGAGAGCTGATCGACGGCAGCCGCTTCTTCGCCAATTCGTCTAAATTGGTGCTGTCGATCCGTAACCAGCTGGTCTCCGAAGTGTGCGAACGCACTTCATGGCTTAGACGTGCAAATGTCTTTGGATCGTCATCGAGTCGCGAGCCAAGCATTGCGCGCGCTGTTCCGGTAATTACGAATGGCCCGCAGCGCGGACAGCGCACCTGCAGGCCGTCGCCGGTTGATCCAGTATCCGAGGTGCTCTTACAAATGGGGCAGGGCGAGGTCATCGTTTTCGCGACTCAGGGCCAGGCGCCCCACTGCGGCACTATCGCACAATCAGTGGCGGCGCGCCGAGCGGCGCGAGTCGGATGAAGCTGACCGACCTTGACCCGACGGGCGTCTTCACCGCGCTTGCGGGCAAGTCTTCGGGTCAAAGCGCTTCAGCTCGACATGTGGGCCACGTCCGGCGGCGCCGTTTCCAAGAGCCGGTAATCGAACCCCGGCGACGTGTAGTCGATGTATTGGTCGGCGGCGTTGGTAATCCGCAGCAGCATGCGATGGAACAGGCCCCGCAGAAGCTTCACGTCCCGGATCCCCGCCAGCTCCTCGCCCTCGGGAATCGGCGCGCCATGGGCCGCTTTGTTTCGGCGTCTCCACGCAGCGTCTTCGTCGGCGCCGAGCTGCAGGCCAAGCGCGGACATCACCGCCTTGAGCCGGGTGCGCTGGTCCACCGCATTGAAGATGGCGAGTTTCATCTTCAGGGCAGCCTTGGCGTCATCAGGGATGTCCGATCCGTCGATGGCTGCGCCGAGGCTGACGCGGAGCGGTTTCCACGCCGCGCGGGGAGCCCATCCTTCGGCCACCACGCCTGGACGGCCTTTGATGTAGGCCGTCTGCAGCGCTTCGATCGCGGCGCCGAACTGGGCCGGCGCGATGTGCGGTGTCGCCGCGCAGGCATGCCAGTATGCCCAGCTCAAATTTGCGAGGTCCAGCTCTACGAACGCGGAGGAGAGGGCGGTGACCGCCCGGGTGAGCTGCGTCGCGTCCAGCCCATGGACGTAGTGTGGGTGCAGCGGCGCCAGTTCGTCGGGGCCCATGTCGAACGCCCGCCGCCCCAGGCTGTAGGCGCTGCGTGCCAGCGTCGATACGACATGCCAATCGCGATCGTAGTGAGTGGTCCCGAGGTCGACCAGATAAAGGCCAAGCGCGAAGGAGAGAGCGGTTCTAACCTTTTTGCGGAAGCCGTCGTCGGGCGTGCCGTCGTAGACGATACACCCCGGCTTGAGGGCTGCTGGTTGGTCCTCGCGATCGAGCGCACAGATGTAGAATGTGCATCCGTCTACCGTCACCTTGGCCGTGTTGTGGCTCGACCGGTAACGATTGCTGTCCCGCGTGATCGTGATCCCGTCCTCGAAGGCGATCGCCCGCTCGGAGCTGGTGCTCGAGGTCATCCGCGAAACGGTCGGCCAGACGAACGGACTGGAGGGAAGGTTCTCAAGCCAATCGATGACGTAGGTTGCTGGAGCGCCCTTCGGGTAGTTCGTCTTGGCGATGTGGACCTGGGTTTCTTCCCGGCCGGCGTGCTCATTGGTCCCGGTTGATCGGGTCTTCAGGCTGTATGGGATCACGCCAACCAACTCGGCGTCTAATCCGCCGAGACCGTGCATGAGGACCCGTTCGGTCGTCATTCGGACCGTGCCTGGCGGACGATCGATGGCCTGCGATGTCGCGTTAGGCGCGACATCCGTCTCCAGGATCAGCCGCAGGTTCTCATCGCGCTTGATAGAGAAACCCTGAATCGGGGTGTGGAGCGGCCCGGGATCGATGATCTCGAAATGCCCATCATTCAGTATGTTGAGACATTCTTCAGCGAGATCAACCAACGCATGGACCGCCATTCTGCTTCGCGCCGAATATATCTTATCTGCCCGCTACACTATGCATGGCACGGAGAACAATATTTGTCTCAATAGCGGCTTAGTAACGCTGCTGGACCGGCAAAGTTACGGCGCCAAGAGTCGGATCACTTCGTCCACGAGGGCGGCGGGTGGCAGCTGGGCGTCGACTTCCAAGACCGCTCCCACGAAGGGATCAAACCGACGAGCCACCTCTGCGACCAACTGGGCGGTGCGGTCGGCGATCAAATTGGTGGGCCTGTCAATCTCAACACGCCGCTGCGCGACGTCAACTGGGAGGGAGAGGAGCACGAAGTCGATTGCGCAGCCGCGGCCCAACACGACGGTCGCAAGCCGCTCGCGATCCGTGACACGCGAGAACGCAACGCCATCGACGATACACGACCGGCCAGCGCACAGGTTGGTTTCGACCGCTGAGAGTAGCGAGCAAAAGGCAGCCTCCTTCTCTTCCGTGGTGAAGCTGCAAGGCTGAAACATCGCCGCCCGGATGTCATCTCGTGACACCAGCGACAGAGAGAGGCGCCTTTGAAGTCCTTTTGCGAGTGTGGACTTGCCGGCTCCGGGCAGCCCGGCCAGAGCGATAACCCTCGGCGCTCCCGCTCCTTGCGCTAGCATGCCAACCGGCCCGTAAAGTTCCAAAGGGTGACGGCCCGCCGGCCCCGGACGTCAGCGACAACAGACACGGACGCGGTGTCGAGCAAGAGTGGGCGTCCCATCTCGGCCGGAAGGCCCAGGGTCAGGGCTGTGAGGACCCGCAGAAAATAGCCATGAGAAACGACGACGATTGTGGTGTCACCATGGACGGATTCTTCGAGAAAACGGTTAGCCCGGGCAGCGACTTCGCGAAGGTTTTCGCCCCCTGGGCAGCCGTCTGACCAGATGTCCCACCCCGGCCGGATTGACTGGACCAGCTGGGAAGAGATTCCCTCGTACTCCCCGTATTCGAATTCACGCAGGAGCTCTGATACCGTAGCCAGCTGCCCCGGCAATACGAGTGAGGCAGTCTCGCGTGCCCGGGCGAGCGGACTGACAAAAACGTGGTCTGGCGTATCATCGCCGATAAGCCGCTGTAGACTTGGCCTTAGGGTCTCAGCCTCGGCGCGACCGTTTGCATTCAGCGGGAGGTCAGTCCTGCCCACGAAGACGCCCAACGGATTCCAATCCGTCTCGCCGTGCCGGATGAGGATCAGTCGCAAAGCTGATTGGCTCCAGCACCGGCCAAGCGCCTAACCAGGTCTGCGCGGCCGGTCTCACCGCAGGCAGTCAATTCGTCAGCGACAGCTGACAACAGTGCGTTGCCCTTCAAGCCACCTTCCATCGATAGTGCGAAGCAACCCATTGCATCCTCGGTGGCTCCCGCCAGGAGATTGCGTTCGCCGAGCGCCATTAGGGTCTCACGTTGCCCGTTCTTGTATTCAATTTCCTCGTGAAGCCGCAGAGCCATGCCAAGGTCAGATGCGGCCGCGTCCAACAGGGCGTCGCGCGCGTCAGGGTGGACCGCGTCGGCTTGCAAGAACAACATGATCCCCCTGTGCTGGCGCGCGATGGCCTCTGACCGCACGGCGCCGACCTGCCGCGACCACTCCAAAACCCTATCGATGACAGACATCGCCCGATCGTCCTTTCCGATCAGCCGCAGCGTCTTGGCATAGGAAATCAAAACCCGATGGGGCGATGCACCGGGAGGTTCGAAGGCGAGCGCTTGCTCGTAGTTGCGGATTGCACCCTCAAGGTCGCCGTGCATCCGCAACCGCTTCGCCGCATTGCGAAGCGCACGGCCGCGAGCCAGGCGATCTTGGCTCAACGCCGCCAGCCGTACTTCCTCGTCGAGGTAGTGATCGAAGCGTCGCTTCATCGCTGCGGCGCGCGCCAGCGCGGTGCCGGAGGCATGTTCAAATTCGCGGCAGGAGAGCTCGGCTAGGTCGGCGACTGTTTCGAGTACAAGGTCTTCGAAACCGTGGCGCCTTCCGATCGCCTCGGCTTCCTCATAGCTTCGGACCGCGTCCTCGGTGCGGCCAAGCATCCTGAGAACATCGCCCACGTGATTGTGGGCCCAGCCCCGCTCATAGCTCTCAGGGCCAGCGCTCTCCATCAGGGCGCTACCCGCGAGTTCGAGCGCGGCATCGTAGTCATTCGCCTGCTTGAGCGCTTCGATTTCCTCGAGCGCTATCCGCAGCGGCGACTCTCCCTCTGGGAAACCGCCGGAATTGCCTGCCGCAACGGCATTCCTGAAGACCCCGATGGCTTCCATTGGCGAAAACGCGGCCATTGCCGCGCGGGCCGATTCCAAGAGGAGGGGACAGGCCTCGCTATATCGCCCGGCCTCGTACAGGTGGTCCGCGATCATCGCGCTCCAATTGTCGGCGAGGACGGCGTTGCAGGCGAGCATCCATTCCGCGACAGACGCATGCACCAGCCTTCGCCGAGAACGGCTCATGCTGCTGTAGAGCACCTCGCGGATTTTGCCGTGGGTGAAGACAAAGGCGTCTCCGCTGGATTGGACCTCCCGAATAAGATCGAAGCTGATCAGCTCTTCAAGCGTGGCCAGGAGGTGTTCGCTTGGCAGATCGGAGAGCTGCCTCATTGCCTCGAAGGAAAACCTGGGCCCGACAACGGCCGCGCGCTCGAGTTCGGCTCGATGTTGTGGATCAAGCATATCCAGGCGTGCCTGAATCGCGGCCTCGATGGACTCCGGCATCCGCCATTCCGCGCGAGTGCGTAGCAAGCGCCAGCTGCCGTCTTGGAAGCCAATCGTCGGCGGCTCACCCCCGGTCTCGGCGCTTAATGCATGCAAGACTTCCCTAACAAACAACGGGTTGCTGTTAGTCTCCTGATGAAGACGCTCAAAGAAGCGGGTCGAAAACTGTAAATCGCCGCCCAGAACGGAGCCGACCAGCGCGGGCAAATGAGTAACATCGAGATTGTCGAGTCTCAGGTGCTCAAACCCGTCGGCAGCGCGGGTAGCCGCAGTTATCAGCCGGGCGAGGGCCTTCGAACTGGTCTTGACGTTGCCCAGTAGGTCCGTTCGGTAGGCTCCCACGACAAGCAGCGGACCCTCCCCACGTCTGGCGATTAGACACATCAAAGCGTCTGCCGTGCCGGTGTCGATGGACTCCAGGTCGTCGAGGCAGACCACGAGTGGCTGGTCCTCGCCGTCGCGACCGCGGGCCAATCCGTAAAGCAGGTTCGCAAAAGTGCCGACTGTGGCGTCGCGACGGGTCTCGGGATCCGCTAGGGGGTTGTTCGAAAGACTGGCGAGGCTCACTTCGACCGATGCATGCCCATAAAGGTCACCGATCACTTCGGATAGTTGGCGGCCGGCGCACGCTTGTCGGACAAGCTCTCGAACGGGGAACAGAGACATCCCTTCATGGAATGGCTCACACGCTGTCGACAAAACCCGAAGGCCTCTCGACCGCGCGGCCTCGCAGAGGACACCGGTTAATGCGCTCTTGCCGGTCCCAGCCTCGCCCCCGATCAAAACGAACTTCGCTGCTGCCCCATTTTCGCAAACGGCGGAGAGGGCACCAGAAATTCGAGAAATCTCAGCGTCGCGGCCGTAGACTTCGCGGGCCACCTTGCGCGTGCGGTCTGGCTGGTCGAATGGTGACGATCGAGCCAAGTTGGCGGCGGCGATACCTCCCGGCAACTTCTTGGGGATAAGCGCCATGCGAATCGTCTGCGCCACATCCAACAGCGCTTCATCACGATTTGGCCACGTCGAAACCGGACGCCCGTCGCGCGGCGCGGCAAGTAGGCGTCCAAAAGGGGCGCTGTGCCAATCGCACGGCCGCAGGATTACCGGGATGATACGGGTCTGCCCCGCCGCCTCTTTGGCAAGCGCTGCTTCCATCTCCACGTCCATACAATAGCGCGACGACAGAAAATCCGAGCTCACTAAGAAGAGAACCACATCAGCTTCTGACATGCGGGCGATAACCGATCGATCGACATGGTCGCCGCCCGCCAGCATCCGGTCGTGCCAAATCTCAAGGACAGCCTCCCGTCGGAGACTGCTCAGGTGTCCCTCCAACGCGGCGCGGTACTCTTCGTCCACGTGCGAGTAGGAGATGAAGACCTTTTTCGCTGGCGCTTCCACACCTTCCCCCCGATCGGCGCGACTGGCCTCGCATGCCGGGCGCAAACACTATGCATGCCGGAACGCACAACTCCAAGTCGCCGAAACCCGAAGATCACGCGCGGACCGACTCCCGCATCGCGTCTTGTCGCGCCCCGGTATCTATGAGCCTAAGATCTCGTATCGGAAATCTGGGTTGGTAAATATGGAAATCAATGGATATTTATAGTAGTCTGACGCTATAGTGTGAAGATCATCAACATGACCAACAGTTTATCGTATCACGGCCTATTTCAAACAAAACTATAGCGGCAAACTCCAGCGTCTCAACAAATATGTCGAAGCCTACACCGTTTGGGACGCGTGCAAGCAGGTCGCGGGCATCCTCGGCCCGGCAGATTCGGTGAATGCTCGCCGCCGTTCGAAACTCCCTCGCGGGAAGGCTCTAATCCGCCGTAGATCGTCAGGGATTCCATGGATTCGCTCCTCTCTAACGCTGTCTTGTCCATCGAAATCGGCGTCGAGGATTTTCGATCGCGCGACCCACGAAGGTTGGTTTCGGCGGTCCGAAACGTGCAGGCCGGCATCCTGCTGCTGTGCAAGGAAAAGCTCCGCCGCCTGTCGCCGCCCAGCAGCGACGAAGTCCTGATCAAGGCGCGCATCCTGCCCGGCCTGGATGCGGCCGGCGAACTTGCCTTCCGGGGCCACGGCGAGAAGACCGTCGACGAGCAGCAAATTGTCGAACGCTTCGGCCAGCTTGGGATCCGACTCGACTGGGGACCCCTACGCAAGCTTACGGCGCATCGAAATGTGCTCGAACACTACCGCTTTTCCGGGAGCCGCGAGGAATTGCGCGAAGTGGTGGCCCAGTCCGCCACAATGATCCGACGGCTCTTCGACGTGCTGGGAATGGACCCCGCAGAAGAGCTTGAGGGCGATTGCTGGGAGTTTCTGCTGGAGAACGAGGCCGTTTTCCAGGAGGAGCTCGCCCGTTGCAGGTCCTCGACGCAGACGATCCGATGGCGGTCGCCTACGATGGCGCGCGCCGCGGCGACAGACTTGGTTTGCGCGGTCTGCCGCTCTGAACTCGTTGAACTAGAGGATCCGGACGACGTGGATCAGGAGAGCGCGCGTCTCAAATGCCGGGCTTGCCCAATGACCTTTCCGGCCAAAGGGCAGATCTGGCCAACCCTCGTGCAGCATTTTGGCCGAGACCTGAACGAAGCCGCCACGCAAGGTGGGATGCCGCCGGTGCTGAAATGCCGCGCCTGTGGCGAGGTCGCCGTGGTGGTCGACGAAGGCGTCTGCGCGGTTTGTGGGATGGGTGGCTACGAGCTCCGCTGCGAGGTCTGCAACGAGGTCCTTACCGATGAAGATCGCGGGCAAGGAGATTCCAGGTGCCTTCAGCACCTCGACGCTGAGATCGCGCTCTTCTCCCGCGATCGACATCCACCGCCTGACTAGCTGCCAGTGCAGCGCCTACCTTACGAATGCGACGCCGGTCGCGACAGTGATCCGACCCTGTCCTGGCACACGGCCGCAGGGGTTTGATTTGCGATAACGCTTCTTGGCGGCCAGGCCGCATCGCTGCCCGCCAATCACCACACATAACGTTCTTCACGTGCGGCGGGGGGCGGGCCAAACAATTTCGGATAACGCGAACAATACGGCGCGATCAGGTGCCGAATTTGTTGCGTCTAATAAGCATTATCGGGATTCGGACATATTATCTCCCGGTTTTTCAATGGCTTTCGCGCAATTGGGCGCATAGCGTTTTGCGAAATGTTCCTGCAGCTCGTTAGCAGCTTAATGCCTTGTGCCGGCTATGAGTTGCTGCGCTAAGCCGCGCGCTGCGTCGCCGTCGCGCACTGCGTCCAGTTCGGCCCGACGTTCTGGCGTCAGTTTCTCCAGCCAGTCTTCATCGCGTATGTCGATGTGCAGCGAGACCTCGACACGATGGCCCGTCAGCTGGACGTGTCGTTGGGCCCAAAGCTTGGCGTTGTGTCGGATGCGATCGCCGCAGTCTTTGCAGTCCGCCTTTTCAGCCATCAACTCTTCCGCACACTGGAACTTGCTGTTCGTCGGCGCTCGCGGGATTTCGGCCGTTTCCATCGCCTCGCCAACAACGCAGCTCGCTTCGGATTCGATAGATCGACCCGATTCTAGGGTGCGCTCTTTCAGGAAAGCCACGAACTGCGGGTGTAGCCTGACCGATAAAGTCGGCCAGTCCTTGATCGGGATTTCATCGGCCATAGGAGGACGCCCCTCAGAAGCTAGCTTCCGACGACGATCCGCCGATTCTGCCGCATCGACGAGCCCCCGCCGGTGATCGGCTGACGGTGGCGCCTTGTGATGGCTTTATCTGCGCCGCATGCGTCAATCGCCGGTTCAAGACCCCCAATCTCCACAAATGACGTCCTTTTTGTGCCGGGATAGTCGCAGAAATTCATCGAAAAATAACACGCGAGAAGGACTATTATCACGTGTAATGCTACCTGCTGAGATCCTCGTGAACGCGCAAACGGCGGCAGAGTCAGCGTACCGATGACCACACTTAATGTCCTATTTTTAGGAACGCGGCGGGGACCAACCTGCGAGAGCGCGCCGTGTTAGAGTTGCCGTCGAATTTAGAGCGAGACAAAAGTGAGCAGAAGCGACGCCACCGGACGGGTCCGCGTTCAGACGTTCGGCAAGAGCTACGTCGCGACTTGGAGAATTGTGGGGGACACCGTGGAAGTCACATCAACACTAGGCGTTGGGAGTGTGATCTTGGGCGGACTGGCGTCATCGCCCTCCATCGCAGCAACTGAAAAGCTTCGCGAAATGGCGCTGCAGGCGAGCAAGCCAGCTGCGGTTAAAACTGACCGTGCTCGGTTCAATGTGAGGGACGCCTAGCGAGAACGACATATCTAAATGGGCGGGTACATTTCTCGCCTAAGGAAGATTATCGGAAATTGAAGCGAGTTTTCCTTATATTTATCAGAAGCTTGGTGCTGAACTCCGTTGGCCCGCATCGCTCAAACTATGGCTATGCGGCCTTCGATTTCCGTGGCCGACCGCCGAGCCGCCCGTTGGCTCTGGACGCCTCCGTTCTCACAACGGCGAGCTTCATGATTGTCGAGCCAAGCTCATCAGCAAGAAGCTGTGGTACAGAAATATCCGCATCCAGGCTCCCTACTCTCAGACCGTAGCCAGCACCTTCTACTTCAATATGGCGAAGGTCCTGGGGCGTCGCGGCTTCCAGCCCAGGCAACGCGGACAACTTGAAGCCGACGACCGCTCCGTTGTTCAGAGTGATCATAACGCGCGCCGCCCGCCGATCGTAGCCCGTGCTGCTCGTCGAGAAGGACGACCAATTCGCCGGCGCGGTGCCCGAACCGGTCCAGGCTCTTCGCGACCAGTTCGGCGCCGGCGGTCAAACGAGCCAACAGGGGGGACCAGGCGGTGCGCGACGTCACCCACTTTCGATCTGGTTGTCCGTCGAAACCCGAGCGTAGCCGACGCGCGTTTGGTCTATGACCTTTCGTCCATGACAATGCACTGATTTCGTTGGTGCCGATAAGGGCGGAGAAAAGTGGACCTTTTGTCCGCCCCGACGAGGTGGGCGGGCTACGCTCTTAGGTTTTAGGATTCAACACCTCGATTGGGACCTCGTGCCATGCCGCGCCGCCATGTCATCACGCTGCCCGATATGACCGCTTGCTAGCCCTGCCCACGGCGAAGCCGACCTTATTTACCGCTACACGCTCAGCCCGGAGGATTTGGACGTGATCGCCCGGCGTCGCCGGCCGCAGAACAGCCTTGACTTCGCGCTGCAACTTTGCCCGCTTCGCTACCGCCTGCTCTTCGACGAGCCGTCGACGCGAGATTCAGCCAGCGCCTGGGGCGTGTCCTGCTCGCCCGCCTTCGCACCAAAAGCTGAATAGTGCCGACCGGTTCGTCAAGTGCGGCCAGATCGCCCCATCTGACGGAGCTCGTCGAGATTAATGAAAATCTGCAGGATGAAGCTGCGCCCCGACTTGGTAGCGTTTCTTGGAGACCGAGCGTCAGTCGAGGCCCGCGATAGGCGAGCAAACACGTCAGCCGATGCTGCAATTACCTAATGCAACGACGCGCTGCGCGTGACGCAAACTGCGCGCTGTACCCGACGTCGTTGCTCAATGTTGCGTGAAGGTGCCCCCGTAAGGCGACCGCCTGCAGCAGAAGGCCGCGGCTTAAGTTTCAGGCCGAGAGTGCCGCCGCAAACTCCTTCGCGGAGGGCGCGCCCTCTTCCCAGGCTAGCACTCCTTCAGGGATCACGATCCCGTCCAGCTTTCGCTTGGTCCACATATGGGCGACGATCTTAAGTTCGTCGCTGCGGTCCATCGTGCCGGCGCGGACGCTGGCTATGCCGGGACGAGCGGTGTTAGTGTTGTAGACCCGGGTGAAGCAGACAGGGCACGCGCGCTGGCGCGAGGTGCGATCGCCGTCGAACGACTTCAGCTCGAACAGCGCCGGCTCGCCAGTTACCTCGAACTGGACTTCGGGCAGCATGAACTGCATGCTGAAGGCGCTCCCAGTCCAGGTCTGGCAGTCGCGGCAGTGGCAGGCGTAGACACTCGGAAGCCGGTACAGCTTCACGCGGTAGCGTAATCGGCCGCAGCGGCAACCGCCTGCGAGGGCGTTGGTCATGCCTCCACCTACTACGCCAACCGACGACGGGCCAGCGCAACCTTGGTCAGACCGATCGCATCGCCCAATGCGCGGGCCTTTATCGAGCCGAGTGGTTTGATTGACTATGTCCAGCGCCACGTGGTTCATCGCGACAGTTCGCAGAACAGCTGCCTGAGGAAACCCATGAGCGGCTCGGCCCCGTCGGCAGCGCTGGATTGTGCTCGGCGAGTTCAGGCGACATGAATCGATCGACAGCGTCGATGTCGCGATCCGCCCACACCGTTTGGAGATAGTCCCTGACGAGCTGTTTAGCGGTCATGTTCGTCTCTGGCGTTCCTGATGTCGAGGACGGTGCAGTCGAGCCCGTGCATCCGGGCGGCGGCCTCCATCCCCGCCTGAAGCGCGTCCAACGGGAAGTTGTTGACCCTGATGGCGCCGAGATCGAGCAGACCCGAGCGCACCAGCGAGATCAGCGTCTTGAACGCGCTGGCGCGGTACATGAAATTGCCGATCAGCTCCCAGTCGTTCTGCATAAATTCGCGATAATCGACTGGCAGAGGCGCAGACATGCTGCCCATCAAAACAAGCCGACCGCCGCGCCGCAGAGACCTGAGCGCGGCGAGGGTCGACTTCGCGTCAGTTGCTCCACCGACCTGATCAAAGCCGATATGCGGGCCACGCGGGCCCGCCGCCGCGCGGATCGCGCTGACGTCAGCGTCGACATCGCCTGTGAGCACCACCGGCGTCACACGAGGGCCACCAGCCTGTCGAGTCGCCTCGAGGCCGTCCATCGAGCGTCCGATGGCGATGACCCGCTCGGCGCCCATCGCAATGCCCAGCAGTACCGCCGCAGATCCGAAATAGCCCGTAGCGCCGTTGACCACCAGGGTTTCGCCTTGGCCCAGACGGCCTCGGATCAGACCGCCTAACGGGACTGAGAACTTTCCCAGCGTGGCCAGGTGCCCCGATGTCAGTGGCTCCAGCCCATCCAACGGCGCGACGCACGATGCGGGCATCAGGACATATTGGCGAAGTGTCCCGTCGGCCCAGGCCTCCAGCATCGGGCCCGAATCGGCGCTGATGCCGGTCAAGCCGATCAGGACCTGCGCCGGGTCATCGACGATTTCGTTCGCCACGAGATGCGGATTGACGAAGACGCGCTGATCGATGCGTAAATGATGGACATCCTCGCCGATCGCCTGGATTCGGCCAACGCCGTTGGTTCCAGGCGTGAAGGGACGGTCGGGGTACCAATAGGGCAGCTTGCCGGCTACATAGTCGCCGAGATAGCTCAGGAGCGGCACAGCCTCCATCCGCAGCAAAACCGTGCCCGCACGGACCCGCGGCATGGCGACCTCGGCGAGTTCGAGCGCGCCGCCCGGGCTGGACAGCCGCCACGCCCGTGCCGTCGGGGGCTGCTTCGATAGAGAAGGATTTAGAGCCATCGGACACCCCCTCGCGTGCCGGCCCTCCTAGCGGCCGGTCGTGATTGCGGAACTCGTCGTTCCCCTATAACCTAATAAGGTACTGTTGGTTCCGCAATGAGGATATTCGAGTGGCGGGCGAGTTGAACGCGGCCAGATCGGCCGGTCGGCCGCGCGACAATTTGGTGGGAACGTTAATTCTAACCGCAGCGCGAGATCTTGTTGTGCAACACGGTTACGATGGCGTGACCACCGAAATGATCGCCAGGGCCGCCGGCGCGAGCAAGCAGACACTCTACCGACGCTGGCCAACCAAATCGGACCTTGTTCTCGACGCCTTCTTGGAACACGCGGTAATGACTGTGGATCAGGAAATGGCGGCCGATACGCATTCCGTCGCCCAAGGCCTTGCAGGCTTTCTCGATCGTACATTTGTGGCGCTCGAACGAACCGGACCTGCCATTCGCAGCCTGATGGCCTCGGCCCAGGGAAACTCGGGCTTCAGGATCGCGTTCAAGACTCGCTTCATAGATCCGCGCCGCCGGGCGCTGACAGCGCTTCTGGAGGACGCGATCACCCGCGGCGAGCTTCCGTTCGGGAGCGATCTGGAGGCCGCTGTGATCGCGCTCTACGGCGCCGTATGGTACAGGCTGCTGTTGGACGAGCCCTTCGACCCTTCATTCAGCGCGCGGGTTTCGAGGCTCGTTGTTGGTGGCCTGATGGACCGGAATGGCGGGTAAGGTTACCGCTTATCGGAGTCGCCCAGGGGAGGTCATTCGCGACGAGTTGCTGAACACTCGGCGCCCCTGGGCCGACGCACGATAGCCGACCCATCTTCAAGTCGGCTTCCTCGGACAGCCTCGGTGCGTATTCGTGTGCAGTTGCACAGCCGCCGACTTAACCGTTATGTGGGGTAAGGCAGGTTAGTGACCTTTCTAACTGGCTACACACATTTCGCGCGAAGATCTTTTATCCGATGCGCGGGCACGCGCTGCCTTTGGGGGTCGCAATCTCATGCTGCATTGATATAGGCGTCGATGCGTCGGTCCAATACTGCTAAGGGCATGGCGCCCCACAAGAGCCCCGCATCATGGAAGCGGCGGATGTCGAAGCGTGGCCCCAGGGAGTCCTTGGCCCTCTGGCGCAAGCGCAGCCAAGCCAGCTTGCCTAGCATGTAGCTGGAGGCTTGTCCGGGCCAGACGCAGTATTTCTCGACCTCGCTGGTCATAGCGGCTTCCGAGTCGCCCAGCACATCAACGAGGTACTTGATCGCTTGCTCGCGGCTCCATCCCATGCTGTGCAAGCCCGTGTCCACCACTAGGCGTGCGCAGCGTAACAACGACTCGTGGAGCTGCCCGACGTGCCCCAGGGGGTCCTGCTCATAGAGGCCCATCTCCACAGCCAGCTCCTCGGCGTAGAGCGCCCAGCCCTCGGTATAACCAGCGAAGCTCCCCCCCTTGCGGATCAGCGGTACGTCCGCTTCCTGCGCCAGCGAAAGCTGCAGGTGGTGGCCCGGGATGCCTTCGTGGAACGTGATCGACGGAAGCACCCAACTCGGCAGTTCCGCCGTGTCGCGCAGATTGACGTAGTACGTGCCTGGGCGGATTCCATCGAGCGACCCAGATTCGTAGTAGCCGCCCGACGCGCCGGCCTCGGTGGCTTCGGGCACCCGGCGGACGACAAGCCTGGCCTTTGGCAGAGTCCCGAACCATTGAGGCAGCTTGGCTTGGACCTCGGTGACCTTGGCATTCAGATCGGCGATCAGCTTGGCCTTGCCCGCCCCCGTGTTGGCGTAGCGGAGCTTAGAATCGTTAAAGAGCATCCGAAGCCGTGCGCCTACGGTCCCTTGCGTGTAGCCTTGGACCTTCAGGATGGCGTCTGCCTGGGCGGTCTGGCTTCTCACCAGTTCCAGTCCAGTTTGGTGGATCTCGGTCGGCGTCGTGCCCGAGGTGGTCTGCTGCTTCAGCGCCAGGGCATAAAAGGCCTCACCTTTGGGCAGGCGGCCGACGCCTGCGGCGTGGACGGCGTGAGCGCGCATGTTGGCCATAAGGGCGATCTGGCGGTCGATCGCAGGCTGTACCTTACCGGTGTAAATGGCCGCGGCGCGCTGTTCCCAATCGCCGGCGAGCCCTTTCTCGCGGGTGCTCCGGGCCAGGGACTGAACCAGAACCGCTCTCTCCGGCGGCGCATCGCGGAGCGCCCGCATCTGGATCAGAGCCTTGTCGAGGATGAAGTCCGGCGGGACGACGCCCAAGGCCACGTCATGGCGGACCTTCTCGCCTTCCTGGTCCAGCACGGCCGAGAACGCCGACAAACGAGACAAATAGGCTACGGCGTCTGCTTTGGTCACAATGCCGTTTTGGCTGTCCAGGAAGTCCGGGACGCGCTGATAGGCCCCGCTGAGCTGGCTCAGCACATAGGGCGAGCCGTAGTAGGAATCGCCGATGTAGGGGATATCGCGGTTGACCTGGTCGCTAAGGGCGATTCCATAGATCACGGAGTCGTAGTTTACCCGCTGCTGCAAGGTCAGGGCGTCAGGGTTAATGCGGCGCAGACGCATTAGGTGGTCGGCCGTTCGGTGCTTGTCGCCTTCCCATGCTGCGATGGAGCTGTCGTCTAGTTCGGCCTTCTGATGCGCGCGCTCGCCCTTGTCGAGACCGAGGGCGGACACCAAGATGGGCGAGCGATCAAGATTTTCCTTCATGATCGCGTCGAACAGGGTGTCGAGTCTGACGCCCTCGGCCGTGGCGGCGGCGGGCGTTTTGCCTTCCGCGGGGGCCACCGCCCCAAACGCCAGGGCGCCCACCGAGCCGAGAAGGAGATTGCGTCTATTCAAGATTGATCCTCGCAGTTCCGTCCAAGCGGTACTCCTGGCATGCCCCCCAGGC
>Ga0302311_10000856_pt1 | contig 36742 bp, 31 predicted proteins | sample III_Palsa_N1_3_FD_200449 | JGI IMG/M metagenome (GOLD analysis project Ga0302311, IMG submission 200449) | Peat permafrost microbial communities from Stordalen Mire near Abisko, Sweden - III_Palsa_N1_3 | ecosystem: Environmental > Terrestrial > Soil > Palsa > Peat permafrost | place: Sweden... | reverse complement strand
GCGCCGCCGGCCTGATGTGCGCGATCGAGGCCGGCAAGCGCGGCCGCCGCGTGCTGGTGATCGAGCACGCCAACCGCGTCGGCAAGAAGATCCTGATGTCCGGCGGCGGGCGCTGCAATTTCACCAATCTGCACGCCGGACCGGAGGATTATCTCTCCGCCAATCCGCACTTCTGCAAATCGGCCCTGGCGCGCTACACGCAGTGGGATTTCATCGCCATGGTGGAGCGCCACGGCATCGCCTGGCACGAGAAGGAGCTGGGCCAGCTGTTCTGCGACGAGTCGTCCAAGCTGATCGTGAAGATGCTGCTGGACGAATGTGCCGCCGCCGCGGTGCAGATCGAAACCGATTGCAGCATCGACCAGGTGCGGCGCGACAACACAGGCTTCGCGCTGGCCACCACGCGCGGCACCATGCGCTGCGCCTCGCTGGTGGTCGCCAGCGGCGGCCTGTCGATACCCAAGATGGGCGCTACCGGTTTCGGCTACGAACTGGCGCGGCAGTTCGGCCACCGCGTGCTGGCGACGCGCGCCGGCCTGGTGCCGCTGACGCTCAGCGGCAAGCACCTGGACGACTACGCCGACCTTAGCGGAGTAGCACTGCCGGTGATCGCCGAAGCCGCCGGCCAGAGTTTCCGCGCCGGCTTCCTCATCACCCATCGCGGCCTCAGCGGCCCGGCCATCCTGCAGATCTCTTCGTATTGGAAGCCTGGCGAAACGCTGCAACTGAACCTGCTGCCGGATAGCGACGCCCTAGACTATCTGAACACCCAGCAGCAGGAACGGCCAGCGGCCGAGCTGAAGACCGTGCTGTCCGAAGCGTTGCCCAAACGCCTGGCGCAGCGCCTGTGCGAACTGCGCTTCGGCAACCGGCCGATGCGGCAATATCGACCGGCCGAACTGCGCGACATCGCCGCCCAGCTGCACGCCTGGCCGGTGGTCGCCAGCGGTACCGAGGGTTATCGCACCGCCGAGGTCACGCTCGGCGGCGTCGATACCGACGAACTCTCCTCGACCACCATGGAATCGCGCAAGGTGCCGGGCCTGTACTTCATCGGCGAGGTGGTGGACGTGACCGGCCACCTCGGCGGCTTCAATTTCCAGTGGGCCTGGGCTTCGGGACACGCCGCCGGGCAGGTCGCGTGAAGTGGGACAGTGAGACGGATGTCTCAATTGAAGCAGACGAAAGCCTTGGCCAGCGATAGACTGGACTAATTGATAAAAACTAAACTATGCCGTGTCCTTCTCCCGACTTCCCCCGCTAAACGCGCTGCGCGCCTTCGAGGCCGTGGCGCGCCATAAGAGCTTCCGCAAGGCTGCGGAGGAGCTGTTCGTCACGCCCGCGGCCTTGACGCACCAAATCAAGGCGCTGGAGGAACTGCTGGGCTTTCCCTTGTTCGAGCGGCTGGCGCGCCGGATCGAGCTGACGCCGCCGGCGCAGGCGGCGCTGCCGCGCTTCCAGCAGGGTTTCGAGGCGCTGGCGCGGGCGGTGGCGGAATTGCGCAACCACGGCCAGGCGCCGCGTCTGACGGTGGGCGCCACCCCGACTTTCGTCTCGCGCTGGCTGATGCCGCGCCTGCAAAGCTTCCTGACGCAGCATCCGGAGATCGATGTCAGGCTGGTGGCCAGCGGCCAACTGATCAATGCCTCGGCGCGCGAGATCCGCTCGGAGGACGCGGCGGAGTCCGACGTCGACGCGGACATCGAGATCCGCTTTAGCAACGGCCGGCCCGAGGGGCAGAACGTGGACTTGCTGTTCACGGTTGAAGTGGTGCCGATGTGCCATCCGCGCCTGCTGAAGGGGCCGCCGCCGCTGCGCACGCCCGAGGATCTGAGCCACCAGACCCTGCTGCACGGCGATGCCCGCGTGGCCGACCGCACGCGCTCGTCCTGGGCGCGCTGGCTGAAGCGCGCCGGGGTCAGCGAGGTCGATCCACGCCGCGGCCTGCAGCTGGATCACTCCACCCTGGCGCTGGAAGCGGCCGCCGACGGCCTCGGCGTGACGCTGGCCATGCCCCTGCTGGCCGCGGCGGAGCTGGCCGAGGGCAAGGTGGCGGTGGCCTTCCCCATGACGCTGCCGCTGGACAATGCCTACTACTCGGTGGCGCCGGATGCGGCCATGCAGCGGCCGGAAGTGGTGGCGTTCCGCGAGTGGCTGCTGGACGAGGCGCTGAAGCAGACGCATCCCCTGGGGCCGCGTCCGTAGCCTGATGCCCTCATAAAGCTGATCGTCATACCGGCGCAAGCCGGTATCCAGAGCGGCTAAGGATGCACTCCGAACCCCTGGATACCGGCTTTCGCCGGTATGACGTATTTATTCGATCAAGAGCAGCTATGGCTCTGCAAATCCTCGCCATGGCCGCGATCCAGGCGCCACAGGTCCGCGCTATCGTCGAGCAGGATGAAGCCCGGCGTCTGGTCCTCGAAGGTGGCGCCCGCAGCCACCAGGGTATGCCGCGCCATGCCGACCGGCGCCTCGCCCAGCAGCGCGAACGGATTGGCCCGATCGAACGCCGCCTCGCTGATGCGCATGGCGCGATACCTGCGTCCGGCCAGTGGCACATCCAGCAGCGCCCAGTGCTCGCCGACTTCGCCCAGATGCGCGTGCAGGGCCTCGCGGACCTCGGGCTTGAGGCAATCGATATGGATATGCAGCTGATTCTGCGAGCGCCCGTACCTGGAATTGACGGCAAGACCCAGGGCCTCGCGCGGCAGTGAGCGTTGCGCCGCGCGCTCGACGAAACTGCGCGCCTGCCATGCCTCCGCAAAATAGGGCGGCGCATCGGCGGCCAGCAGCGCGGGACTCTCGATGCCGCTGAGCGGGGCGGTCGGGATCAGCAGGAACTGCGTGGGACCATTACGATCCTTCAGCACCGCATAGCCCTGCGCTTCGCCATGCGCCAGATCGACCAGCGCGCAGGGATCAGGGTCGTCATGCTGTTGCTGATCCGGCACACAACTCTGATGCACGATCTTCCACAGCGCGTCGGGATCGCCTGAATGGCAGGCGCTACCGGCGATGGCCCAGATCAGGGCGCAGGCCGCCAGCAGATAGCGCGGCCGCTTCACTCGGCTCAGCCTTGCTCGGGCTCGGACGCGGCGGCAATCTGCCGCAGCGCCTGCTCGAACACCTCGGGCGGCTGGCCGCCGGAGATCAGGTGGCGCTGGTTGATGATGATGGCGGGGACCGAATGGATGCCCCGGTCCAGGTAAAAGCGTTCCTGCTCGCGCACTTCCTCGGCGTAGGCATCGGAAGACAGGATGGCCCGCGCGCGCGCCGCGTCCAGACCCACCTGGGCCGCCAGATCGATCAGCACCTCGTGATCGGCGGGATTCTTGCCATCGGTGAAATACGCCTGGAACAGGGCATGCTTGAGCGCGACCTGATGCCCTTCCAGCTCGGCCCAGTGCAGCAGCCGGTGCGCATCGAAGGTGTTGTAGATGCGGCCGCGCCGCTCCATGCGGAAGGTGAATCCGACCTCGGCGCCGCGGGCGTGGATGGCCTCGCGATTGCCTTCGATCTGGGCCGGGGTCGAGCCGTATTTCTGCGCCAGGTGCTCGACGATGTCCTGCCCCGCCGGCGGCATCCCCGGATTCAGCTCGAACGGCTGGAAGTGCAGCTCGGCCTGGACCTGGTCGCCCGCCCGGGCCAGCGCCGTTTCCAGCGATTGCAGGCCGATGACGCACCAGGGGCAGGAGACGTCGGAAACGAAATCGATGCGTAGCGGCTTGCTCATGGCTGCGGTCCTGCCGGGTTCGGCTTGCTGGGTTGGGACATAAAGCCCGGTTCCGGGTCCGGCGGGCACAACTACCGCCGGATTCCCTCGCCAGGCTTCAGGATGCCATGGAAAGTGGGGCGGATTGGTGACGGATCAAGACGCTGTCCAGCTCACACCGGGCAGTTCCGCCGTCTTGACCAGCACGCCGGCCGTGCGGTGCAGCGCTTCGAGGATGAAGCCCCACTCACAGTTTAAGCCCGATGCGCTCATTCCCGCGAGCGCAGCACCGCTTCGCGTTCCTCGACGTAGCTCCGGGTCAGCGGCACCGTCTCCGTCTTCACGGCGAGCTGCACCTGGAACACCACCACGTCCTCGTAGCGGAACGCCGCTTCGCAGAACGCCAGGTAGAACTCCCACAGGCGGCAGAATCTCTCATCGTAGAGCCGCAGCGCTTCGTCGCGGCGCCGCATGAAGCGCTGGCGCCAGTGCAGCAGCGTCTCGGCGTAATGCAGCCGCAGCACCTCGATGTCGGTCACCATCAGGCCGGAGCGCTCGATGGCCGGCGTCAGCTCCGACAGGGTGGGCAGGTAGCCGCCGGGAAAAATATATTTGTCCAGCCAGGGGTTGGCGTGGCTCGGCACGCCGGTGCAGCCGATGGTATGCAGCAACATGACGCCATCGGGCCGCAGCAGCCGGCGGCAGTGCTGGAAGTAGCTGTCGTAATAGGCCAGGCCGACGTGTTCGAACATGCCGACGGAGACGATGCGGTCGAAGCTGTCCCGCACATCGCGATAGTCGGTAAGGCTGAACTCCAGCTTGTCCTGCAACGCGGCTTCCGCCGCGCGGCGGCTCGCGCCGGCGAGCTGCTCCTGCGACAGGGTGATGCCGAGCACGCTGCCGGCGCCGGCGGTCTGTGCCAGGTAAAGCGCCAGGCCGCCCCAACCGCAGCCGATGTCCAGCACGCGCTGCCCGGGCTGGAGCAGCAGCTTGGCGGCGATATGGCGCTTCTTCGCCAGCTGCGCCTGCTCCAGGCTTTGCCCGGGTGTTTCAAAATAGGCGCAAGAATATTGCCAGTCGTCGTCGAGAAACAGACGGTACAAATCGTCGCCCAGATCGTAGTGATGCGCCACGTTGCTCTTGGCGCGGCGCGAGGTGTTACGCTGGCGCAAGCGCCGGGTGGCGAAGCGCAGGCGGTTGGCGGTGCGCACCAGCAGGTTCGGCCGGGTCTGCGGCGCGGCCCGTACATTGCCCAGCACCAGTGCCAGGAAATCGTAGATAGTGCCCGCCTCGACCAGCAGCCTTGCGTCGGTGTACAGCTCGCCCAGGCGCAGCTCGGGATCGGTCATGAAGCCCCATTGCGCCATCGCGTCGGCGAAGCGCACTTGCGACAGCGCGCCGCTGCCGTCACCGAAAGTCAGTGTCGCGCCGCTGGCCGTGATCACCACCAGATGGCCGCCGCGGACCAGATCGGACAAGCCTTTCTTCAGCAGATGATCGAAAAATTTACCGAGCATGGGCAGCACAAGTCCGTGGCGGGATGAGGGGCTGTAACGGTGAGCGTGGCGGCTCCATTCTGGTGTGGGGCCAGATCCTTCGCTTCGCTCAGGATGACAATGAGTGAGGAAGGATTTGTTACGCCCTCAGGTGGTGGCCCGCTTGGCAATGCTGATGCCCAGCTTCTTGACGCGATGCCACAAGCTGCGCTCGCTGACGCCGAGCAGCTCCGCCGCCTTGACCTGCACACCGGCGGTGCGGCGCAGCGCCTCCAGGATGAAGCCCCGCTCCAGGCGTTCCAGCTCGGCGTCGAGATTGGAGGGGATGCGCACCGACTCGTGGCTGGCGGACAAGGGGGTGAACAGGTCCTGCGGCAGGTCGCCGACATCGACGCTGTTGCCCTTGGCGACGATGATGGCGCGCTCGATGCAGTTCTGCAGCTCGCGCACATTGCCGGGCCAGGCGTAGTCCTGCATCGCGCGCAGCGCGGCCTGGGTGAAGACCGGCTGCGGCCGGCCCATGTGCCGCGCCAGCTCGCGCACGCTGTGCTCGACCAGCAGCGGAATATCCTCGCGCCGCGCCCGCAGCGGCGGCACGTCGATGGGGAAGACGTTGAGGCGGTAGTACAGATCGCTGCGGAAGCTGCCGTTGCGCACCGCCTCGCGCAGGTCCTTGTTGGTGGCGGCGAGGATGCGTACATCGGTGGTCCGCGAGTTGGCGCTGCCCACCGGCTCGAAGCTGCGCTCCTGCAGCACGCGCAGGATCTTGGCCTGCAGGGCGCTGGGCATGTCGCCGATCTCGTCGAGGAACAGGGTGCCGCCGTCGGCCTGGGCGAAGCGCCCCTGGCGCGCGCCGACCGCGCCGGTGAAGGCGCCCTTGACGTGGCCGAACAGCTCGCTCTCCAGCAGGCCCTCGGGGATGGCGGCGCAGTTGATGGCGACGAAGGGCCCGCCGCGGCGGCTGCTGTTGAAGTGGATGGCCCGCGCCACCATTTCCTTGCCGGTGCCGCTCTCGCCGCTGATCAGCACGCTGGCGCGGCTCTCGCAGACCTCGGCGATGGCCTCGATCACCTTGTGGAAGGCCGGGCTGGCGCCGACCAGGTTCTCGAAGCGGTAACGGCCCTCCAGCTCCTCGCGCAGGCGCAAGTTGTCGCGCAGCGCGGTGTACATGCGCAGCGCCTTGGCGATGGTCGCCTCCAGCTCGTCGATCTCGAACGGCTTGCTGATGTAGTCGAAAGCGCCGTCCTTGATCGCCTGCACCGCATCCTTGACCGTGCCGTAGGCGGTCATCAGCACCACCGGCACATGGGGCGAGCGGCGGCGCAGCTCGGCCAGCAGCTCCTGCCCGCTCATGCCGGGCATGCGCAGGTCGCTCAGCACCAGATCGACGGGGTCGTTTTCGATCTGCTCCAGCGCGGCCGCGCCGGACGCGGCCATGCGCGTCTGGTAGCCGAGCTCCTGCAAGGTGGCCGCCAGCACCTCGCGCAGTTTCGGCTCGTCGTCGACCACCAGGATGGTGTGGCTCATCGGATCATCCGGTCCATCAATCTTTTTTCGACAGCGGCAGGATAAATTCAAAGGTTGCGCCGCCGCCAGTTTCGTTGCGGCATTCGACGCTGCCGCGGTGGCCTTCCATCACGCTCAGCACCTTGGCCAGCCCCAGGCCGGTACCCTGCGGCTTGGTGGTGAAGAACGGGTCGAACACCCGCTCGCGCACCGCCTCGGGCAGGCCCGGGCCCGAATCGGTGAAGCGCAGGCACAGGAATTTTCCGTCGATGCGCTGGCCGATGAGCAGCTTGCCGCCGCCGGGCATGGCGTCGATGGCATTGAGCACGACGTTGAGCGCGGCCTGGTAGAGGGAATCGGCGTCGCCGTCGACCCACGCGTCGGGAGCCTCGTCGCGCACTTCCAGGGCGATGCCCCGCACGCCCAGCTCGGGCTCGCAGAAGCGCGTGACGCGGCTGATGAGGTCGCTGGTGCGCAGCGGCAGCTGCATCAGCGACACCGGCTTGACGAAGGCCAGGAAGTCGGTGATCAGCTGATCGATGCGGCGCACCTCGCCGATGACGTTCTCCAGCAGCTGCTGGTCGGCCTCGGCGATGCGCTGGCGCTTGCGGATCAGCTCCGCCGAGGTGCGGATGATGCCCAGCGGATTGCGCACTTCGTGGGCGATGCCCGCCGCCACCTGGCCCAGCGCCGACAGGCGGTCGCGGCGCCGCAACTGGGACTCCAGCTCGTGCAGCTGCTCCAGGCGCTGCGACATGCCGTTGAATGCCTCCGCCAGCTCCGCCACCTCGTCGTTGCCCTCGACCGCGACGCGGCTGTGATAGTCGCCCGCGGTGATGGCCTGCACGCCGGAAGCCAGGGAGCGCAGCGGACGCGCCAGCCGGCGCGACACGGCGTAGCCGACCAGCAGCGACAGCGCCGTGCCGGTAAGGAAAATGATGATGAAGACATTGCCGCGCGACACCCAGTTGGTGGCCCAGTCGTGGGTCTTGAGTCCGCAGAAGACCACGCCCTGCAGCTGGCCGACGTCGCTGCTCAGGGGACGGTAGATGCCGGTGAAGGCCCCGCCGGCGGCCTGGCGGTCGAATACTTCGGCATCCGGCCGGCGCAGTTCCGCCACGATGCGCGGCTCCAGCATGGTGCTGCGGTCGCTGGCGCCCTGCGAACGATACAGCTCATGGAAACCGTCGGCCTCGTCGCTGTACAGCCGGAAATCGAAGGAGGTCAGCGAGCCGAGGCGGCCGAAGAAATCGTCGTCGAGCCAGGAGCCGAGCAGCAGCTGGTATTGCCGGCCGCCGCTCTGGAACGGCTCGACCGCGGCGACCATGGTGCTGCTGCCCTTGTCCGTTTCGGTCCGGTACAGCGTGATGACGCTGCCCAGGCGGATGCGCTGGCTGCTGCGCATGGGGATCGAGCTGTACACAAAGCCGCCGCGGTCGTCGATGATCGCCAGGACGTGGAAGCCTTCGCCGGCGATGATGTCGCGGATCAGCGGCGGCACCTCGCCCTGCCGTTCGACCAGGCCCTGCAGCAGCTCGGGCTGCCGCGCCAGCGCTTGCGCGATTTCGGCGGCTTCCTGCTGCGAATCGGCGATGCTGCTGAGGAAGTAGATCGAGGTGTCGTTGAGCCAGGTCTTGAGATTGGATTCGAAGGCGCGCGTCACCACCTGGCTGGCCAGCTCGGCGGCAAAGAACATCGGCACCAGGCCGACGATCAGGAAGGCCAGCAGCAGCCGCACCTGCAGGGAGCCGCGACGCCGCGTGGCGATACCGGACCTGTGCCGTTGCGCAGCTTCAGTTGCGGCCACCACGAATTACTCCTGCTCCCGCGAAAATACCGCCCAGGCTGCCCCGGCGGAATGCGCGGGGTTCACCAGTTCGTCAGGATACAGCGGCGATCCGCAGATTGCCGGAGCGGGGCTCGGCCTGGGCGCACCAGCGCTGCAGGTGCTCGATGCTGCGCGCCAGCACCTGGTCGCGCTGCCGGTCCACGGTGATCATATGGTAGCTGTCGTCGAGCAGGCTCACGTCCACCGGACCGGCCAGGTGCCGGGCGATGTAGTAAGCATTGGCGATGCTGCTGACGTCGTCCTCCCGCGCATGCAGCACCAGGGCCGGGGTCTGGATCGACGGCAGCTCCTTCTTGACCTGGGCCACCAGCCGCCACATTTCCCGCAGGGCGCGCGCCGGGGTGCCGGCCAGGCCGGCGTCGGCACTGTTGCCGGACAGCATGTTCTGCACCACGCGGCGGCGCAGACGCTCGTCCTTGATGCCGTAGGGGTGCTTCTCCATGAAGCGGTAGTTGTGGCCGATCGGCGTATTGATCAGCAGCTTCAATAGGAAGCTGTACCAGGGAATGGTCCAGCCGTCATAGCGCAGCGTCGGCCCGTACAGCAGCAGGCCGTCGACCTTGTCCGGATGCTTCGCCGCCAGGTGCAGCGACAGGATCGCGCCCATCGACAGGCCGCCGACGAACACCGTCCTGACTTTGCCGCGCAGGGCATCCAGGGCCTGCTCGACGCCGGCGACCCAGTCCTGCCAGCTGGTCGCCAGCAGGTCGGCTTCGTCGCCGCAGTGCCCCGGCAGCTGCACGCCGTAGACGGTGAAGCCGGCCTTGTGCAGCCCTTTGCCGATGAAGCGCATCTCCACCGGCGTGCCGGTGAGGCCGTGGATCAGCAGCACGCCGACGTCGCCGCCTTCGTAGAAGAAGCTGTGATCCTTGATGCCTTCGGCCGGGGTCTGGTTCATGGCCTGGTTCAGCGGCTGGTGGTGACGCGGTGCAGGGCCTGGCCGAGCAGCTCAAGGCCGAGATCGATCTCTTCCTTGCTGATGTGCAGGGACGGCGCGAAGGTGATGACGTTCTTGTAGTAGCCGCCGATATCCAGCACCAGGCCGTACTTCTTGCCCTTCACCACGAGATCGCCCTTCATGCACTCGTCGCATAGGCGGTCGACCATGGCCTTGTCCGGCGTGAAGCCGTCCTTGCCGCAGATTTCCGCGCGCAGCGCCAGGCCCAGACCGTCGACGTCGCCGATGATGGGGAAGCGCTTCTGCAGCTGCTTCAGGCCTTCGAGGAAGTAGGCGCCCTTGTCCATGACCATGGTTTCATAGTCGGTTTCGGCCAGCATCTTCATCGTTTCCAGGCCGACGGCGGTGCCGATCGGGTTGGAGGCGAAGGTGGAGTGGGTCGAGCCGGGCGGGAACACGGTCGGATTGATCAGCTCCTCGCGCGCCCAGATGCCGGCCAGCGGGTTGAGACCGTTGGTCAGCGCCTTGCCGAACACGATCACGTCCGGCTTGACGCCGAAATGCTCGATCGACCACAGCTTGCCGGTGCGGAAGAAGCCCATCTGGATTTCGTCCACCACCATCAGGATGCCGTACTTGTCCAGCACCTTCTTCAGCTCGATGAAGAAATTCATCGGCGGGATGACATAGCCGCCGGTGCCCTGGATCGGCTCGACATAGAAAGCGGCGTATTCGGCCTGGCCGGCCTTGGGGTCCCACACGCCGTTGTACTCGGTCTCGAACAGGCGCTCGAACTGCTTCACGCACTGGCTGCCGTACTCTTCCTTGCTCATGCCCTTGGGGCCGCGGAAGTGGTAGGGGAACGGCACGAACTGCGCGCGGTCGCCGAAATGGCCGTAGCGGCGGCGATAGCGGTAGCTGGAAGTGATGGCCGAGGCGCCGAGGGTGCGGCCGTGGTAGCCGCCCTCGAAGGCGAACATCAGGCTCTTGCCGTTGCTGGCGTTGCGCACCAGCTTGAGCGAATCCTCCACCGACTGCGAGCCGCCGACGTTGAAGTGGACGCGGCCCTTGTGGCCGAACTTGCGCTCGGCATCCTGCGCGACCATGGTCGCCAGCTGGATCTTGGTCGGGTGCAGGTACTGGCTGGCCACCTGCGGCAGGGTGTCGAGCTGCTGCTTGACGACGTTGTTGAGGCGCTCGTTGGCGTAGCCGAAATTGACCGCCGAGTACCACATCTGCAGATCGAGGAATGGCGTGCCGGCGGCGTTGTAGATATAGCTGCCCTCGCAGCGCTCGAAGATCGGCGGCGGGTTCAGGTAATGAACGGTATCGCCGAACGAGCAGTATTGCGCTTCGTCGCGCAGCAGGGCCGCTTCATAGGCAGGCACATCGGAAGGGGCGATTTTGCGCGACTGAACAGCGTTATCCATTGACAAGGGTCTCTAGGGAAATGACGGGGGAAAGATGCGGGTTGGCGGCGCGGTCGGTGCCGCGCTGCGACAGGCGATCCAGCTGCGGCAGCAGGCGCCGCGCGCTGGCGAAATCGGGACAGGCGCGATGCGGCAGGCGCTGCTCGATGCAGCGCGTCAGCAGCTTGTCCTTGGCGAACACCAGGTCCGCTTCCGCGGCCAGGCAGAAATCCGAGCTGCCGTCGCCGATCAGCAGGCGCGAGCGGCCGCTGGCCTGGCGGCTGCTGACCCGGCACTTGCAGGTGCCGCTACCAGCGCTGCACTTCGGATTGGCTTCGGGAAACTCCAGGGCGTAGCGATCGCCGCCAAGCATTTGCAGGCGGTTGCTGGCCAGGGGCAGTTCGTCGAGGCCGTGGCGTTGCAGGATGCGGCGGATCGAATAGTCGATGCCGTCGCTGATCACCACCACTTCGAGCCCGCGCGCGCGGCAGTCGAAGACGAAGGCGGGAAAATCGGGATCGATCTCGACCGTGTCGAGATAGGCGTCCAGCGCTTCGCGCGGCGCGCGCACCAGGTCCACCTGTCGCGCCATGCACTCGCGCGAGCCGATGCGGCCGGCTTTCCAGTCGGCCTCGATCGCCTCCCACTGCGCCAGGGCGAAGCGGCTCAGCACGCCATCGGTCACGTCCACGTGGGCGATGGTGCCGTCGAAGTCGCAGATCACCAGCCAGTCACTGGCCGGCGCGGAGCGCGCAAACGACATCTTGGAGTCTGCCATTGGGTTCGCTTTTGGATTTTGACCGGCCAAATAACGGGCCAGTTTTGAGCGGGTGAAATGCCTGAAGGGGGTAAAGAAGCGCAAAGATGATGCCATTCAATGACATTCTTTTAAATCAATGAGTTATAGATTCTTCAGGATGAATTTCACCGCTATCTCAACGTATCTTTACACTGCAATAAGAGGATTACTACAAATTTTGTAGCTATCGCCTCTTTTGCGAAATGGCAACTTGCGATGGCGCGGAAACAGACCTGCTCTGGCCTGCCCGATCCATAACAATTCATAATTGCTCTTTCCTTCGCCCTCCTTAATGTCCCTAGCCCGCGCCACCCTGTTGTACGAATGGCGGCGTTTCCTGCCCGGATTGCTGTCGGTCGCTTTCGCCGGCGTGCTGATGCTGGTGCAGCTGGGCCTGCTGCTGGGCATGTTCGGCACGGTAACGGTGCTGGTCGACCGCTCCGGCGCCAATCTCTGGGTCACTTCGCCGGAAACCGAAAGCTTCGACCAGTCGCGCGACATCCCGGCCAATCTGGGCGCCCTGCTGCGGCTGCATCCGGAGGTGACGCGCAGCGAAACCATGCTGGTCCACGATGCGGACTGGCGCTCCGGCGACGGCACGCGCGTGGCGGTGAGCCTGGTCGGCCTGCAGCCGGCGGCCGATGCGCTGGCCTGTCCGCAGCCGATGCGCGACGCGCTTTGTGCCCGGCTGGCGGAGCCCTCGACGGTGGTGGTCGATCGCGGCGAAGCCGACAAGCTGCATGCCGTGGTCGGCCGCCTGGCCGAGGTCAATGGGCATCGCGTGCGCGTAGTCGGCCTGAGCCAGGGCTTGCGCAGCATCGGCAACACTTATGTCTTCGCTTCCGCTCAAACCGCTCGCGAACTGTCCGAGCCTTCCGCCACGGGCGAGGACTTGACCACCTTCGTGCTGGCCAGGACCCGGGACGGCACGCCGGAAGGCGCGCGCGACGATCTGCAATCGCTGCTGCGCCGTCCGGCCTACCGCGTCTGGACCGCCCGCGAGTTTTCCATGAACTCGCAGCGGTGGTGGCTGACCGAGTCGGGCGTGGGCGCGGGCTTCCTGTTCTCTTCCCTGCTGGGCCTGATCATCGGCACCGTGATCACCAGCCAGACCCTGCGCGGCGTGATCCTGTCGACGCTGCGCGAGTACGCCACCTTCCGCGCCATCGGCGTGCCGGCGGCCAAGCTCAGCGCGGTGGTGCTGGAGCAGTCGCTGTGGATCGGCGTGCTCGGTGCGGTGCTGACGGTGATCGTATCGATCCTGGCCAACGCGCTGGCGCAGGCGCTGTACGTGCCGCTGGTGCTGACCTGGTGGGCAGTGCTGACGGCGGTGCTGATCGGCCTGTTCACCGCGATGATTTCGGGCCTGCTCGCCCTGCGCGAGTTGTATCGCCTCGAACCGGCGGAGCTGCTGCGATGAACCGCAGCGACGCGATCGCTCCCAGCGTCAGCGCCAGCGGTCTGGTGCACGGTTACGGCAAGGGCGCCGCGCGCACGCCGGTACTGCATCAGCTGTCGCTGCAATTCTGGCCCGGCGAGCTGAGCCTGATGATGGGCGCCTCCGGCTCCGGCAAATCGACCCTGCTGGCCATCCTCAGCGGCCTGCTGCACCCCGAGTCGGGCAGTGTCAGCCTGCTCGATACGCCGATCTGGAACCTGACCGAACGCGAGCTGGAGCGCTTCCGCTTCCAGCATTGCGGCTACGTGTTCCAGAACTTCAACCTGTTCCCGGCGCTGACCGCGACGGAACAGGTGGCGCTGCCGCTGCACTTCGCCGGGGTGCGCGAAACGCAGGCCCGCCAGCGCGCCGAGGCGGCCCTGGACGAGGTGGGACTGAGCGGGCGCATGGGCTTGCGCCCGGCGCAGCTCTCCGGCGGCGAGAAGCAGCGCGTGGCCATCGCCCGCGCCCTGATCGGCTCGCCCAAGGTGCTGTTCGCCGACGAGCCGACCAGCGCGCTGGACAGCGCCAACAGCGAAATCGTCATCGCGCTGCTGCAGAAGATCGCCAAAACCCATGGCGCCACCGTCATCACCGTCACCCACGACCCTCGCCTGACCCGCCACGCCGAGCGCATCATCCGCCTGCAGGACGGCATGGTGATCGAGGACAGCCGGCCGAACGGGACCGACGGCGCCGCGCTATCCCCTGCCGCCGGCATTGCTGCAACAGGCACCCAGCATTCCACAGGTAACCATCCTTGAACCGCTTCGACCGAAACCTTGCGCTGGCCGCCGTCATGGCGGCGGCAGTCATGGCAGCCAGCGGCTGCTCGCGCGGCGCCGGCGGTGCCGGCGCGCCGCCGGCGGCCGCTCCCAGCGATATCGTCGCCACCGCGCCCGGCTGGGTCGACGTGCAGGGCGGCACGCAACGCCTCGGCGCGCGCAGCGACGGCGTGGTGCAGAGCATCGCCGTCAAGGACGGCGATACGGTTGCCGCCGGCGACGTACTGCTGCGCCTGGACGACAGTCAGGCGCAGATCGACACCCATCTGGCTGAAGTCGAATTGCAGCGCCGCCGCCAGGAGCAGGCCGCGCTCGGCGCCCAGCTCGGCCGGGCGCAGGAACAAGCCGCCCGGCTCGGGCCGCTGGTCGAGCAGCAGGCCGAACCCGAGGAAGAGCTGCGCCAGGCGCGGCAGAAAATCGCCGACCTGCAGGCACAGTCGGGGCTGGCTCTGCTCGCCGGGCAGGCCGCGGAACTGCAATTGCAGCAGGCGCAGGACCGGCTCAAGCGCCTGCAGCTGCGGGCGCCGGCGCACGGCCAGGTGCTACGCGTCTTCGTCCACCCCGGCGAAGGCGTCAGCAGCGGCAGCCCGCTGGTCTGGTTCGCCGGCGACGGTCCCCTGATCGTGCGCGCCGAACTGGACGAGCGCCTGTTCGGCCAGGTGCTGCCGGGCATGAGCGCCGAAGTGGCGCCGGAATACGACGACAGCAAGGTCTACACTGCGCGCGTGCTGCGCGTGGCGCGCTCGGTCGGCCCGGTGCACGAGCTGCCGGAAGTGCGCCCGGCCGCCAAGGACGATCGCGTGGTCGAATGCGTGCTGGAGCTCGACACCACGGATCTGCTCATCGGCCAGCGCGTGCTGGTGCGCGTGCGGAGCAAGCCTTGAGCCGCAGCCGTATCCCGTTTGCCGCGGCTTGCGCCGGTGTCCTGCTGAGCGGCTGCCTCGATCATCCGGCGTATCAGCGGCCGCCCCTGCCCGTGCCGCAGAACTGGAGCGCCGGACAGCCCGCCGGCGCGCCGCTGGCGAGCAATTGGTGGGAGGAATTCAAGGATCCGCGCCTGCTGCAGCTGCTGGATCAGGCAACGGCGAACAGTCCGGACCTGCAGATCGCCGCCGACCGGGTGCTGCTCGCGCGCGACGCGCTCAAGGGCGCGCGTTCGCATGAGTATCCCTCGCTGTCGGTCAACGCCCTGCCGCCGGACCCGGTCTACACCCAGGCCCTGGCCATCAACAACGGCCGGCAGCTGGACCTGGACACCAACCTGTATGCGGTGTCGCTCGACGCCAGTTACGAACTCGATTTCTGGGGGCGCGTCAGCAATTCCGTCAAGGCGGCGAAGTCCGACTACCAGGCCAGCGTGTTCGACGCCGGCACCGCCGCCATCGGCCTGCGCAGCGAGATCGCCCGCGCCTATTTCGACGTGCGCGAGCTGGACGAGGAAATCGCCCTGTCGGCGCAGCGCAGCGCCCTGGCCAGCGAGCGCCTGCGCCTGGCGCGGCTGCGCCTGGCGGCCGGGCGCATCGGCGCGGCGCCGGTGATGGAAGCCGAACTGGCCGAGCGCGATGCGCAGGCCCAGGCCGCCGCGCTGCAAACCTCGCGCAGCGAGACGGTCAATGCGCTGGCGGTGCTGATCGGCGTCGTTCCCGAATCCCTCGACATCGCCCCCGCGCCGCTGCGCGCGACCGTGACCGCGCCGACACCGCCGCAGGGCCTGCCCTCCGCCATGCTGGAGCGCCGCCCGGACATCCGTGCCGCGGAAGCGCATCTGATCGCCGCGCATGCGGAAATCGAGGTGGCGCGGGCGGAAATGTTCCCGCAGGTCACCCTCACCGCGAAGTACGGCTTCGTCGCCGAATCGGTGCACGCCCTGGTGTTCAAAAGCAGCTCGATCGTCGGCGCCGGTCCGATCGTCAGCTACAGCATGTTCGATGCCGGCCGCCTCAGCGCCCAATCCGATGCCAGCAAGCGCCGATACGACCTGTTGCTGGCCGAGTACCGCAAGAGCATTTACGCGGGCTTCGCCGATGTCGAGAAGTCGCTGCTGAGCTACCAGTCGGCGAGCGCCGATGAAGCACGCTGGTCCGGCGCGCGCGACTTGCAAGGCGCGCAGCTGCAGCGACTGGATCAGTCGCTGGCGGCCGGCCGTTCGAGCCGCTTCGAGCTGATCGCGGCAAAGCAGCAGGAGCTGGACGTGGAACTCGCCGCCGCGCGCAGCTATCGCGACCGGCTCGACAGCATGGTGGCCCTGTATCAGGCGCTCGGCGGCGGCTGGGACCCGGCGACGCTGACCCTGCCGGCCGACGCACCGGCCGAAAAAGCCGGCGACGCGCCGGCCACCGTTCCGGCAGCCCCAGACGCGGCATCGCCGACGACGCCATAACGAGAGCTAGAGCATTTTTACAGATCCCCTCTCCCGCTTGCGGGAGAGGGGTTAGGGGAGAGGGGCTTTTCCTGGCTTCACAGCCCCTCTCCCGGCCCTTCGGGCCACCCTCTCCCGCAAGCGGGAGAGGGGAATTCTTGAATGCACTTAATCCAAAATTGCTCTGGCCTCTCTCCAATCGGCGAAATTCTCAGGCCGCGGCCGGCTGAACCGGCTCGTCGGGAAAGAACAGGCTGAAGCGCGTAACGCCGTCGAGGCTTTCCGCCGCAACCCTGCCCTGGTGCAACTCCATGATGGAGCGGACGATGGCCAGTCCCAGCCCGGTGGATTCCGATGAATTGCTGCGCGCCTCATCCACCCGGTAGAAGCGCTCGAAGATCCGCTCAAGGTGCTCGGGGGCGATGCCCGCGCCCGAGTTGCTGACGCAGACCGTGGTGCCGCCGGGAGCCGGCGCCGCGCTCAGCTCGATCAGTCCGCCGGCAGGCGTATAGCGCAGCCCGTTCGACAGCAGATTGCTGATGGCCCGCCGGAACAGCACCGCATCGGCCCTGATGCTGCCGGCGGCCTGCACCCGCAGCGACACGCTGCTCTCCTCGGCCAGCCCCTCGAAATATTCCGCGACATGGCGCAGCTGCTCGCCCAGATCCAGATCCGCCCGGCGCAGCGCAATCTGCGCATTGCCGGCGCGCGCCAGGAACAGGATGTTCTCGATCATGCGGCCCAGCCGCTCGTATTCCTCCAGATTGGAGGCGAGCAGGGCCTGATAATCCTCCGCGCTGCGCTGGCGCGACAGCAGGACTTCGGTCTGGCCGCGCAGATTGTTGACCGGCGTGCGCAGATCGTGGGCCAGGTTTTCGGTGTAGTCGGACAACAGCCGGACGCCCTGCTCCAGCCGGCCCAGCATGCCGTTCATGGACGCGCTCAGCTCACGCAGCTCCGGCGACAGATGGGTCTCGTCGAGCCGGACGTTGAGGCCTTCCATGGTGATGCGGCCGGCCTGCTCGGTGATCCGATGCAGCGGCCGCAGCGCCCTGCGCACCAGCGCGTAGCTGAGCGCCATGGCGACGAGCGCGCCGAAGCTGACGGTGCGGACGATGGTATTGCGATAGCGCTGCAGCAGGCTGAGCAGGTCGTCGATGGAGCGGCCGACGATAATCGTGACGACATCGCCATCGTGGAAGCGCGCCTGCACCGAGACGCCGCGGATCTCCCCGCCTGAAACCCCCGTCCATTGCCGCACGTCGGAGTCCCGCGCCGGCCGGCCGTCGGGCAGCGCCGGCACCGCCACCACGCCCAGCCCGGACGGATCGAAATTCACCAGCACCCGATCGTCGCTCGAGCGGATCTGCACCACGAAGGCATCGCTGCCCACCACCTGCCCGGCGAAGCGGGCAGCGTGCGTCAGCAGGGCGGCGGCCGAATCCTCGCCGGCGACCAGGCTGCGCAGGTGCTGCGCCTTGATCACCACTTCCTCGCTGCCGATGCGCAGCAGCTGCCGGTGCAGATTGGTGTACAGGATGCTGCCGACGAAATAGAAGGTGAGCAGCGTGACCAGGGCGAAGGCGCCGGCCAGCGCGGCTGTCAGGGACAGGCGCCGCATCAGGGCTTCTCGACGTCCAGCACATATCCCATGCCGCGCACGGTATGGATGAATTTCGCGGCGAAGGGATCGTCCACCTTGGCGCGGAGGCGGCGCACCGCCACCTCGACCACATTGGTATCGCTGTCGAAATTCATGTCCCAGACGTAGGAGGCGATCTGCGTGCGGCTGAGAATCTCGCCGCGCCGGCGCGCCAGCAGGTGCAGCAGCGAGAACTCGCGCGAGGTCAGGTCGATGCGCACGCCGCCGCGGCGGACACGCCGCTTGATCACGTCGATTTCAAGGTCGCCCACCACCAGGTGCTCCATTTCCCGCACCGGCCCGCGGCGCAGCAGGGTGCGGATCCTGGCCAGCAGCTCGACGAAGGCAAAGGGCTTCACCAGATAGTCGTCGCCGCCGAGTTCCAGCCCGTGAATGCGATCGTCGAGATCGTCGCGCGCGCTGAGGAACAGCACCGGCGTGCTCTTGCGCGCGCGCAGGCGCTCCACCACGGTCCAGCCATCGAGGCCCGGCAGCATCACGTCGAGCACCAGCAGGTCGTAGTCGTCCGACATCGCCAGGTGCAGGCCATCCGTGCCGGTGCGCGCCGTATCGACGACGAAGCCCGACTCTTCCAGGCCCTTCTTCAGATAGGCGAGCGCCTTCGGCTCGTCTTCAATCACCAGCAATCGCATCGGAGTACTCGCAGGCTAGTGCAGAAAATCATACGCCTGAGCGCGGCCCCTTTCGATTACAAGCTTGTAATCGGGACGACAGCGCCCGGCAAGGGCCGCTTCCTAGACTCGGTTGCGTAGTCGGTCGGCCACGCCAGCTGCGCATGGCACAGCTCCGTGTCTCCCCTTCTCTTCAACTTTCAGGAGCAAGATTCCATGACTGATTTGTCACGACGCAAAATGCTGGTCGGCGCGGCAGCCTCGGCGGCGACGCTGGGCGTGGCCGCCGCCGCCAGGGCGGCCTCGTTCGGCAACCCGGATTCGCCGCCGGAAGGCCGCATCAACGGCAAGAGCCCCACCAGCCTGGACGAACCGGGCCCGCAAAACCCGGTGCTGGCCAGCCAGTTCCCTTCGTTCCAGGACCCACCGGCCACCGACGTCAACGGCATGCCGCTGTTCTGGGCCTCCTTCAACAACGCGCACAAGCGCTATCAGAACGGCGGCTGGGCGCGCGAGGTGACGCAGGACGACTTCGCCATCTCGCAGGACATCTCGGGCGTCAACATGCGCCTCGCCGCGAACGGCGTGCGCGAGCTGCATTGGCACCAGCAGGCCGAGTGGGCCATCATGCTGGACGGCAAGTGCCGCATCACCATCATCGACGAACAAGGCCGCCCGCAGGTGGCCGACGTGAAGACCGGCGATCTGTGGTACTTCCCGCCGGGCCTGCCGCATTCCCTGCAAGGCCTGGGAGCGAGCGGCGCCGAGTTCCTGATCGCCTTCGACAGCGGCAAGGCCACCGAATTCAACACGCTGCAGCTGACCGACTGGATCGCGCACACGCCGCCGGATGTGCTGGCCGCGAACTTCGGCGTGCCGGCCGATGCCTTCAAGAACACCCCGCTCGACAACCTGTGGATCTTCCAGGGCGAGGATCCGGGCCCGCTGGCCGCCGCGCAGCGCGCGGTGCGCTCGCCCAAGGGCGAGCCGGCCCATCCCTTCATCTTCTCGCTGGGCGACCTGCCGCCGGCGCGGCAGACCCGCGGCGGCTTCGTGCAGATCGCCGACAGCCGCAACTTCAATGCCTCGGCCAACGTCGCCGCGGCGCTGGTCACGGTCAAGCCCGGCGGCCTGCGCGAGTTGCACTGGCATCCGAACGCGGACGAGTGGCAGTACTACATCAAGGGCTCGGCCCGCATGACCGTGTTCGACACCGGCCCGCGCGCGCAGACCGCGGACTTCCGCCCCGGCGACGTTGGCTATGTGAAGAAGAGCCTCGGCCACTACGTGCAGAACACCGGCGACACCGACCTGGTGTTCCTGGAACTGTTCAAGTCCGACCGCTTCGCCGAAGTCTCGCTATCGGACTGGCTGACCCGTTCGCCGCCGCAGCTGGTGATGGAGCACCTGAACATCACGGCGGAAACGTTCGCGCAATTCCCGAAGGACCGGCCGGACATCCTGCCGGTCTAGGGCAATCTTCGTTTAAGTGCATACAGGTTTTCCCCTCTCCCTCCGGGATAGGGGCAGGGGTGAGGGACGCACTTCACGGTTGCGGTGCTGCCGCCGGAAAGTGTGTCCCTCACCCGCGCCTCGCGGCGCGGCCTCTCCCAAAGGGAGAGGCGATGTGCCGCGTTTAAAGCGGCTCATCAATGTATGCGCCTGAATCGAAAATGCTCTGGGCCGGCCGGCGCCGCACCCACCTACCACCGCCTCGCACTTCAAAGAATCCGGAACCCCATCATGGTCCCTCTTTTGAAAAATTCCGTGGCCGGCATCGGCCTCTTTTCCGGTGCGACGCAGCAGGTCGAGCTCGCCGCGCGCGATGCGCTCGACGGCCGCCGCAAGGGCCTGCGCGCGCTGCTGCCTTTCGCCGGGCCGGCCGTCATGGCCTCGGTCGGCTATATGGACCCCGGCAATTTCGCCACCAATATCCAGGCCGGCTCCACTTACGGCTACCAGCTGCTGTGGGTGGTGCTGCTGGCCAACCTCGTCGCCATGCTGTTCCAGTCGATGTCGGCGAAGATCGGCATCGTCACCCGGCGCAACCTGGCGGAGCTATGCCGGGAGCAGTTTCCGCGGGGCGTGGTCATCGGCATGTGGATCGCCTCGGAGATCGCCGCGATCGCCACCGACATCGCCGAATTCATCGGCGGCGCCCTGGGCATCTCCCTGCTGTTCCATGTCTCGCTGTTGTGCGGTCTGAGCATCACCGCGGTGCTGACCTTCGCCATCCTGCGGCTCGACAAGAGCGGCTTCCGGCCGCTGGAGATCGTGATCGGGACGCTGGTCGGCGTCATCGGCCTCAGCTACCTGTACGAGCTGTTCGTCGCCCCGCCGGACTGGCAGGCGGCGCTGTACCACACCGTGGTGCCGCAGCTGCACGACCGCTCGGCCGTGACGCTGGCCGTCGGCATCATCGGCGCGACCATCATGCCGCACACGCTTTACCTGCATTCCGGCCTGACCCAGAACCGCACCCCGGCGCGCAACGACGGCGAACGCCGCGGCCTGCTGCGCTTCTCCAACCAGGAAGTGGTGCTCGCCCTCGGCTTCGCCGGCCTGGTCAACATGGCGATGGTGATGATGTCGACCTCGGCGTTCGGCAAATCCGCGCCGGGCATCGCCGACATCGGCGTGGCCTATCACACCCTGATTCCTGCGCTGGGCATCGGCGCAGCCGGCGTCTTCCTGATTTCGCTGATGGCCTCCGGCATCTCCAGCTCGGTGGTCGGCACCATGGCGGGCCAGGTCATCATGCAGGGCTTCGTCGGCTTCAGCATCCCCATCTGGGCACGCCGCCTGATCACCATGGTGCCAGCCTTCGCCGTGGCGCTGAGCTGCAACACCATGAGCGCGATGATACTCAGCCAGGTAGTGCTGAGCTTCGTCCTGCCGCTGCCGATGATCGCGCTGGTGGTGCTGTCGTCGCGCAAATCGGTGATGGGAAACTTCGTCGCCGGCAAGCGGACCACGCTGGTGGCGGTCGCCGCGACTGTCCTGATCGTGCTGCTCAACGTGGTGCTGATCGTGCAAATGCTGCCATGAGGAAAATCGGAATAATTAGACCATCGTCATTCCCGCGAAAGCGGGAATCCAGTGTTGCGAAGGGCGGAAATCAAAACTGGACCCCCGCCCGCGCGGGGGTGACGAATTGATCAAAGTTTTTCCAGTCACCCGATCAGGGCGTCCGCCCGCGCAAGGCCGCTACTGCCTCGCCGAAGGACACGATTCTCTGGCGCGCGGCAACTACTTGACGGGATGGTTAGCCGCGAAGAAATCAATCAGGCTCTGAGGCGAGTTGTCGCCGAAGAGTACCTCTTGCATCCGGTCCGCCTCCGGCGCTTCGGCGGCGCTGCGCGGAAAGAGCTCCGTCTCATAGGCCAGGAGCGCGGCTTCCGCGTTCCCCGGGTTGGCGGCGATGGCCTTCGCCAGTTCCGCGCCGTCGTACATTGCGAGATTGGCGCCTTCGCCCGATGGCGCGGTCAGGTGTGCGGCATCGCCAAGCAGCGTCACGCCCGGCACCCGGCTCCATCGGTGTTCGAGCGGGAGCGTATAGATAGGGCGAGGCACGGGGGCGGTTTCACCCTCGGTGATGAGCGCGGTCAGCTCCGGCGCCCAGCCGTCGAACTCCTTGGCGACGCGGGCCACGACAGCCGCCGGATCGGAGAAGTCGATGCCGGCGATCCAGTCTTCCGGCTTCCTCAAGCCCGCGTACGTATGCAGCACACCCTTGGGCTCGCGGTGCGCCAAGATGCCCTTTCCCGGCGCCATCGCAAACAGCATGCCTCCGCCGACCGCTGCGGCGCTGGCTTGATGACGGGCGTCGCTGTCATACAGGTAGGTCTCGATATAGCTGATGCCGACATACGCCGGTTTCGCGTCGGAAAGCAGTGGACGCACCTTCGACCAGGCGCCGTCGGCCCCCACGAGGAGGTCCGTCGTCACGGTTGAGCCGCCGGCGAAGCTCAACTCGTGCCGGCCGCCGCCGAGCGGTACCGCAACCCTGAGTTTGTGTCCCCAGCGGACCGTATCGGGAGGAAGCGATTCAAGCAGAATCCGGCGCAGCTCTCCCCGCGGCACCTCAGGCCGGCCGCCGGTACCGTCGTCGGGCTGATCGAGCAGCACCTTGCCGTCCTTGTCGAGTGCGCGCGCCTGCTGACCGCCGGGGTGAATGAGCTCAAGGAACCGATCGAAGAGTCCCGCATCCTTGAGTGCAAGCTGCCCGTTGTGTTCGTGGATATCGAGCATGCCGCCCTGCGCCCGCGCGCTCGGCGAAGCTTCCGCCTCGTAGACCGTCGCCGCAATGCCGTGAACGTGGAGGACACGCGCGAGCGTCAGGCCGCCAAGCCCGGCGCCGATGATCGTGACTGGAGTATTCATCCTGATGCCTTCATGGTTGAGGCTGCCGCCGCAAACTCCGCAGATAGCTATGGAACGTCATTCCATTATATTGGAACAACGTTCCAGATATGTCAAGATGGGGCATGGTCAAGAAAGCACGCGGCAGCCAACGGCGGGAGGAATCGCTCTCGCGGGATCGCATCATTGAAGCGTCGATCGAGCTCCTGGACAGCAGCGGAGAAGACGGTCTGACGTTCCGCGCCCTGTCCGAACAGCTCGCCACCGGTCCCGGCGCCATTTACTGGCACATCGCCAACAAGAGCGATCTGCTGACCGCCGCCTGCGACGCCATCGTCGCAGGCACGTTGGAGGAGCACGTGGTCGGGGCGACGCCGGCGGCGACCATTCGCGCCCTCGCCCTGGGCATGTTCGATGCAATCGACGCACATCCCTGGGTTGGCTCGGCGCTGGCACATGCCCCGGGGGAGTTGCCCGTCTTGCGCATTTTTGAATGCATCGGCCAGCAGGTTCGCGCGCTTGGCGTGCCGGAGGAAAAGCAGTGGGCAACGGTGTCCGCCTTGCTGAGCTACATCCTTGGCGTCGGCGGGCAGAACGCCGCCAACGGGCAGCTCGCCCGGACGCGGGGTCTCGACCGATCCGGCTTCCTGGAGGCCTTGTCGACCGTGTGGTCGCAGCTCGATCCGGATGAGTACCCCTTCGCACGCAGCGTAGCCGGACAGCTGCCCGCTCACGACGACCGGGCGGATTTCCTCGCCGGGATCGATCTCATCCTCAAGGGTATTGAATCACCGCGGCGCCGCTGACGCCCTTAACCATAAGCATGCGCCGGGGAAACTCTGACTTAGTCCCCTCTCCCCGCAGGCAGGGAGAGGGAGTTAATCAGAGGGTCCCCAAGCGCCAGATCGGCGCACCTCCAACACGAGGCCACTACTGCCTAGCCGGCAAACGCAACCCCCGCGGCGTCAGCACCCGTTCGATCCCTTCGAAGAGAGCAAGCACCAGCAAGGCCAGCAGCGCTGCCGGCACGGCGCCTTCAAGAATCAGCGGCACGCTGCCGAGACGGATGCCGGTCAGAATCGGCTCGCCATAGCCCCCGGCGCCAATCAGGGCGCCGAGCGTGGCGGTGCCGACATTGATGACGGCCGCTGTGCCGACGCCGGCGACAATGGTCCGCGCCGCCAGCGGCAGCTCGATGCGCAGCAGCTGCACGCGATACGGCAGGCCCAGCGCGGCGGCGGACTCCAGCAGCGGCGCCGGGATCGAGGCCAGCCCGGTGACGGTGTTGCGCACGATCGGCAGCAGGCTGTAGAGAAACAGCGCGGCGATCGCCGGCCTCGCGCCGATGCCCAGCAGCGGAATCAGGAACACGAACATGGCCAGAGACGGAATCGTCTGCAGCACCGCCGTCGCCGCCAGCATCACCTGACCCAGACGCCGCACCCGCGCGGCGAGTATGCCGATGGGCAGGCCGATCAGCAGGGCCGCGCCCAGCGAAATGCCCACGAGCCGCAGGTGCTCCAGCGTGCGCTGCCACAGCCGGCTCCAGGCGCCGGCGGCCCGGCTGCTGGTGTCATGGATACCGAGAAAATCTCCCGCCACCTCGGTCTCCGCGCGGCGGTCCAGCATCACCGCCGCATTCATGTCCTGCATCGCCTGAAGCGAAACGCGGCCGGCCAGATCGCGCAGGCTGGCTTCGAGCAGGGGCGCGCGCCGCGCCGCATCGAGGCGATACAGCCACACCGCCTGGTAGGACGGAAAGTAATGCTGGTCATCCTCAAGCACGCGGATCCGGTAATTGCGGATCTCGGCGTCGGTGGTGTACAGATCGATGACATCCACCGCGCCGCTGTCCAGTGCCCGATAAGCAAGGCCATGGTCCATGGCCCGGACCGAAGCCGGCGCATAGCCGTAGGCCGCGAGCAGGCCCGGCCAGCCATCGCCGCGGCTCATGAATTCGTTGGATAGCCCGAAGCGCAGCTCCGGATGCGCGCGCAGATCGGAGAGGGTGTGCAGATTCAGGCGCGCCGCCTGCGCCTCGCTGACGCCCAGGGCGTAGCTGTCGTCGAATCCCAGCGGGGCGCTGATGCCAATGCCACGCTGGCGCAGCGCTTCGGCCAGCTCGTCGGCGCCGGCGCCACCGGGCAGATCGTGCAGCAACTCGCGCCGGATGGTGCCGGTGTATTCCGGATAGGCGTCGATGCTGCCTTCGAGCAGGGCCTGCCACAGGATGGCGCTGCCGCCCATGGCGCGGCGATGCTCGATAGGCAAACCCTGGCGCTGCGCATCGAGCCGCAGCATCTCCGCCAGGATGATCGACTCGGTGAAATTCTTCGAGCCGATACGCAGCGTCTCGTCGGCAGCCAGTGCCGACCCGCAGAGCAGGATGCCAGCGATGCCGAGCGCCCAAAGCCTGATGCGGGCTTTCATCGGAGCCGATGCGTCGGCAGTTCACGGTGCGCGCTCACGAAACGGCGCACGAATTCATTCGCGGGGCGGGTAAAAAAATCCTCCGGCGGCCCATCCTGCACCACCTCGCCGTTGCGCATCAGCACCAGCCGCCCCGCCAGGAATGCGGCCTCCGCGATGTCGTGTGTGACCAGAATCACCGTATTGGAAAACGTGGTGAACACCTGCCGCAGCTGCTCCTGCAGATCGAAGCGCACCACCGGGTCCAGCGCCCCTAGCGGCTCGTCGAGCAGAAGGGCATCCGGATCGGTCATCAGCGCACGCATCACCGCCACGCGCTGCCGCTGTCCTCCGGATAATTCCGCCGGATAGCGGCGCAGCAATTCCACGGGAAGCTGCATGCGGCCGGCCAACTCGCCCGCGCGTGCGTCGATGGCGGCATCGCGCCAGCCCAAATGACGCGGCAGCAGCGCCAGGTTATCCCGCGCGGTCAGATGCGGAAACAGACCACCGTCCTGGGTGACGTAGCCCACGCGGCGGCGCAGCAACAGGCGCTGGTCCGCCAGTAGCGGCTTGTCCTCGACCATGACCTGGCCAGCGTCCGGCCAGTCGAGACCGATCAGCATCCGCAGCAGCGTCGATTTGCCGGAGCCGCTGGTACCGATCAGCGCCGTGACCGTACCTGCTTCAAAACGCAGGCTGACGTCTTTCAGTGCGACCGCTGTGCCGTAGCGCTTGGTGACATGGTCTACGCTGAACACAATGTGTTCCTTGCAAATAAAGTACGAGACACGAAGCCCTAGCCGACAACCACTTTAAATCAGCTAGTTGCAGCGTTAGAACAAATCGCCTTGAGCAGAGAGGCCATCAATATCCACTTTGCTCCTGAGCAGGCCAATGATTATGAACTGCTTGGGATGAGCCTTCATTGTGCCAAGGATCAGATGCAGATTGCTGGCAGGCAGAGTTCTCTGATAGACCTCTGTCATCTTGGTCAGCACGTCTTTTCCGTATAGCCGCTTGTAGTTCTGATATGTCGCCTGAACTTCCCAGTCGTGTATCTGACCTTTGCTCTTTACGCCACCACTTTCATACGCATAGTAGAAAGCATACTCAGGAAGTATTAACGGTTTTAACGGGTCTTCCAATAGACTACTTTGCTGCTGGAACAGCGCATTGCCAATGGCCTGATCGTCTTTTGTGCTCTTGTCAGTGCTATTCCAGCTAAATCGCACAGATTCGGGGCGCACAATGCCGAGGCTCACGTGTTCCTTGTCGTTGGCCTGACGCAAGACTGGAAGAGATTGCGAGACCAGAGGAAGCCAGAGCTTTACCTTCGCCTCCGGTTTTAGCTTGGCGCCCCGGCTAACAATCTTGATTGAGTCTTCATCGACGTGAAAACTCTCGGGACGGTGATCATCACGTGGACGCTCACCCTCAACTTCGACGAGATCGAACCGATCAAATCGGGCGTCGGCCTTCAATCTGCGATAGCGGATCGGATATAGGCGAACGAATTCCCCCTCTTCGGTCAGACCTGCGCAGCAAACCGTTTCTTCGTGCTTCTGGCTAGGCTGCGGATATGCTTTGACGAGTATGTGGACGCGGCGCTTTTGTTTCATGGTGTTTCGCGCTCCCTTCACGCACACCGAGATGTCTTGCCGTTACGCCAGTGAGTACTGAAATTGCGGCCGCAACCGATTTTCTATGACACTCTTCGGGGTTGCGTTCATAGCACACCAGCACAACGGATTCCCCGAGCTCATCTGTTAGTTCAGCCAAAGCTTCGGACTGCGTTTTCAAGTAGCGGTCGAACGCTTTGAAGTATCGGGCGTAGTCTCCGTCTTCGCGCAAACGATTTCTAATGTCAGTTGGCGACCCAAGCCACCGCTCGTGACGATAGCTAATCCCCGCCGCTTGAAGGTGCGACGAAAAAGCAGATTTTGAGAATCCTTTACGCCGCGAAATCGCTAACTCGCGAACATCCAAGACTTGTGTCACCCCAGCCGTCAGCAGCGTGGCAACGAAGTCCTCAATACGAGCGCCTTCGTAACCAATTGTAAATAGTGCCCTCATACGTCAAGCCCAATGTGAATTGGCCACAGTGTGGGACAACAGGATCATGGGCGCAACTCGCTGATAGATTCCCTATTCCACCGTCACCGACTTAGCCAAATTCCGCGGCTGATCCACATCGGTGCCCTTGAGCACGGCGACGTGGTAAGCCAGCAGCTGCAGCGGCACGGTATAGACGATCGGCGCGACGTAGTTCTCGGCGTGCGGCATGTGGATCACCGTGGTGCCGGGCTCGTCGGCCAGGCCGGTGGCGACGTCGGCGATGACGAACAGCTGGCCGCCGCGGGCGCGCACCACCTGGATGTTGGACTTGAGCTTGTCCAGCAGGTCGTTGTTCGGCGCCACCACCACCACCGGCATTTCCTCGTCGATCAGGGCCAACGGGCCGTGCTTGAGCTCGCCGGCGGCATAGCCCTCGGCGTGGATGTAGGAAATCTCCTTGAGCTTGAGCGCGCCTTCCAGCGCCACCGGGAACATCGGGCCGCGGCCGAGGAACAGGGTATGGTGTTTCTCCACGAACAGCTCGGCCAGCTTCTGGATCGCCGGGTCCATCTCCAGCGCCCGCTCCACCGTGCTGGCGGCGCTGTACAGCTGGCGCACCACCTCGGCTTCCTGCCCGGCCGACAGGCCGTTGTAGCGCCCCAGCATGGCCGCCACGATCAGCACCGCCAGCAGCTGGGTGGTGAAGGCCTTGGTGCTGGCGACGCCGATCTCGGGGCCGGCATGGGTCAGCATCACCAGATCCGACTCGCGCACCATGGAGCTTTGCGCGGAGTTGCAGATGGTCAGCAGCGCCACGTAGCCGGCGGTGCGCGCATAGCGCAGCGCGGCCAGGGTGTCGGCGGTTTCACCGGACTGGGACAGGGTCACGAACAGGGTGTCGGGCGGGACCGTCACCGTGCGATAGCGGTACTCGCTGGCCAGCTCGACGCTGCACGGCAGCTTGGCCAACTCCTCGATCCAGTACTTGGCGACGAGGCCGGCGTGATAGCTGGTGCCGCAGGCCACGATGTGGACGTTGCGAGTGCGGCCCAGCAGCTCGCCGGCGCGCGGGCCCAGCGACTCTGGCAGCACATGGTTATTGGCGATGCGCCCGCCCAGGGTGGCCGCCAGCGCCTCGGGCTGCTCGAAGATTTCCTTCAGCATGAAGTGGCGGTACTGCCCCTTCTCCGCGGCTTCCGCGCGCTGGGCGATGTCGTGGATCTTGCGCTCGCGCTTGTGGCCGTCGGCGCCGAAGATGTGCACGGCCTCGCGGGTGATCTCGGCGATGTCGCCTTCTTCCATGTAAATGAAGCGCTGCGTCACCGGCAGCAGGGCGGAGACGTCGCTGGCGACGAAGTTCTCGCCGAAGCCCAGGCCGATCACCAAGGGGCTGGCGATGCGCGCGACGACGAAACGGTCCGGCGCCTGCGCGTCGAAGGTGACGATGGCGTAGGCGCCGGTGAAGCGGCGCACCGCCTCGCGCACGGCTTCGGCCAGGCCCACGCCGTGCTTGAGGTTGTCGTGGATCAGGTGGGCGATAACTTCGGTATCGGTCTCGGACTGGAACACATAGCCCTTGGCCTGCAGCTCGGCCTTGAGCGGCTCGTAGTTCTCGATGATGCCGTTGTGGATCACCGCGACGCGGCCGCCGGACAGGTGCGGATGGGCATTGGCCTCGGTGACGCCGCCATGGGTGGCCCAGCGCGTGTGGGCGATGCCGAGCTGCCCGTTCAGCGGCCCCTTGGCCAGCTTGGCCTCCAGCTGCGCCACCTTGCCGACGGCGCGGCACAGGCCGATGCGGTCGCGATCGAGGATGGCGACGCCGGCGGAATCATAGCCGCGGTATTCGAGCCGGCGCAGGCCTTCCAGCAGGATGGGGGTGATGTTGCGCTGCGCGACAGCGCCGACGATTCCGCACATGGGACGGGGTCCTGAATAAGGGCCAGGACCCAAGCATGGGCCCTGATGCCCTTATTTTACTAGGCCCGGCCGGTAGCTGTTGTAGGGCAGCCTGTGGCCGCCGCCGCGCCGCCGCCGGATCGAACAGCCGGCGGCCACAGGCCGCCCTACTTACTGTGCCCGCCCTTATACTCCCCTCTCCCACTTGTGGGAGAGGGCCGGCCGTTACAGCCCCTCTCCCCTGCCCCTCTCCCGTGAACGGGAGAGGGGAATGCTGCGATCAATCCGCCTGCGATCGGTTCAACTCTAGGGCGGGCTGTGCCCGCTACCGCGCCGCGGTAGGATCGAACAGCCGGCGGCCACGGGCCGCCCTACCTGTTAACTCATCAACGCTTCTTCGCCGGCTTCTTCCACCCCGGAAACGACTTCTGCTCCCGCGCCCGGCAGACGGTGAGGGCGTCTTCCGGCGCATCCTTGGCGATGGTGCTGCCGGCGGCGATATAGGCGCCGCGGCCGACGATCAGCGGGGCCACCAGCTGGCTGTCGGTGCCGATGAAGGCGTCGTCGCCGATGATGGTGGCGTGCTTGTTGACGCCGTCGTAGTTGCAGGTGATCACGCCGGCGCCGATGTTGACGCGGGCGCCGACGGTGGCGTCGCCGATATAGGCCAGGTGATTGGCCTTGGTGCCCTCGCCCAGCGTGCTCTTCTTGATCTCGACGAAGTTGCCGATATGCACCTGGTCGGCCAGCTGCGCACCGGGGCGCAGGCGCGCGAAGGGGCCGATGCGGCAGTCGCGGCCCACTTCGGCGGAGTCCAGCACCGAATGCGCGTCGACGCGCGTGCCGGCTTCCAGCTTGACGTCGCGCAGCACGCAATAAGGGCCGATGCTGACGTTGTCGCCCAGCTCGACCTTGCCCTCCAGCACGCAGCCGACATCGACGAACACGTCGCGGCCGAAGCGCAGCTCGCCGCGCAGGTCGAAGCGCGCGGGATCGGCCAGGTGCAGGCCATCGCGCAGCAGCTGCTCCACCTGGGCCTGCTGCAGGCGGCGCTCGGCCCGCGCCAGCTGCGCGCGGTCGTTGATGCCTTCCACTTCGCCGATGCCGGCCGCCGCGACGCTCTGCACCTCGATGCCATCCTTCACCGCCAGCGCCACCACATCCGTCAGGTAATACTCGCCCTTGGCGTTGTTGTTTTTCACGTGCGACAGCCAACGCTTCAGCCGTCTTGCCTGCGCTGCCATCAGCCCGGTATTGATCTCGGTGATGGCGCGCTGCTGCGGCGTTGCATCCTTCTCCTCGACGATGCCGGTCAAGCGCCCCTTGGCGTCGCGCACCATGCGGCCGTAGCCGGAAGGATCGGGCACTTCGGCCGTCACCACCGCCATGCCATCCTTGGCCGCCGCGGCGAGCTTGCGGATAGTGTCGGCGGACACCAGCGGCACGTCGCCGTAGAGGATCAGCACCAGGGCGTTGTCCTGCACCAGGGGCAGGGCCTGCTGCACGGCGTGGGCGGTGCCGAGCTGCTGCTCCTGCAGCACCATGTCGACGCTTTCGCCGGCTACGCCCTGCAGCCACTCCTGCACCTGGACGGCGCCGTGCCCCAGCACCACATGACAGGCGCTGACCTCGGCCGCGCGGGCGGCGGCCAGCACATGCCCCAGCATCGGCGTGCCGCCGACGCGGTGCAGCACCTTGGGCAGGGCCGACTTCATGCGCGTGCCCTGGCCAGCGGCGAGTATGATGGCGTGGACTTTCATGCCGGGTTCCTTGCTCAGCGAAGCTTCAATGATAGTGGGCGCGGCAGCTGAACGCCCAGCCGGCCGGCGTAACGCCGCTGGACCGCCGCGGGGGGGCCGCCAACGGGGGTTGCCGCAAGGATTAAGACCCGATCGGCCGCCGGGAAATTCCGCAAAGCCTGGCGGCGGCCGGCGATGCCGGAGGCCAAATAAAAAGGCCGCGACGGGACCAGCCCGGCGCGGCCTTTTTGGAAGACGGCTTCAGCGCTTCTTGATCTTGTCGAGGAACTGCATCAGGGCGGCGGCCTGCACCAGCTCGGCCTGGGCGCGAGCCAGATCGACCTCGCTCTTGGCATTGCTCATCGCTTCCTCGGCGCGCTGCTTCGCCTGGGCCGCGGCGGCTTCGTCCACATCCTTGGCGCGCAGGGCGGTATCGGCCAGCACCGTGACCAGGTGCGGCTGCACCTCGAGGATGCCGCCGCCGACGAAAAACGCCAGCTCCTCGCCGCTCTCCAGCTTCACCCGCACCGCGCCCGGCTTGAGCCGGGTCAACAGCGGGGCGTGGCGCGGCGCGATGCCGAGTTCGCCCATTTCCGCCGGGGCGAAGACCATGCTGGCCTCGCCCTGGTGGATCTGGCCTTCGGCCGAAACGATGTCTACGTGAATTTGTGCCATGTGTCAGCGCCTGTAAGCGAAAAAGCTCGATGCTCCAAAAACCAGGATCAGCAGCAGCACCAGGAATACGACGACGCCGATTGCGAATTTCTGAATCCGCAGCGCGGTGCGCTGCATGGAAATCGCGCTATCGACCTTGGAGCCGGAAGTCTCGCCTTGCCCGAAAATGCGTTCGGCGAACCTGGAATTCTTGTCCTTGATCTCGGCGTTCAGCTTGCGGATTTCGCGGTATTCGGCGAGGAGCGCGGCCTGGCCATCCCGAATTTCCTCGAGCAGCGCGACCACACGATCTTCCCGCTCCTGCGACATCCGCACACCCTCCAGCCGATCAGACCTTCTTCGCCTTCTCGATCGCCTCGTCAATGCCGCCGACCATGTAGAACGCCTGCTCCGGCAGCGCGTCGTGCTTGCCGTCGACGATCTCGCGGAAGCCGCGGATGGTCTCCTTCAGCGAGACGTACTTGCCCGGCGAGCCGGTGAACACTTCGGCGACGTGGAACGGCTGCGACAGGAAGCGCTGGATCTTGCGCGCACGGGCCACGGCGCGCTTGTCGTCTTCCGACAGCTCGTCCATGCCCAGGATGGCGATGATGTCCTTCAGTTCCTTGTAGCGCTGCAGCACGCCCTGCACGTCGCGGGCGGTGTTGTAGTGCTCGGCGCCCAGCACGTTCGGATCGAGCTGGCGGCTGGTGGAATCGAGCGGATCCACGGCCGGGTAGATACCCAGGGCCGCGATGTCGCGCGACAGCACCACGGTGGCGTCCAGATGGGCGAAGGTGGTGGCCGGGCTCGGGTCGGTCAAGTCGTCCGCCGGCACGTACACGGCCTGGATCGAGGTGATCGAGCCGTGCTTGGTGGAGGTGATGCGCTCCTGCAGCACGCCCATTTCCTCGGCCAGGGTCGGCTGGTAGCCCACCGCCGACGGCATACGGCCGAGCAGCGCGGACACTTCGGTGCCGGCCAGGGTGTAGCGGTAGATGTTGTCGACGAAGAACAGCACGTCGCGGCCTTCGTCGCGGAAGTACTCGGCCATGGTCAGGCCGGTCAGCGCCACGCGCAGACGGTTGCCGGGCGGCTCGTTCATCTGGCCGTAGACCATCGCCACTTTCGATTCCGGCAGATTGTCGCGCACGATGACCTTGGCGTCGGACATTTCGTGGTAGAAATCGTTGCCCTCGCGGGTACGCTCGCCCACGCCGGCGAACACCGACAGGCCCGAGTGCTCGGTGGCGATGTTGTTGATCAGCTCCAGCATATTGACCGTCTTGCCCACGCCGGCGCCGCCGAACAGGCCGACCTTGCCGCCCTTGGCGAACGGGCACAGCAGGTCGATGACCTTGATGCCGGTTTCGAGCAGGTCGGTCGAGCCGGACTGGTCTTCATAGCTCGGCGCGTCGCGGTGGATCGCCCAGTGGTGCTCGGCCTTGACTTCGCCGGCCTCGTCGATCGGCTCGCCCAGCACGTTCATGATGCGGCCCAGGGTGGCCTTGCCCACCGGCACCGAGATCGGCGCGCCGGTGTTGTGCGCGATCAGGCCGCGCTTAAGGCCGTCGGAGGAACCGAGCGCGATGGTGCGCACGATGCCGTCGCCGAGCTGCTGCTGCACTTCCAGCGTCAGGGCGGTGCCGTCGATCTTCAGCGCGTCGTAAATCTTGGGGATCGCGTCGCGCGGAAATTCGACGTCGATAACCGCGCCGATGATCTGGACAATCTTGCCGGTGCTCATCTCAATATTCCTCTTCCAATCTTTCTGTAGGTCGGCCTTCAGGCCGACTGCCGCTCATGTCGGCCTGAAGGCCGGCCTACGTTTCAAAATTAAACCGCTGCCGCGCCGCCCACGATTTCCGCCAGTTCCTTGGTGATGCTGGCCTGACGGGCCTTGTTGTAGGCAAGCTGCAGACTATTGATGATCTTGCCGGCGTTGTCGGTGGCGGCTTTCATCGCCACCATGCGCGCCGACTGCTCGGAGGCGGAGTTTTCCACCACCGCCTGGTAAACCTGTGATTCGAGATAACGGCTCAGCACCGTATCGAGCAGTTCGCGCGCGTCCGGCTCGTAGATGTAGTCCCAGGGGTAACTGGAGCGAACGCCCTCCTCGCTCCTGTCGCCCGCCGTCACGGCCAGCGGCAGCAGCTGGCGCACGGTCGGCTTCTGCGTCATGGTGTTGACGAACTGGTTCGACACCAGGAACACGCGGTCCACCTCGCCGGAGCGGTAGGCATCGGTCACCACCTTGATGGTGCCGAGCAGCTGCTCCAGATGCGGCTTGTCGCCCAGATGAGAGGTCTGCGCCACCACCTTGCCGCCGACGCGCTTGAAGAACGCTGCCGCCTTGTTGCCGAACACCGCGTACTCGGCCTCGACGCCCTTCTCTTTCCACTCGCGGATGGAACGCACCGCGACGCGGAACAGGTTGGTGTTGAGGCCGCCGCACAGGCCGCGGTCGCTCGACACCACGATGAAGGCGACGCGCTTGACCGCGCGGTCCACCAGGAACGGATGCTTGTACTCCGGGGTGGCCAGGGCCAGATGACCGACGGTGCGCAGGATCTTCTCGGCATAGGGACGCGCGCCGAGCATGCGCTCCTGTGCCTTGCGCATCTTCGACATCGCCACTTTTTCCATCGCACGCGTGATCTTCTGCGTGTTCTTCACGCTCTTGATCTTGGTGCGGATTTCCTTTGCGCCGGCCACTGTCTATCGCTCCGGGATCAGATCGCGGACTGCTTGACGTAGGCGTCCATCGCGGCCTTCAGCTCGCCTTCGATGGCACCGTCCCAGTCGCCGGTGTTGACCTTGTCCAGCGTGCCCTTGTGGCTGCTGGCGAGGAACTGGTGCAGACCGGATTCCCAGGCCAGCACGCTCTCCACCGGCACCTTGTCGATGTAGCCCTTTTCCACCGCGTACAGCGTCGCGGCCATCTGGCCGACGGACAGCGGCGCGTACTGCTTCTGCTTCATCAGCTCGGTGACGCGCTGGCCGCGCTCAAGCTGCTTGCGGGTGGCTTCGTCCAGGTCCGAGGCGAACTGCGCGAACGCAGCCAGCTCACGATACTGAGCGAGCGCCAGACGCACGCCGCCGCCGAGCTTCTTGATTACCTTGGTCTGGGCCGCGCCACCGACGCGCGACACCGAGATGCCGGCGTTCATGGCGGGACGGATGCCGGCGTTGAACAGGTCGGTTTCCAGGAAGATCTGGCCGTCGGTGATGGAGATCACGTTGGTCGGCACGAAGGCCGAGACGTCACCGGCCTGGGTCTCGATGATCGGCAGCGCGGTGAGCGAGCCGGTCTTGCCCTTGACGGCGCCGTTGGTGAACTTCTCCACGTATTCCTCGTTGACGCGCGCGGCGCGCTCCAGCAGGCGGGAATGGAGATAGAACACGTCGCCGGGGAACGCTTCGCGGCCCGGCGGGCGGCGCAGCAGCAGGGACACCTGGCGGTAGGCCACGGCCTGCTTGGACAGGTCGTCGTAAATGATCAGCGCGTCTTCGCCCTTGTCGCGGAAGTACTCGCCCATGGTGCAGCCGGAGTACGGCGCGATGAACTGCAGCGCGGCGGCTTCGGACGCGGTGGCGGCGACGACGATGGTGTGGGCCATCGCGCCATGCTCTTCCAGCTTGCGCACCACGTTGGCGATGGAGCTGGCCTTCTGGCCGATCGCGACGTAGATGCACTTGATGCCGGTGGTCTTCTGATTGATGATCGCGTCGACGGCGAGCGCGGTCTTGCCGGTCTGGCGATCGCCGATGATCAGCTCGCGCTGACCGCGGCCGATCGGCACCATCGAGTCGACCGACTTGTAGCCGGTCTGCACCGGCTGGGTCACCGACTGGCGCGTGATGACGCCCGGCGCGACCTTCTCGATCGGCGAGGTGCCGGAAGCCTTGACCGGGCCCTTGCCGTCGATCGGACGGCCGAGCGCATCGACCACGCGGCCGAGCAGGCCTTCGCCCACCGGCACTTCGAGAATGCGGCCGGTGGTCTTCACCGTGTCGCCTTCCGCCAGATGCTTGTAGTCGCCCAGCACCACGGCACCCACGGAGTCGCGCTCCAGGTTCAGCGCCAGGCCGTAGGTGATTTCGCCGCTGGCATTGGCCGGGAACTCGAGCATTTCGCCCTGCAGCGCGTCGGACAGGCCGTGGATACGGACGATGCCGTCCTGCAGCGAGACGATGATGCCGGTGTTGCGCGCTTCGGCGCCGGCCTCGAAGTTCTTGATGCGGGCCTTGATCAGCTCGCTGATCTCGGAAGGATTCAGTTGCATGGTTGTTTTGCTCAGTTGCTCAGCGTGTTAACTGTTCAACGGGACGCATCGGCGCCCCGTACTTCAACTCGTGACCACAGCCTGGCGCAACTGCGCCAGTTCACCGGCGATGGAACCGTCGATCACCAGATCCCCGGCGCGGATCACCGCTCCGGCGACCAGTGCCGCGTCGGTTTTCCACGCCACATCCACTTCAAGCGCCAGCCGCTTGCGGATCGCCGCGATCAACGCCTGTTGCTGCGCTTGCGCCACCGCGGTAGCCGTGGTGATTTCCACGTCCACCCGCTTTTCGGCCGCCGCGCGCAGCGTCTCGTACTCTTCGGCGATGGCCGGCAGCGTGGAGAGGCGCTTGTTTTCGACCAGCAGCCCGAGAAAGTTGCGGCCCTGCGCATCGAGCTGATCGCCCAGCCCAGAAATCAGCACCGCCGCCACATCGCTACGCGACAGGCGCGGGTCGGACAGCAGCGAGGCGATCTCGGCATCGGCGGTAACGCCGGCCAGCGCCTTCAGCGTTTGCGACCAATGCGGCAGGGACTGGGTATCGCGCGCCAGTTCAAACGCAGCCTTCGCGTAGGGTCGTGCCAGCGTGTGCAGCTCGGCCATATCAGACCTGTGCCGCCAGTTCGTTCAGCACGTCGGCATGCGTCTTGGCATCGATCTCGCGCTTGAGAATCTTCGAAGCGCCGGCGACGGCCAGATCACCCACCTGCTTGCGCAGGACATCCTTGGCCTGACCCACTTCACGCTCGACCTCGGAGTGGCCGGAAGCGACGATGCGCGCCTTCTCGGATTCCGCGTCCTGCCTGG
>Ga0302311_10000852_pt1 | contig 36830 bp, 38 predicted proteins | sample III_Palsa_N1_3_FD_200449 | JGI IMG/M metagenome (GOLD analysis project Ga0302311, IMG submission 200449) | Peat permafrost microbial communities from Stordalen Mire near Abisko, Sweden - III_Palsa_N1_3 | ecosystem: Environmental > Terrestrial > Soil > Palsa > Peat permafrost | place: Sweden... | reverse complement strand
GTCATGGCCTGCGCTTCCGCAGAGGTCGGCACACGCAGTACCGCGCCGCTCTTCAGCGCATTGATATTGTCGTGATAGAACGCGTCCGGGTTGGCCTGCTTGAGTGCCAGCATCATCTGCTGGACATCGACGCCGCCCGTCACGGTGCTGCGCGCGATCGACGACAGCGTCTGACCACGCGCGACCGGGCCGTATTGACCGTTTCCAGCGACGGCAGTCGTAGCAGATGCGTTGGGTGATGCTGCATGCGAGGGTTTCGGCGCGACGCTGGCCGTTGCTGCGCGGCTGCTGTGGCTCGGCGCTACATGCGCCGGCGTTGCTGCCACGGCTGGTGCAGGCGCCTGCGAACCCGGCGGATCAAGCAGGATGGCGAACTCGCGCACGCTCTTGCCGGCGTGCCCGTTCACTTCGATCAGCAGGTCAAGATAGGGGTCGTCCACCGCCACGCTGCTGGTGATGCGGATAGAGGGATGGTCAGTACCGGCATTGGCGACACTGAAATGCAGCGGAATGGTGGTACGGCCGCCAGTAATGCCGGCGCGGGTGAAGTCGTCGCTGGAAGCCAGCTGGACGGTGAGGCCTTGCAGCTCCGCCGGATTGGCCGGATGCAGCGGGATTTCCGCCAGCAACGGCTGCCCCAGCGCCGATTTGACCTGGATCTGGCCCAGGTCCAGCGCCATCGCCTGAGTGCCGCCCAGTGCCAGCGCCATCAATATCGACAACTTCAACGAACGATTCATTACGTGCTCCCCCGAACGATCCCTGGCGCCATTCTTGGTGTTGCCGCCCTGACGGCTGCTGCCCCAAACGAGATGCCACTTTAGTTATATGCAAGCCAATCAACAATAGGCGGGGCGAATACTTGCAATGCATTGCTGCAGTGCGTTCTCACCGCCGTGGCGCATTCAGGGCTGGCTGGCCGGCGGTTTGGCACGCAACGCATCGAGTTGTTTCTGCAGCTCGGCGATCGCCTGATCCTGCTGCTGCAGGCGCTCGCTGGCCCGCTTGCTGTCCGATTCCTGGCTGGTGACAGCCTGTTCCAGCCGCTTCACTTCGGCCTGGTGCTGCGCCAGGCGCTGCTGCGCCTGAGTCAACGACGCCGATGCGGCCACCGGTTTGGCAGCCGTATGCGACGGCGGCTTGCCGCCGTCCGCCCGCGCTGCCGGGACAGCCATTAACCCAATCAGACCAGCAAGTAACCAATAACGCATCTCAGAGATAGTCCTCGATCAACAATTCGGCAATCTGCACGGCATTCAGCGCCGCGCCCTTGCGGATATTGTCCGAGACGATCCACAGGTCCAGCCCGCGCTCATGCGAGATGTCCTCGCGGATGCGACCCACGAACACCCCATCGTTACCGGCCGCCTCGCCCACCGGGGTCGGGTAGCCGCCCGGCTTGCGCTCGTCCACCAGCACCACGCCCGGCGCCTGCCGCAGCAGTTCGCGGGCCTGTTCGGCGGTGATCTTCTCGCTGGTCTCGATATGCACTGCCTCGGAATGGCCATAGAACACCGGCACGCGTACCGCGGTCGGGTTCACCTGGATCGACTCGTCCTCCAGGATCTTGCGGGTTTCCCACACCAGCTTCATTTCCTCCTTGGTGTAACCGTTCGGCTGGAAGTCGTCGATCTGCGGGATCACATTGAACGCGATCTGCGCGGGGAATTTCTTGCCCGGTTCCACGCTTTGGAAGTTCAGCAGCGCCGCGGTCTGCTTGCCGAGCTCCTCCATTCCCGTACGACCGGCACCGGAGACCGACTGGTAGGTGGCGACATTGATCCGCTCGATCTGCACCGCACGGTGGATCGGCGCCAGTGCCACCAGCATCTGCATGGTCGAGCAGTTCGGGTTGGCGATGATGCCGCGACGGGTGTAGTCGGCGATCGCGTGCGGGTTGACCTCGCTGATCACCAGCGGGATGTCGTCCTGGTAGCGGAACTCCGAGGTATTGTCGATCACTACCGCACCGGCCGCCGCTGCACGGGGTGCATGCACCTTGCTGACCGAACCGCCGGCCGAGAAGAACGCGATATCGACGCCTTCGAAATCGTAGGTATCCAGCAACTGGACGGTGATCTGCTGGCCACCGAAGGTGATTTTTCCGCCAGCCGAGCGCTCGCTGGCCAATGGCACCAGTTCGCTGACCGGAAAGTCCCGCTCGGCGAGGATCGCCAACAGGGTCTCGCCCACGGCGCCGGTCGCACCGACCATTGCCACCTTGTAACTGCTCTTTTTGCTCATGATCCGCTTTCGATGGAGTGGAATGACGCACACCGGCATGGTGTGCGGTAGGGTTCGTCAAGTATACGTCTGGACGGCTAGGCGGCCAAACGTCGTGTCATCTGGTGAGTACTTCTGGATTGATCGGTGTCGGCGGATGCCCGGCCTGCGGCCCGCAACCCAGCGCCGCAATCAGATTGTCGGCTGCCAGGGTGGCCATGGCGCGGCGGGTATCTTCGGTAGCGCTGGCAATATGCGGGCTCAGCACGACATTCTCGAGCGCGAGCAGATCGGCATGCACCGCCGGCTCACCTTCGAACACATCGAGCCCAGCCGCGCCGAGGCGCCCGTCGCGCAGCGCAGATGCCAGCGCTGCATCATCGACGATGCCGCCACGGGCGATGTTCACCAGCACGGCACGTGGCTTCATCTGCGCCAGTTCGGCAGCACCGATCGCGTGGCGGTTTTCCGACGTGAACGGCAACACCAGCACGAGATGGTCGGACTCGCGCAGCAGGGTCGGCTTGTCCACATAGCGGGCGCCGCAGGACTGTTCCAGCGACTCCGGCAGGCGATGCCGGTTGTGATACAGCACCGGCATGCCGAAGCCCTGCGCACGTCGCGCGATCGCCTGACCGATCCGGCCCATCCCGAGGATACCCAGCGTCTTGCCATGCAGGTCGACGCCTAGCCAGTCGTCGAACCGCATGCCATGCCACTGCCCTGCACGCAGCCAGCGCTCGGCTGAATTCACCCGGCGCGCGGCCGCCAGCAGCAAGGCCCAGGCGTAATCGGCCACACTCTCATTGAGCACTTCGGGCGTGTTGCTGGCGATGATGCCGGCGCGTGTAATCGCGGCGATGTCGAGGTTGTTGTAGCCGACACCAAGGTTGGCGACCGCCTTCAGCCGGTTGTTGCCCTCGAGCACGGCGGCATCGACCCGATCATTCAAACCCAGCAGGGCGCCATCGAATCCAGCCAGCGCTTTTTTCAGCTGCTCGGTGGACCGCTTCTGATCGGCAGTCTCTGCCACCACCACGAAATACTGTTCTAGTTTCGTCACTATTTCGGGAAAAAGTGGGCGTGATACCCATACACGCTGCTTGCTCATGTTGCCGTCGCCTGGTCGCTGGGGATGAACCTCATTCGGCCACTCATGGTGGCGAATAGGATCAAGGGATTCTTGGCGTGATGGCCCCCACGTCGCCACATTGCGCGCGATGGCGCAGCGCGTGATCGATCAGCACCAACGCCATCATCGCCTCGGCGATCGGGGTGGCACGGATACCGACGCAGGGATCGTGGCGACCCTTGGTCACGACTTCGGTCGGCTCGCCAGCCAGATTCACGCTGTGGCCGGGAATCAGGATGCTTGAGGTGGGCTTGAGCACGATCGAGGCGGTCACCGGCTGGCCGCTGCTGATGCCGCCCAAGATGCCGCCGGCATGGTTGGAGGCAAAGCCGTCCATGCTCATTTCATCGCGATGCTGGCTGCCATGCTGGGTGACCGCCGCGAAACCGTCGCCGATCTCCACGCCCTTTACCGCGTTGATCGACATCAGCGCGCTGGCCAGGTCGCCGTCGAGCTTGCCGTAGATCGGCTCGCCCCAGCCCGGCGGCACGCCGTCGGCGACCACGTTGACCCGCGCACCGACCGAGTCGCCGGACTTGCGCAGCGCGTTGATATAGGTCTCCAGCGCAGGCACCTGCGCCACATCCGGCCAGAAGAACGGGCTCTGCTCCACCGCCCCCCAGTCGAACGCATCCGGTGTGACATCGCCGATTTGCGCCAGGTAACCGCGCACGCGCACGCCATAACGTTCGGCCAGCCATTTCTTGGCGATCACCGCAGCGGCCACCCGCATGGTGGTTTCGCGCGCCGAGGAACGGCCACCGCCACGCGGGTCGCGGATGCCATACTTCTGCCAGTAGGTGTAATCGGCGTGACCGGGACGGAAGGTCGACACGATGTCACCATAATCCTTGCTGCGCTGATCGGTATTGCGGATCAGCAGCGCGATCGGCGTGCCGGTGGTCTTGCCTTCGTAAACACCCGAAAGGATCTCCACCTCGTCCGCCTCGTGTCGCTGGGAGGTGTAGCGACTCTTGCCGGTGGCGCGGCGATCCAGATCCTGACGAAACTCTTCTGTACTGATCGGCAACCCCGGCGGGCAACCGTCGATCACACAGCCGATGGCCGGGCCATGGCTTTCGCCGAAGGTGGTGACAGTGAAGAGCTTGCCAAAGGAATTGCTGGACATGGGTGTTTGGGCGTCTGCGGGAACTGCCAGCTTAACCGCGATAGCTGGCAGTCGTGTGGCTCTATGAATGCCGCGCGATGGCGGCGGCGTGGATCGCCGTGGCGTGCTCGACCAGGTCGCGCCGCTCCAGCGCGAAGATGCCCATCTGACCGACCTTGAACTCGATCCAGATGAACGGGACTTGCGGCAACAGTGCAGCCAGCGCGTGTTCGCTCTCGCCCACCTCGACGATCAGCAGGCCGTCGTCGGTCAGGTAGTCGGCAGCCTCGTCGAGCATGCGCAGGCACAGATCCAGACCATCGACGCCCGAGGTAAGGCCCAGTTTCGGTTCGTGCGCGTATTCACCCGGCAGTGCGGTGTACTCGTCCTCGGTGACATATGGCGGATTGGAGACAATCAGGTCGTAGCGACGCCCCTTCACTCCCGCAAACAAGTCCGACTGGATCGCCTCGACCCGGCTCTCGACGTGCTGGAACACGATGTTCTCGCGCGCCAGCGACAGCGCCTCCTCGCTGATGTCGACGATGTCGACCTGCCAATCCGGGTTGTACTCGGCGATCGCGATGCCAATGCAACCCGAGCCGGTGCACAAGTCCAGCACGCGATCGATGTGGCGCTCGTCCAGCCACGGTGCGAAGCGCGACTCAATCAGTTCGGCGATCGGCGAGCGCGGCACCAGGGCGCGGCGATCGCTCTTGAACTTCAGCCCGGCGAACCAGGTTTCACCGACCAGGTAGGCCACCGGCAGGCGCTCGCCGACGCGACGCTCGATCAATGCCAGCACGTTCTCGCGCTCGGCCGCGGTGAGCCTGCCTGCGCCGTATGCCGGCGGGATATCCGGCGGCAGATGCAGACTGGCCAGAACCAGATGGGTAGCCTCGTCAATCGGGTTGTCGTGGCTATGCCCGAAGGTCAGCCCGGCAGCCGAGAAGCGGCTGGCGCCATAACGGATGAAGTCGATGATGGAGGCGAGTTCGGCAGTCACGGCGATCCAGAGTTGCGACGGAGTGGCCGGCCATTATAAGGCCTGCGGGCCGACTCACCCCGTATACTGGCCGGATGACTTTCAATGTATTCCTGCAGTACATCCTGCCGCACCGCGCCCTGTCGCGCCTGGTCTACTGGGCCACGCGCTGGACCTTCGCGCCGTGGAAAAACTGGCTGATCAGTACCATCGTGCGCAATTACAACGTGAACATGGCCGAGGCCGCGCAGCCTGATGCACTGGCCTACCAGCACTTCAATGCATTCTTCACACGCAAGCTGCGCCCCGACGCGCGCAGGGCAGACAGCGATCCCGCCGCCCTGCTCTCGCCCGCCGATGGCCGCATCAGCCAGTCCGGTGCGATCGTCGATGGCCGCATCTTCCAGGCGAAGGGTCAGGAGTACACCGCCGCCGAACTGCTTGGCGACGAAGCCGCAGCAGCACCGTATCGAAACGGCCATTTCGTCACCGTCTATCTGTCCCCGCGCGACTATCACCGCGTGCACATGCCACTGAAAGGAACGCTGAAGGAGACCGTGCACGTGCCCGGCCGCATCTTCAGCGTGGCGCCGTTCGCGGTGGCGGCAATCCCGCGGCTGTTCGCACGCAACGAACGGCTGGTCTGTCACTTCGAGGGCGAACACGGCCCGTTCGTGGTGGTGATGGTGGGTGCGATCCTGGTCTCGTCGGTGGCCACCGTATGGGATGGACTGGTGATTCCGCCGTATGCCTCGTCGATCCGCCGCAAGTCATTTGCCGGGCAGAACATCACGCTGGAGCGCTTTGCCGAGATGGCGCGCTTCAACATGGGCTCGACCGTAATCCTGCTGCTGCCGGAGGGTTCAGCCACGCTCGACGCCCTGCAACCGCAACAGCCCGTGCTGGTGGGACAACGGCTCGGCCACAGCTGACCCGAACAAGCCCCGCGGCAGGTTACTGGCCGTCGACCCCTGAAAACTGACGTCATGCGTCATTTTGTGACGCTTTACGCGCATTCGTCAGATCGCCCCCGCTACGCTGGCGTCTTCGCCGCACGTCAGTGCTGCCGAATTCCAGCGCCGAGGGGATCCATGCAACTACTCACTTCATTCTTCGTGATGATGCGTACGCGCCAGCTTGGGCGCCAGTTCCGCGGTATCGAGCGCAGCGTTCGGGCGCTGCCCAAGCGCAGCCATACGCGATTGAGCATGCTGACCCTGCGTGAGATCGGCCAGGCTTCACGCAGCGATTTCCCTCACCTGTATGGAACTTCGCCGGAGGCGCGCTACCTGCCCTGGGGCCAGGGCACCGAAGCCGGTTACGAGCGCGCCTGCTCGACCAATCCCGAAGTGGCGCTGCGCGGCATCGCGCTGTGGCTGGCTGTGGCCTACCACGAAACCAAGAATTCCCCGCATGCCAGCCTGCAGCCGCAGCATCGGCAGCTGATGCAGCTGCTGCGCGAATTGAAGGAAGTTCATAGCAACGGCAACACAGCGGAAAGCTGGATGCAGACCAGCGCGGCAGCCTGAGATCAGACCGCCGCGTGCCGTTTCACTGGCAAGCCGGCAACCTCAGTGTCTGCCCGACAGCAATGTGCTGGTGCCTGAGTCCGTTCATCTCGGCGATTTCCTGCACGCTTGAGCAATGCAGGTTGCGCACGATGCTGACCAGCGTGTCGCCACGACGAACCTTGTAGCTGCGATCCTTGCGCACCACCGGCGGCGACGCCTGCTCCGGTGGCGGAGCCTGCACCACCGGAACCACGGCACTGTGCAGGTCGTGCGCGAGGATCGGCCACGGACCATCGACGCAACGCGCCGCGTAGGCCTGCTCCAGCGACTTGGGCAACTGCAGCTGTGCGCCCACTGGCTGCGTCACTTGTGGGTCCAGTCGCGGATTGAGATTGCGCAAGGTCCGGAACCAGCCATCCGCCATGCCACCAGCCGATCCCAGGCACACGGTCAACTCGGACAGTGACGCCGGCTGCTTCAGCGTGATCATGGTGGGGGCACCGTCGATCCTGGGGAATCTCAGGTTGTAGCTGTCCGGATGCAGGAACAGCCACGCGGCGGCAAGCACGGACGGCACGTAGTCACGGGTTTCCTGCGACAACTGGTTGTATACGCGTGGGTCGTAGAAGCTCACCGACGTGTCGTCGCCGACGGCGCGGCGCATGCGGCCCTCGCCACCGTTGTAGGCGCCGATGGTGAGTTCGAGGTTGTTGTTGAAGATCCCCAGCTGCTCATTGAGGTATTCGGCATTCGCCCGCGCTGACGCTGCCGGATCGAAACGCGTGTCGAAGCCGTTGTCCATACCCAGGCCGAAGCGCATGCCGGTGGCATACATGAACTGCAGTGGGCCGGCTGCACCCGAACGCGAGACGGCATTCACCTTGCCGCCCGATTCCTTCGCCATGATGCCGAACAGCAGCGCCTCAGGCAGATCCGCCTTCTCGTACTGTGGCCACATCTGCGAACGCAGGTACTGGTAATTGACGTAGGCATCCATCAATTGCGGCCGCCACTGGGTCAGCCACATTTCCAGCGCCGCCTTGACCGGACCGTTCATCGCGATCAGTTCGGACAGTTTCTGCCCATGCAGCAGGGTCACGCTGCGCTGCGCTTGCGGCAGACTGGCCGCGCCGGTCTTGCCCGCGGCCAGTGCCGCCTGCGACGGATCAACATCGTCGTTCAGGTCCTGGTCGTCATTAAAGTTGCCGTCCTTGAGGCGCAACAGATGATCGAACACCGAGAAGAATCGCTGCGAATCGCATCCTGGCGTATTGCCGCATTGCGCCGACGCCTGCTTCAGCCGGTCCAACGACTGGGTGAGCGTCAGCTGCGCGGCTTCCAGATTGCCCTCGCGCGACTGCTGCAGCGCGGTCTCGTAACCCTTGCTGGCCAGATCGAGCTGGCTGTAAAGCGCATTGACCTGGGCTGAGGGCCTGCTACCTCCCGTACTGGCGCACGCGGCGAGCAACCCGAGCGATACTGCAAGCGGCATCAGGCGCAGGGAACGAACAGCGGTACGCAACACCATCACAGACTTCACCCGCTAAAAGCGTCCACCATAACCGGCGCGGCACTTCGACTCAACGCATCCGCACGGCAGCTTGACCTTGTTGGCTACAATCGGGCGATCTCGAATGGATGGAACGCCATGACTGAAGTTCTCTTCGGCAACAAGTACTGAGCGGATATCCTCCTCCCATGCCGAGAATTGAACTGATCGATCCGCAGCTGCCGCTGGCACAGCAGTTGCGAGACGCACTGCGCTACCCGCTACGGGGCGCTGCGCTGCCCGCGATCGCGGCATTCACGCTGGCCCATTACCTGGCGCTGCTTCCGGTGGCCGGCTGGTTTCTTGAACTGGTGATCTGGGCGACGACTTACGTGTATGCGCTGGAATGCCTTCGTCATAGCGCCGACGGCTATGCGATGCCGCCGGAATTCGCCGAGCCCGGCCATGGTGGCTGGGCGTTGGTGGCGATCCTGTTGTGGTCGATGGTACTGACCTTGCTCGTGAAGCTGAACTTCGGTGGTGGCGCGTGGGTCATCACATTGCTGATGGCAGTCAGCCTGCCGGCCATCGCCATGTCGCTGGCACTCGACGGCAGCGTCGGGCACGCGCTGAATCCGCTCACGTGGATCCAGGTGATGTCGCGTTTCGGCCTGCCCTACCTGCTGCTGATCGGCGTGCAATGCCTGATCGCGCTGGTAGTTGGTGTGGCGCAGGTGGCCTTCGAATCCGCGTTCCCGCGGGTGATTTCGCTGCCATTGTTTTACCTGGTAGCCAACTACGCCACTTTGTTCAACTTTCATCTGATGGGCGTACTGATCCACCAGCGCCACGAACATTTCGGCCTGCAGCCGAAGGCGCATGTGCTGGCGCGGGAAATCCACCAGGATGCCGACCAGCACCTGCTGGATGAAGTGGCAGCCCTTGCACCCGAACAGCCCCAGGCCGCGCTCGACCTGCTGGTGCCACGCCTGCGTGAGCATGCCGCACCAGCCCCCGTGCATAACGCCTATCGCCAGCTGTTGAAGCGCCTGGGCCTCAACGACGCGCTGCTCGTGCATGGCCAGATCTGGATGGCAGCATTGATTGCCCAGCGCGAATCACGCCGCGCGCTTGGCGTGTTGCAGGAGTGCTGCAGTATCGATGCCGATTTCGTCCCGGACGATCCGCGCACCTGCGGCGAGCTGGCTGATCTGGCCGCACGGCTGGGCATGAGCCGGCTCGCACTGCAGCTCTGCCGTGGCTACCTGAAGCACTGGCCGCGCGATCCACAGGTCCCACATTACGGATTGCTGGCTGCACGATTGCTCGGTGAACATGCCGACCAGCACGCCGAAGCGTTACAACTGCTGGATCAGCTGGCATCGGCATGGCCTGATCATCCGTTGCATACCGACATCGGCACCCAGCGGCAACGATTGGCAAGCCCCGCATGAGCCGCTGGCGGCCGCCTTCCCCCAGCTCTACCGCGATCATCACCCGCGAGGGCTTCGAGCGGCTCAAGGCCGAGCTGGATCACCTCTGGCATGTGCTGCGGCCGGAAGTGGTGAGGGCACTGGCCGCCGCCGCGGCCGAAGGCGATCGCTCGGAAAACGCCGAATACATCTACCGCAAGAAACAGCTGGGCGAGATCGACCGTCGTGCGCGCTATCTGAGCAAGCGCATTCCCTCGCTCAAGGTGGCCGAAGGCGCTCCGAGCGATCGTTGCCTGGTGTTCTTCGGTGCACGGATCGAGCTGGAAAATGTCGATACCGGAGAGATACTCCGTTATCGCATCGTCGGCCCGGACGAAACCGACGCGAAGCTGGGCTGGATCAGTATCGATTCGCCACTGGCGCGGGCCGTACTCAAAAAGCGCATTGATGACGAATTTGCCGCCGAACTCCCGGATGGCTCCGTGCGGTTTGCTGTGCTTGCCGTGGATTACGGCTAATGTCGTGGCTCACCGGACCGGTTTTATCCTTGACTCGCAATTACACACATGACGGAACCTTGCATGCGTCATACACCAAATGCACCCATCGTTTTTCATTGCAACATATGCGATCGAGAAAATCATGCGGACCTGCATAAACTGACACGTGACGATCCCAGCTGCAGCAAATGCGGGTCCAGCGTGCGGCTACGTTCTATCGTGCAGATTCTCACCACCGAGCTGTTCGGCTGCAGTCTTCGCATTTCTGAAATTCCACGAAGTCCGGAGCTGGTTGGCATTGGCATGAGCTGCTGGAACGGATACGCCGACCGGCTGGCACGACACTTGCGTTTTCGCAATACGTTCTACCATCAGGAACCACGCCTCGACATCACCCGGATTGACCCGGCAATGGAGGGGTCACTGGACTTTGTCATCGCCACAGACGTCTTTGAACACATCGTGCTACCTGTCTCAACCGCCTTCGAAAACACCAGGAAGTTACTGAAGCCGGATGGTGTATTCATTTTTTCGGTGCCCTTCACGCATCCAGGCGTTGAGTCGCAACCGGTACTGGAACATTTCCCCGAATTGCACAACTATTCCATACAAGAGGCAGATGGCCATTTCAGATTGAAAAACACGACTCGCGCGGGCGAAGTTCAATATTTTGATGATCTGGTATTCCACGGCGGCCCCGGCACCACCCTGGAAATGCGTCTATTTTCGGAGTGGTCCATTTTGACTGAAATGGAAAATGCCGGATTTCACGATGTGACAATCTATAGCGGATCGGATCTTCGGCATGGCATTTACTGGCCCGAAAAATGGTCTGTCCCGATGGCTGCACGTACACGCCCAAGGCATGTTTGAAATACGCATGAATCGTGGGTGGCCGTATCAATCAGACTCGCTGACTCATCCACATGCGACCACCATTAATCAATGGCGAACACTCTTTGCAAGGCCTCATCGCCGCCCCTTTATGTTTGTCGCTTGTCGAAGCGTCAAATTTTGGAAGCAAACAGGGCCCCGACCTTGACCAGTGCGCTGTTCGGCAATGGGCCCGCATAAGACGAGATGTTCAGAGTGACAATTTTTCCCTTGGCACGGAATGTCAAAGTCTGAAGAAGGAAATTGGGGAATTTGTCGTTTCTCAATGTTGCTGCGTCACCGACGCCGGCGATCTTGGTGTAGGTACCATCGTGCGATTTCACACCATCGTCGAACGAGGTCTTCAGCCAGCCCGTATCTGCATCCATATGCACAGAAACAGACACCTTCGCGCGTTCTCCCATGTTGTAGTCGCAGCCAGACCCCGCGACATTGGGTATCAGCTGGCCAGGCAGGCCAAGCGCGCCGATCACCGTCGAAGCGGGTACGGCATCACACAGACTCGCAGCCATTGCCGGTGTCACCGAAGACCCCATACCGGCCAGTCCCAGGAACATGCACGTCCTGATCATCGATTGCATCTGGATGCCCCCTGCGCGGCAGAACCATTGGTGGTACGGAACCGTACTCGCGCCTGCGCGGGATTTGCCACTACCCGAAGGGGATAGGCCAAACAGGACCGCGCCATCAACCCTGTCGGCGTCCCCGTCGAGCCCCGAGCTACCCATGATTCCAAGCACGCCGAAACATCACGGTGGATGCGGCAACAACTCTCGCGTGTCCCGCTGATAATCGCGTTCGATCTGCGCCAGCCTCGCTTGCTGTGCCTGCAGGCTCACCCACTGGCTATGCTCGGCCTGTTGCCGCAGCAACGCATATTGCATATCTACGAATGGCTGCAGCACGTGGTTGTTCTCTGGCGCGAAACCGCCCAGGTCGGGGATGCGGGCCAGCTGGGCACGTTCGCGTGCCCCGGCCTCCCCGGGCGCCTTGCCATAGGCGAGGATGAAGTCGGTCAGCTGCCGGCGTAGCGGCGCCGCCAACCCCTCACGCACCACGAGCACGCCGGAAGGGATCAGCGGCGAACGCCAGATCACATTGAGCTGGGCAGCCTCGCTCGGGAAATGGCGTCGGAACAGATCCATGTCCGGATTGTTACTGCTGGCCACATCCACTTCACCATTGACCACAGACAGGAGATTGCCCTGATGGTCGGCCACCCGAACATCGGCAAAAAAGGTGTCGGAATTGAGACCGCGCGGCGCAAACACATCGGCTTCCGGCACGATGTAACCAGTGACTGACAGGTGTTCGCTGCGGGCGTAACGCCAGTGGCCTGGCTTGGCCAGCAAGTCGCCGAGGCCGTGTATGGGGCTGTCGCCGCGCACCACCAGCATGCCGATATTGCCCCTGGCACCATCGCTGCGTACGAACTGGGCAAACACCTGCATGTGCTGATGTGTCACCGCCTCCACGGCGAGCGTGCCTGAGAGAAACGCGATATCCACCTGCTGTGCGCCGATGGCCTCGGAGAGGCCGGTGTAGCTGCTCACCGACACCGTAGTCACCGGATGGCCCAGCCGCTTCTGCAGCTCCTCCAGCAGCAGCCGCCATTGCTCCAGCGACTCGGATGCGCTGCCGATCGGCAGGATGCCGAAACGGATAGGAGTCAGTGGCGCCATGTCGCTCGCAGCTGTTGCGCTGCCGGCGGCGATCAACAAGGCAAGGATCAGCCACTTCATGGCGAAATGGACCGGGCGTGCGCAACCGAGCCGACGGCGGCGCAGCCGATACGTGGCGATGTTCAATGACCTGACTCCCCTGCACCGCGCCCTGTCCCCACGTATATAGCCGCGATCGCGGGCAGGAGCAAGGCTCAGGGAAGAGCCGGCGGATATTCGCGGCCGGCACGCCGTGGCTGATAGCAGGCAGTCGCAAGATGAAACGATTCATCAACATTGCCGACGTGCCAACCCGGAATGCCCGCCAGCGGCAACGGCCGCAACTCCAGTGGATCGCACAGCAACCGACCACCGACAATCGCTTCGGTGCAACGGGTACTCAGTTGCCTGACATCGGCATTACCCGCTGCCTGGAACACGACTGCCTTGCCCACCAGCAGCTTGTCCGGATTCAACGCATGCTCCAGCAACGCGTGGCCAAACAGCTCCAGCTGGATCGAACCGTCGAGCCACGCATGCCGCTGGCGCCAGAACAAGCCATGCCAGTCATGGGCATCCCACAGTGCCAGCAACGCAGGATCTTGCAGCGTGACGATCACGCCTGCCTCATCGAAGTGGGTCATCGCGTATTGCGGGCGCGAACGAAGCTTCGGCCCCATCCGCACGATCTCTGCCATCTGGCGCTGGTTCAACGCCAGTTTCAATATGGGGTAGCGTAACCACACCAGCGCGTTGAGCAGGTCATGCCAGTTGCCTTCGCGGGTGGCGATCTCGCCACGTTCGGCAATGCGCTGCTCGTAGTGCAAGCCATCGGCCAGCAACGCCAGTGTCTGCGCCACGAAGCGATGCCGCGCCCCTTTGGGCAGATAACTGTTGAGCTGTTCGATCGAAGGCCACGCATGGCCTTGAAGCAACGCGGCGTACTCGCGCCATGCCGCCAGCGGTAGCCGTTCGAACACCGTCGGCTCGACTGCCTCGCGCGACGGCGCGTGGTAGCGCATGTGCTCAGCCGGCGAGGCGCGCGTGCAGGTCGTGCTCGCTGGCACCCACTACCAGGACCTCGGCGAACTGGCCTGGCTTGAGCTTGTGGCCATCGGCGATCAGCACCGTGCCATCGATCTCCGGGGCATCTGCCGCCGAACGCGCGACCGCACCATCCGTCGTCACTTCGTCGACCAGCACCTTGATCGTGCGACCGATCTTGCGTTGCAATTTCGCCGCGGAAATTTCCGCCTGCACCGCCATGAACTGTTCCAGGCGATCTTCCTTCAGTTCCTCGGAGACCGGATCAGGCAGCTCGTTCGCCTTGGCGCCATCGACCGGCGAATAGGCAAACGCACCGACGCGATCGAGCTCGGCTTCGCGCAGGAAGTCGAGCAGTTCCTCGAACTCGGCATCGGTCTCGCCGGGGAAGCCGACGATGAAGGTGCTGCGGATGGTCAGGTCCGGCACGAGCTTGCGCCAGTTCTGGATGCGCTCCAGGGTCTTGTCGATATTGCCCGGGCGCTTCATCAGCTTGAGGATGCGCGGGCTGGCGTGCTGGAACGGGATGTCGAGGTACGGCAACAACTTGCCGGCCGCCATCAGCGGCATGATCTCGTCCACGTGCGGGTACGGGTAGACGTAGTGCAGGCGCGACCAAACACCCAGCTCGGACAGGCCTTCGCACAGCTCGGTCATGCGCGTGCGGTAGCTCTTGTCGCGCCACTGGCGCTCGGCATATTTCAGGTCCACGCCGTAGGCGCTGGTGTCCTGCGAGATCACCAGCAGTTCCTTGACGCCACCCCTGACCAAGCGCTCGGCTTCCAGCAGTACTTCGTCGACCGGGCGCGAGACCAGGTTGCCGCGCATCGACGGAATGATGCAGAAACTGCAACGGTGATTGCAGCCTTCGGAAATCTTCAGATAGGCGTAGTGCTTCGGAGTCAGCTTGACGCCGGTGTCCGGCACGATGTCGAGAAAGCGGTTGCGCTGCGGCGGCAACGCGGTATGCACCGCGTTCATCACGCTGACGTAGTCCTGCGGGCCGCTGATCGACAGCACGTCCGGATACGCCTCGCGGATCAGCGCCTCGCGCTTGCCGAGGCAGCCTGTGACAATCACCTTGCCGTTCTCGTGCAGGGCGGTGCCGATCGAATCCAGCGACTCCTGCACCGCCGCGTCGATGAAGCCGCAGGTGTTCACCACCACCGCGTCCGCTTCGCCGTAGCTGGGTACGATCTGGTAACCCTCGACCTTCAGCTGGGTGAGGATGCGCTCGGAATCGACCAACGCCTTGGGGCAGCCGAGGCTGACGAAACCGATCTTGTGTGCAGCCTGGGACATAAGCGTAGTTACCGTGAAAACGTGCGCGAAAACAGGTGATTATACGCGAGCGCGCGAGCTATGCCGTGGCAGCTAAGATCACGGCTTCGAAACCGCGAGCATCCAGCCATGGGCCAGCAGATCAACCTACCCACCACCCGCACCCAGTGCATCGGCGCGTATCTAGCCCAACCGCAGGGCAAATCGAAGGGCGGCATCGTGGTGATCCAGGAGATCTTCGGCGTCAACGCGCACATGCGCAGCGTGGTCGACCGCTTCGCCGAGCACGGCTATACCGCGATCGCGCCGGCATTCTTCGACCATCTGGAAACCGGCGTGGAGTTGGGCTACGACGAGGCCGGTTACGCCAGGGGCAAGCAGCTTGTTACCGAACTGGGGCTGGAACGCGCCGTGGAGGACGTCGCCAGTGCAGCCGAGGCAATCGCGTCGGCGGGCAAGATCGGCACCGTCGGCTACTGCTGGGGCGGTACCGTGGCGCTGCTGGCCGCGCTGCGCCTGGGCCTGCCCTCGGTGAGCTACTACGGCGCGCGCAACCTGCCGTTCCTGCATGAAACACCGAAGGCTCCGGTGATGTTCCACTTCGGCGAGAAGGACCAGCACATCACACCCGAGATGGTGGCCAAGCATCGCGAGGCACTGCCTCAGATGGAGACGTTCACCTATCCGGCCGATCACGGTTTCAACCGTGATGTCGGTGCCAGCTACGACGAGGCCAGCGCAAAGCTCGCCTTGCAGCGCACCCTGGCGTTCTTCGACAAATACCTGGCTGGCGCATGAGCAGGCCCGATTTCGTGCTCGACGCCCGGCTGGACACGGATACGCGGCTGATCGCATCGCTCGCGCTGTGCGATGTGCGACTGATGAACGATGCACGTTACGCCTGGCTGGTGTTGGTGCCACGCCGCGCTGGACTGGTGGAGATCACGGATCTGTCCGCCGACGAGCAGGCGCAGCTATGGCAGGAAGTGAATCGCGCCTCGACAGCCCTGCGTGCAGTCACCCCGTGCGACAAGCTCAACCTAGGCGCGCTCGGCAATATCGTGCGCCAGTTGCATGTGCACGTCATCGCACGCTGTGAAGGTGATCCGGCGTGGCCTGGCCCGGTGTGGGGTTACGGTTCCGCGCAGCCGTATGTCGAAGCCAGTCTGACTGCCCGACTGGATGCGCTGCGGCAGGTACTCGCCAACGCTGCCGGATAACACCTTGATGCCGCCGACCATCAAGTTCGAAGCACTGGCCGAGGATGCGCTGCTGCTACGTTTCGGCGAGCGCATCGACATCGAGCTCAATGCACAGGTGCAAGCAGCGACTGCCCGTCTGCGTCAGCGTCTGCCACAACTGGAATGTGTACCCGCCTACGCCAGCGTACTGTTGCGCTTCGACCTGCAGCACTGGCCCGGCGACAACCCACATCAACAAATACAGGCTGCCGCTGGCGCAGCTCTGGACGAAACTTCTTCAACAATCGCCGCAGTGCAAGACCTGGTGATCCCGGTTTGCTATGGCGGCGAGTACGGGCCGGATCTGGCCGAGGTTGCCGCACTTTGCCGTCTCGACACGGACACCGTGATTGCCCGTCACACTGCTGCCGACTACCGCGTGGCGATGCTTGGCTTCGCGCCAGGCTTCCCCTATCTGCTCGGACTCGATCCGCAACTGGCGGTACCGCGTCGCACCGACCCGCGCCAACGCGTGCCGGCTGGCAGTGTGGCGATCGGCGGCAGCCAGACCGGCATCTATCCGGAGGTTCTGCCGGGCGGCTGGCAACTGATCGGACGTACGCCGTTGCGCCTGTTCGACATCACGGCAAACACGCCATCGCTGTTCGCGCCAGGCGATCGCGTGCGCTTCCAGGCGATCGACGAAGGCCAGTTCCACGACCTGGCAGCGGCCAATCCGGCATGAATGTGACCGTCATCAAACCCGGTTTGCTGAGCAGCCTGCAGGATGCCGGGCGCCCTGGTCATGCTGCGCTCGGCGTGGGTCGTACCGGCGCGATGGATCCATCCGCATGGCAGCTGGCCAATGCGCTGGTTGGAAATGCCGGCGGCGAGGCCGCGATCGAATGCACCCTGACTGGCCCGAGTCTGCGTTTCGAACAGGCTGCGGTGATTGCGCTGACCGGCGCACCGATCACCGCCCGCGTCGGTGAACACAGCATGCCGATGTGGACCACCTGCCACTTGCCTGCCGGCAGCGTGCTGCATCTCGGTGGCATGGCCAGCGGCTGCCGCAGCTATCTCGCGGTGCGCGGCGGCTTCCACGTAGAAGCGCTGCTTGGCAGCCGCAGCAGCGACCTGCATGCGCGCATCGGCTACGCACACGGCCGTGCGCTGTGCAGCGGCGACGTGTTGCCGATTGGCGCTACTGCACCGTTGCCCGGCTCACCCGCTGGCAACGACGTGCAGCCGCTGGGCTGGAGCCTCGATCCGCAGCCCTGGTTCGACTTCGCCCAGCGCCCGTTGGCGCTGCTGCGCGGTAGCCACTGGGCGCAGCTGGATACAGCGTCGCAGCAACTCCTGTTCAGAGGAAAATTTTCTCTGAGCAAGGACAGCAACCGTACCGCCAGCCGTCTGGACGGCCATACGCTGAAATTGCGGGCACCGCTGGAGTTGATCTCCGAGGCAGCGCTGCCTGGCACCGTGCAATTGCCACCGTCCGGTCAACCGATCGCCCTGCTGGCCGAGGCGCCGGTGACCGGCGGCTACCCGCGGATCGGCCAGATCGCCGCAGTGGATCTGCCAGGACTGGCGCAACGACGCCCGGGCAATACCGTATGCTTCCGCGAAACCACGCTGGACGAGGCGTTGATGCGGCTGGCTGCACGTCGGCAGCGGCTGACACGCCTGCTCGGCACGATCGCACAACGACTGGAACACAGGTGATTGAGACAACCCACATGAACCGCATCGATCTTAACGGTGATCTCGGTGAATCGTTTGGCGCCTGGCGCATGGGCGACGACGACGCGCTGCTGGCCCTGCTCAGTTCGGCCAACATCGCTTGCGGCTTCCATGCCGGTGACCCGGAAATCATGCGTCACACGGTGGCGCATGCGGTAGCGCACGGCGTAGCGATCGGCGCGCACGTATCACTGCCTGACCTGCAAGGTTTCGGCCGCCGCGAAATGAGTATCACGCCAGCCGAGGCGTATGCGCTGACGCTGTACCAGATAGGCGCGCTGCACGCGTTCACCTGCGCGGCCGGCGGCCGACTGACCCATGTCAAACCACACGGTGCGCTGTACAACATGGCCGCGCGCGATCGCGTGCTTGCTGATGCGATCGCCCGTGCCACACGCGACTTCGATCCGCAGCTGCGTCTGTTCGGCCTGGCCGGCTCGGCCCTGGTCGAGGCCGGTCGCGCGATTGGCTTGCCCGTAGCCGCCGAGGCCTTCGTCGATCGTCGCTATCGTACCGACGGCTCGTTGCAGCCGCGCCGCGAAAACGGTGCTGTGATCGAGGATATCGATCAGGCCCTGGCGCAGGCGCTCGGGATTGCCCGCGACGGCGTGGTGCACACGCTGGATCGCCAACGTGTGCAGTTGCATGCCGACACACTATGCCTGCACGGCGACGGCTCCCATGCCGTGCAGCTGGCGCGCAAGCTGCGTAGCGAGCTCGAAGCAGCGGGCTTGCAGATCGCCGCGCCGGGCGCAACATGATGCCCTCACCACGACGCGACGGTGACCACCCATGAATTACTGGCCCCTGCTCGGCGTCGCGGTGATCGTGATCGGCTTTCTGCTGCGCTTCAATCCGGTACTGGTGGTGGTCACCGCAGCAATCAGCAGCGCCCTGCTGGCCGGTTTCACGGTACCCGCCTTGCTCGCCCTGCTTGGCAAGAGCTTCGTCTCCAGCCGCATGCTGCTGATCTTCTTGCTGACGCTACCGGTGATTGGTCTGCTGGAACGTGCAGGCCTGCGCGAACACGCGCAACGCTGGATGGGCCGCATGCACGGACTGACCCTGGCACGATTGCTGATCGGCTACCTGCTGCTGCGACAACTGCTGGCCACGCTCGGCCTCACTGGCGTGGCGGGCCCCGCACAGACGGTGCGGCCACTGCTCGCGCCGATGGGTGAAGCGGCGGTGGAAAAGATCCTGCCCACGCTGGACGATGCGGACCGCGACGAGCTGCGCGCGATCGCCGCCGCCACCGACAACATCGGCCGCTTCTTCGGTGAGGACGTGTTCATTGCGCTCGGCGCGGTGTTGCTGATCCAGGCTTTCTACTCGCAACACGGCATCGAGCTGACCCCGCTGTCGATCGCGCTGTGGGCATTGCCCACGGCCATCGCGGCGTTCGTCATCCAGTCCGTGCGCATCTGGCTGTACCAGCATCGGCTGCAGCGTCGCGCCGCAAACGCCCTTACGCGTACCGAATCGGCAGGTTGAGTATGCTGCGCATCGAATATGCCTATTGGCTGATCGCCGCCTTCCTGCTCTATACCGGCCTGCGCAATCTGCGCGAACGACATGGCTGGCACGCAGCATTCTGGCTGGTGCTGGGCGTACTGTTTGGCGCCGGCGACTACGTGTTGGCGCAACAGGCCGTCGGCAACGCGCTGCCAGCGCAACTCGCCGGCGCCGGGGTGATCGCACTGGCGTTGCTGGCGCCGCGCCTGCATCGGCATGCACACGTCGAGAGCAGGAGTGCCGAACAACGCCTGCAATCAGCGATCCGGCTCGGCCACAAACTATTCGTGCCTGCCCTGATGATTCCACTGGTGACCCTGCTGGTGGCGCTGTTCGGCGCGCACCTGGCGATCGCTGGCCATCACGTGTTCGCGGCAGCGCAGATGACCCTGACCGGATTGGCGCTGGCCTGCCTGGTCGCCCTGTTCGCGGCGGCGCAGGTGACCCGTGTGCCACTGCTCGACGGTGTGGCCGAAGGTCGGCGCCTGCTTGACGCCATAGGCTGGGCGGCGCTGCTGCCGCTTTTGCTGGCGGCGCTGGGTGAGGTATTCACGCAGAGCGGCGTGGGCGCGGCGATTGCTGCGCTGGCAAGTACGTTTCTACCCACCGGCAGCGCCTTCGCCTGCCTGCTCGCCTTCGCACTGGGCATGGTCCTGTTTACCGTGATCATGGGCAATGCGTTCGCGGCGTTTCCGGTGATGATGGCCGGCATTGGCCTGCCGCTGCTGGTCCAGCAGCATGGCGCGCACCCGGCGATACTCGGTTCGATGGGCATGCTGTGCGGCTACTGTGGCACCCTGCTGACACCGATGGCCGCCGACTTCAACCTGGTGCCCGCAGCGCTGCTGGAATTGCGCAGCCCCTATGGGGTGATCCGCGCGCAGGCATGGAGCGCGCTGGCGATCCTGGCCACCACGTTCCTGCTGATGTGGCTCTTCGTGTTCCGCTGAATTCAATGACGAGGCAACCATGAGTTCATCCCTGCCACGCATCCTGCTGACTGGTTTCGATCCGTTCGGCGGCGAAAGCGTCAACCCGTCGTGGGAAGCCGTGCGCGCGCTGCACGGCAAGCGCCTTGGTGGCCACCTGATCGTTGCGCAGCAGTTGCCAACGGAGTTTGCACGTTCACTGCACGAGCTCAAGGCAGCGGTGCGTGAGATGGCACCCGCGATCCTGCTTGGCGTCGGCCAGGCCGGTGGCCGCCAGCAGTTGTCGATCGAACGGGTGGCGATCAATGTCCAGGACGCCCGCATCCCCGACAACGCCGGCGCGCAGCCGGTGGACGAGCCGGTGATCGCGGGTGGACCGGCGGCCTACTTCAGCACACTGCCGATCAAGGCGATGCTGGCATCACTGCAGGCGCATGGCGTGCCGGCCGAGATATCGAACAGCGCAGGCACCTACGTATGCAACCACATCGCCTACGCCATGCTGCATCTGGCGGCGAAGCGGCGTGGTATGCGCGCCGGCTTCATCCACATTCCGTACCTGCCGGCACAGGCAGCAAAGCGTCATGGCCTCGCCAGCATGGCACTGTCTGATGTGGTGCGAGGCCTGGAGATTGCGTTGCGCACGGCGATTGCCACGCCGCTGGACCACAAGCTCGGTGCCGGCAAGCTCGACTGAGAGTATTGCTACTCGCTGACAACTGTCCTGGTTACCCATGAAAAAGCCCGCGAATCGCTCCGCGGGCTTTGGATGGAAACAGTGCGTTCGGCTCTGCCAGGATCAGTACTGAGTGCCGGTAGCAGAGGGCATGTGATCCTGTTCCGGCGGAGCTGCCGTCGGTGCCCTTTCGTGATGATCCTCAAGCGCCCGCGCCTTGGTGTCCTGCGGGTTGATTTCGGTCAGCTCGCCCTTGTTGTCGTAATACGTACGGAACCCATAGTCGAGCTGCAGGCGAGCCATGTACTGCAGGTGCAGTTTGCGGATCTTCGAATCGTCGCCGTTCTCGAGCAGCACGGTCTTGGGCAACTTGCCCTGATCCTTCAGGTAGGCGAAGTGACTGCCGAGATCGACCGCCGACAGCACGGCGCCGTCAACCACGAACTGGCCTTCCTTGTAGGCCTGGATGGTGGCGTCGAATTGCCCCTGCATCGAAGCCGTGGTGACTCCCTTGGTGCCACCGAAGTGGCAACCGGCAAGCAGCAGCGTGCTGCCCAGCATGATCGCGGCGGTGGCACGCGTCAGCCATGTGGAAAAACGGATCATGCAGGTCTCCTGGAGGTCAAACAGTTGGATCGATAATCATGGGGAAGTGTAACTCCGGATCGCCATGTGGGCAGCGCTGGCAGATGCCGACTGTTCAGCAATATGCCTTGGACAGGCGGATTCCGCTCAGGTTCGCGGCAGGGTTACGCCCTGCTGGCCCTGGTATTTGCCGCCGCGATCCTTGTAGCTGGTCTCGCATTCCTCGTCGGATTCGAGGAAAAGCATCTGCGCCACACCTTCGTTGGCGTAGATTTTTGCGGGCAGCGGCGTGGTATTGGAGAACTCCAGCGTCACATGGCCTTCCCACTCCGGCTCCAGCGGCGTCACGTTAACGATGATGCCGCAGCGCGCGTAAGTACTTTTGCCGAGGCAGATCGTGAGCACCTGGCGCGGAATCCGGAAATATTCGACCGTACGCGCCAGCGCGAACGAGTTCGGCGGGATGATGCACACATCCGCCTCGACGTCGACGAAGCTGGACGGGTCGAACGCCTTCGGATCGACGATGGTCGAGTTGATGTTGGTGAAGATCTTGAACTCGCGCGCACAGCGCACGTCGTAGCCGTAGCTGGAGGTGCCATAGGACACCAGTTTCTGGCCATCGCGGAGCTTGACCTGGCCAGCCTCGAACGGCTCGATCATGCCGTGGCTCTCGGCCATGCGACGGATCCACTTGTCGGATTTGATGCTCACGCGATCTCCAGTCTCAAAGCGGGCTGCGGCTGGGTGGGAGCCCGGCCAAAGATGCCCAAAATACCACGGCGCGGGTCACGCAACCTGCCCCGGCATCACGCGATGGACAGTTCCGCGGCAAGCGCCGCCAGTACGCCACGCAATTCGGCGCTGCGCGCCTGGTTGCCCAGGATCGCCCCGACCTCACAGCCCGTGCCCGCCAAAGGCACCGTCATGCAGGCTGATTCCAACAACGGTGCTGACATGGTGCCGAGGATTTCGCGCAAGGCGGCCTGCGCATGAAACGAGCCACGGCCAGAGGTATTCAGCAGCGCCACCGGCCGGCCTGGAAACTCCAGGCTGCCAACCAGCCAGTCGAGCAGGTTCTTGAACGCACCGGGCACGCCGTGCGCGTATTCGGGACAGGCGATCAGCAACGCATCGCTGCGACCCACCGCACTCCGCAACGCCTGTACCGTGGCCGGCAACGGCTCGACTTCGTCATCCGGATTGAACAGCGGCAAGCTGCCAAGACCGGCATACAGTTCGAGTTCGAGCGTGTCCGGTGCCAGTTGCCGTGCTGCCTCCAGCACCGCCGTATTCGCCGAGCTCCGGCGCAGGCTGCCCGACAGGCACAGCACGCGTCGCCGCGTCATGCAGCAGGCGCGCCCTGCACCACGATCTTGCCCAGCCCCAGCGATTTGTTGCGTGGCTGGCACGACAACCGCCCGGCGGCATTGCGTGCAATCTCGCGGTAACGAGCCGTCAAATCAGAATCCGGTATCGCCACCACGGTGGGCGTACCGCCATCGGCCTGCTCGCGGATACGGATATCCAGCGGCAATGAACCCAGATACGGCACTTCATATTGTGTCGCCATCCGCTCGCCACCGCCCTCACCGAAGATGTGTTCCTCGTGACCGCAATTCGAGCAGATGTGGGTGGCCATATTCTCCACGATGCCGAGTACCGGCACTTCGACCTTCTCGAACATCTTCAGCGCCTTGCGCGCATCCAGCAAGGCGATGTCCTGCGGTGTGGTGACGATTACCGCGCCAGCCACCGGCACTTTCTGCGACAGCGTGAGCTGGATGTCGCCGGTGCCGGGCGGCAGATCGACAATCAGATAGTCCAATTGCTCCCAGCGCGTGTCGGTGAGCAACTGCATCATCGCCTGCGTCACCATCGGGCCACGCCAGATCATCGGCGTGTCCTCTTCCACCAGGAAGCCGATCGACATCACCGACAACCCATGTGCCTGCATCGGGATGATGCTCTTGCCGTCCGGCGATTCCGGCTTGCCGCTGACACCCAGCATGCGCGGCTGGCTGGGGCCATAGATGTCGGCATCCAGCACACCGACCTTCGCGCCCTCGGCCTGCAACGCCAGCGCCAGGTTCGCCGACACCGTGGACTTGCCCACACCACCCTTGCCGGAGGCCACCACGATGATGTTCTTCACGTTCGGCAGCGGTCCCAGCGTGCCCTGCACCTTGTGCACGTGGACGCGGCTGGTAATCGAGACAGCGGCCGATTCGATCGCCGGGTCGCTTTCCAGGGCCTGCTGCACGCGGCCAGTCAGGCTCGCGATCACGCCGGCAGCCGGATAACCCAGCTGGATGTCCACCGACACCCTTCCCCCATCCACGCCGACCGCGCGCACCGCTGCCGCCAGCGGCGCACCGGTATGTGTGTCGATCAGCTCGCCGAGAATGCGGCGGACCAGGGCTTCGTTCGCCTGTGTCATGAAGACTCGCGTAATGTGGGGACTGCCTATTATGCCAGCCGGCATCATGGCATCGACTGACCTCGGTCAGCCGCCGGTGAAATGCATGGCGCAATGCAGCTTGACGCTTCCGGCAGGCCCCGGCAGGCTCCATCCATACGCTTTCGTACGGGAGGTCATCATGAAGTCACTGCTCCGACTCGCCATCGCCGCCAGCCTGCTGCTGGGCGCCAGCGCTGCATTTGCCGCCAACGACTCCCCCGTGGGGACGTGGAAACAAGTGGACGACGCAACGCACAAACCCACCTCGATCATCCAGATCACCGAAGACAACGGCAAACTGCAGGGCAAGGTGCTGCAGGTGATGAATGCGACGCCGGAGGACATTGCCCGTGACGGCAATCCTCCGAAGTGCACGCAATGCAATGGCGACAACAAGAATCAGCCGATCATCGGCATGACCATCATGTGGGGTGTCAGCAAGGACGACGACGTGTGGGACGGCGGCAAGATCCTCGACCCCAAGAGTGGCAAGATCTACAAGGTGAAGCTCACGCTCACCGATGGCGGCCAGAAGCTCGACGTGCATGGCTACATTGGCTTCGCTCTGCTGGGCCGCAGCCAGGTATGGGAGCGGCAGTAGTAAGCACTGCGTCAACCGCTTGTCCGTGTCACACCAAACCCCATGCCGGAGTTCCGGCATGGGGTTTTTCATTGGCCGCAGGCTGGCCTATCAGGCTTATGTCCTACCTCATGCCGCTGCCGCCTCAGCCCGATGCACCGTCAGACCATGCGCGCTGAATGTTGCACGCAGCACACGGCCGACATCGTGCTCGACCACCAGATGCTGCACTTCCTCGATACCGGCTACCCGATGCGTTGCCAGGGTACCGAGTTTGTCGCTGGTGGCGACGACAACGACCTCACCGCTGGCCTCCACCATCGCCCGCTTCAGCAACGCTTCCTCGCTGTCGAAACCCCATAGCCCTCCGATCGCATCGACCGCGCAGGCACCGGGAAAGCACAGATCGGCGCGTACCCGCTGGATCTCGTGCACCGCCTGCGCGCCGATGGCAGCACCAATCCGCGCATCGATCCGGCCGCCGATCAGCAAAATTTCGAAGCCTTCGCGCTCCAGCAGGATCTGCGCGATGTCCGGTGCATTGGTCACCACGGTCAGCCCGAAATCCTGCGGCAACGCAGCAGCGATCGCCGCGTTGGTCGAGCCGGCATCGATCAGCAGTACCTGCCCCTGCCGCACCAGGGTCACCGCCTTGCGTGCCAATACCAGCTTGCGACCGGCATGTTCCTGGCGCCGCTGCTTGAGCGGCGCCACCGCAGCGGACAATGGCAGCGCACCACCGTATACGCGCTTGCACAGACCTAGTGCGGCCAGCTCGCGCAGATCGCGCCGAACCGAATCCTCGGACACCGCGAATTCCATCGCCAGCTCCACCGCTACCACGCGACCGCGCTGACGCAGTCGATCGAGTATCCATTGCTGGCGCTCCTGCGGCAGCATCTCGCCGGGATTCACCTTAGCCATGCTGGCGTGCCTCCGGCGATGCGGCTTCGAGCAAGCCCAGCGCAACCAGTTCGGCGCGCAATGTCGCGGCATCGCGGAATTGCAGCGCGTGCATGCCGAGCTTCGCCGCCGCAGCCACATTGCGCGGAGCATCGTCGATAAAGACGGCGCGCTCCGCTTGAACGCCGTAACGGTTCAACAGTAAGTGGAAGATCGCCGGATCAGGCTTGATCATCCGCTCCGCCCCGGACACCACGATACCCTCGAATACCTGCAGGAATGGGTAGCGCTCAAAGGCCAGCGGAAAGGTCTCATGCGACCAGTTGGTCAAGGCGTACAGGCGCATGCCGCGCGCGCGCAGCTCATGGAGTATCGCCAGGCTGTCGTGCAGTGGGCCGCGCAGCATCTCGTCCCAGCGCGCGCGGTAGGCAGCGATCAGCGCCGCGTGTTCGGGGAACTCCGCGCTAAGCAACCGGATGGCCTCATCCCACGGGCGCCCGGCGTCCTGTTGCTCGTTCCACGGCGAATTGCACACCTCGGCCAGGAACTGTTCCATCGCCTGCTCGTCATCGAACAACTGGCGATACAGATAGCGCGGATTCCAGTCGATCAGGACGCCACCGAGATCGAAGATCACCGTATCCACTGCCGCATGCCCCGTTCCACGCTCGCTCATTTCGTCATCCTCAGTTACGCATGTCATTCAGCGCCGCACGATCCGCACCGAACCGCTGATAGTTGTCCATTCAGCATGTTTGTTGATTCGATCCATACACAAATCATGCATAAATGTACATAAACAAGAAAAATCATGCAACAAAGATAATGTGCGTTCCGGAGTCAGCATCCCGCCCCGAGCCAGTTGCGGTCGCATCAAACCCGTTGAGATCGATGCCTCGCGCAGGCCCTGCTATACGGCCAGTCGCAGGCCCGCATGCAATAATGTGCAGTCATCACGGAGTGCCTGTCTGCCATGAGTCGTCGCCTGCTCGTCACCCACGCGTTGCCCTATGCCAATGGCCCGCTGCATCTGGGCCACATGCTTGGCTATATCCAGACGGATATCTGGGTGCGTGCGCAGCGGATGATGGGCAACGAAGTGCACTTCGTCGCTGCCGACGACGCGCATGGCACGCCGATCATGCTGGCCGCCGAAAAGGCCGGCATGACGCCGGAGGCGTTCATCGCCGGGATCCGCGAAGGCCACGAGGCCGACTTCGCGGATTTCCAATTCAGCTTCGACCACTACCACACCACGCATTCGGACGAGAACCGCGAGCTGGCCTCGCTGATCTATACACGCCTGCGCGACAGCGGCTATATCGCCAAACGCAGCATCAAGCAGCTGTTCGATCCCGAAAAGCAGATGTTCCTGCCGGATCGTTACATCAAAGGTATTTGCCCGAACTGCGGCACACCGGATCAGTACGGCGACAACTGCGAGCACTGCGGCGCCACCTATGCGCCGACCGACCTGATCAACCCCTATTCAGTGATGTCCGGCGCCACGCCGGTGTTGCGCGATTCGGAGCATTACTTCTTCGAGCTGAGCAAGTTCGAAGGCTTGCTGCGCGACTGGTTCGCCGGCAAGTTCACTGGCGGCAAGCCGGTGGCGAATAGCGGTGTGGCGGCGAAGCTGCGGGAATGGCTTGATGGTGGCCTGAAGGACTGGGACATCTCGCGTGATGCTCCCTACTTCGGCTTTCCGATCCCCGATGCACCCGGCAAGTTCTTTTACGTCTGGCTGGATGCGCCGGTGGGTTACCTCGCCAGCTTCAAGGCGCTGTGCGATCAGACCGGACTGAAGTTCGACGACTTCCTCGGTGCCGACAGCACCGCCGAGATGCACCACTTCATCGGCAAGGACATCATCAACTTCCACGGCCTGTTCTGGCCGGCGATGTTGCATGGCGCGCAGTTCCGCACGCCCACCGCGCTGCACGTCAATGGTTACCTGACGGTGAATGGCGCGAAGATGTCCAAGTCGCGCGGCACCTTCATCCAGGCGCGCACGTATCTCGACGCGGGGCTGCATCCGGAATTCCTGCGCTACTACTTCACGACCATGCTCAGCGATGCGCCGGTCGATGTGGATCTCGACCTCAAGGCGTTCGAAGAGCGAGTCAACTCGCACCTGGTCGGCAAATGGGTAAACATCGCCAGCCGCACGGCCGGCTTCGTACAGAAGTTCTTTGACGGCAAGCTGGCCAATCATTTCGACGAGGAAGAAGCCGCGCTGTGGCAAACCCTGCTGTCGCATTACGACGGCATCGACCAGCTTTACGAAGACGGCGAATTCGCCGAGGTCACGCGGCGCTTCGTGCTGATGGCCGATCTGGTGAATGGCCATATCTCCGCCAAGGCGCCGTGGCTGATGGCGAAGGACGAAGCGCAGCGTGCCGCGCTGCATCAGGTGTGCTCGTTTGCGTTGAGCGCCTTCCGTCTACTGGCTGGCCTGCTCAAGCCGGTGATGCCAGCCACCGTGGCCGCCGCCGAACAATTCCTCGCCGCGCCGATCACCGGCTTCGACGATGCCCGCCGCGAACTACACGACCATACCGTCAACGCGTTCGAGCCCCTGCTTGCCCGCATCGACCCCAAGCGCATCGAGGCGATGGTGGAAGCATCGAAGGAATCGCTTGGCGGCTCCGTTGCTGAAGCCAAACCCGCGCCCGCCAAGAAATTCAAGGAATCCAGCAAGACCATGAGCGAAGCAGGCAGCACTCCGAACGCCCCCACCACCGGCGGCGCCGTCGATGGCACGGCCATCATTGGCATCGACGATTTCGCCAAGCTCGACCTGCGCATCGGCAAGGTCATCACCTGCGAATTCGTCGAGGGTTCCGACAAGCTGCTGCGCTTCGAACTGGATGCCGGCCCGTTGGGCAAGCGACAGATCTTCTCCGGCATCCGCGCCGCCTACGGCGAACCGGAGAAGCTGGCCGGTCGCAACGTGGTGTTCATCGCCAACCTCGCCCCGCGCAAGATGCGCTTCGGCCTGTCCGAGGGCATGATCCTGTCAGCCGGCGACGGCGGCAGCGACCTGTTTCTGCTCGATGCCGACAGCGGCGTAGCAGCTGGTGCAACGGTCAAATAGGCGATTCTTTCCATAAAAAAACCTCCCGCTGCGAAGCGGAAGGTTTTTTTATCCAATCAGATCGGATCACACCAGTTCGCTAGCATTCGCGATGATCTTGCCCACCAACCCGTAAGCCTCGGCAGCTTCCGCGGACATCCAGTAATCACGTTCGGTGTCCTTGGCGATGCGCTCTACCGGCTGGCCGGTCTCGCGCGCGAAGATCTCGTTGAGGCGTTGGCGCATGCGGATGATCTCGCGTGCATGGATCTCGATCTCGCTGGCCGAACCGCCGGCGCCGCCGGAGGGTTGGTGCAGCAGGAAGCGGGTGTTGGGCAGGCTGAAGCGGTTCTCGCGTTTGGCCGCGGCATAGATCAATGCGCCCGCGCTGGCTACCCAGCCGGTGCCGACGATGCGTACTTCCGGCTTCACGAACTTGATCATGTCGTAAATGGTGTCGCCTGATTCGACGTGGCCACCCTGGCTATTGATGAAGATGGTGATCGGCTCGTCGCTCTCGTACTGCAGTGCCAGCATGCGCGCGGTGACGCGTTCGGCCAGCTTCTGGTCAATGCCGCCATAGATCAGGATGGTGCGCGCCTTGAACAGGCGGTCCTCGATCTGCGGTGGCCGTTTTTCCGGCGTTACGGTTTCGGCTTCCTTGGCGAGCGAAGCCGGGGTGCGGTCGATGGAATGCATGCGTGGTTCCTTGATGATCGTGCCGAAGCACCGATGATGGCACTTCCATTCGGGCTCGTGTTCGCGGCCGATGGTCTCCGCAATACGACATGGCGACAAATGACACCACTTCAAGCTGGGGATGCTCCGGCGGTTTGCGCGACAATGGACGCCTATGACGTTACATCCCGCCATGAATGATCCTGCCACCAGCCTCGCCGACCGCATCGACGCGATCCTGCCGCAGACGCAGTGCGAGCAATGCGGCTATCGCGGCTGCCGGCCTTATGCGGAAGCGATCGCACATGGCGAAGCCGAGATCAACCAATGCCCGCCCGGTGGTACGGCAGGCATCGAGAAGCTGGCTGCGCTGCTGCAACGTCCAGTGCTGCCACTGAGTCCCGAGCATGGCATCGAGAAGCCACGCATGCTGGCGCGCATCATCGAGGCCGACTGCATCGGCTGCACCAAGTGCATTCAGGCCTGCCCGGTCGATGCGATCGTCGGTGCATCGAAGCTGATGCACACCGTGATCGCCGACGACTGCACCGGCTGCGAGCTGTGCGTGCCGGCCTGCCCGGTCGACTGCATCGTGCTGTTGCCGATGCCGGTCGAGCAGGTCGATACGGCCCATGCCGATGCCGCGCGTGTGCATTTCCAACGCCGTGAAGCACGACTGGAACGCCAGCGCGTGCAGCGCGAAGCCGAGCTGGCAGCGCGCAAGGTGGCAGCGGACGCCACGGCCGGCCCGATCAATCCCGTGCTGGCGGCGCTGGCACGTGCCAAGGCGAAACAGCAGGAACCGAAACCGTGAAGCGCACCGACGTGATCGAACTGTTCTCGCGCCTGCGCGAACTCAACCCGCACCCGACCACCGAGCTCGTCTACACCACGCCGTTCGAACTGCTCGTTGCGGTGGTGCTGTCGGCACAAGCCACCGATATCGGCGTCAACAAGGCGACCAAGAAACTCTATCCGGTGGCGAACACCCCGCAGGCGATCCTTGATCTCGGCGAGGAAGGCCTGAAGCGCTACATCAGCACGATCGGCCTGTTCAACGCGAAGTCGAAGAACGTGATCGCGCTGTGCCGGCTGTTGATAGAACAGCACGCTGGCGAGGTGCCGCACAACCGCGAAGCGCTGGAAGCGCTGCCCGGCGTGGGCCGCAAAACGGCCAACGTGGTGCTCAATACCGCGTTCGGCGAGCCGACCATCGCGGTGGACACGCATATCTTCCGGGTCGCCAATCGCACCGGCCTGGCGCCGGGCAAGGACGTGCGCGCAGTCGAGGACAAGCTGGAGAAGGTGATCCCGGCCGAGTTCAAGCAGGACGCCCATCACTGGCTGATCCTGCATGGCCGCTACGTGTGCAAGGCACGCAAGCCGGATTGCCCGCACTGCGCTATCCGCGACCTGTGCCGCTACAAGGACAAGACTGTCGCCGACTGAACCGTCAGGCCGGCAGCTGCGCCCGTTCCAATGCCGCGATGTGACGTTCCAGCCGCGGCCCGAGGTAGCAATGCGAACCGCAGGGCAGCAGTCCGACCTCACCAAACTCGCGCAGGTACCAGACCGGTGCTCGCGATACGAAACCGTGGTGGTCGCCGGCCACATCATCGCGACTGGTGAATACCTCCAGAAACGCGACGCCTTCAAGCATCTCGCCGATACCCTGCAGGCCCGCGCGGATCTCGGCCGGCTTCAGATAGTGCAAAACGTCGGTGCACACGATCAGGTCGAAACGGGTGTCGAAACGCAGCTGCTCGAGCTGGCCGAAACGTGCCAGGCCGATATTGCGGCTGCGGCCGTAGCGCGCCACCACGTATTCGCTGGCATCCAGCCCGCGATACGCGATGTCCGGCCGCAATGCACGCAGCGGCGCCCGCCAGGTTGCCTCGCCGCAGCCGACATCGAGCACGTTGCGGATTGGCCGGCCCAGGTAGTACTCGGCCTGCGCCACCACCATCGCCACTTTGCGCTTCAGCTCAGCTGGAGAGCCAACCGCATGCCGCGGATCGCGGTACCACTTGTCGAAATAGTCGCGGTCGTAGGTCTTGGGCATCACAGGCTCCGGCGGGTATCGCATGGTAACTGCCAGGGCGCGCCATGGGCGCCTCAGCTGAATCGCGTCGAAATATGCGTTATCTGTCACGTTGCTGCCGTCAGCCAAAGCACACCCTGTGCGTTAACACTACGCAACATCCATCGATCGCTGGAGTACGGACGCATGCCTGCCGCCACCCCGCTTCGCTGCCGTACGCTGGTTCTCGGCCTGCTGCTGACGCTAGCCCCCGCACTGGCTTGTGCCGGCGACGGGAACCCGACGGATCGGCTGCCGACCACCACGGTCACTGCAAAGGTGGACGGCCTCAGACTCGGCGACATCGCCTGGCTGCGCCGCGACAGCTTCGGTCTCGACAGCGCCACGCTGGCGCGTTACCGCGAACTGGGCCGCACACGCTTCCTCGACGAACAGCTTGCCGGCGGCGATAGCCTGCCGCCGCAGGTTGCCGCGCAGATCGACAGCCTGGCCGTCATCAGCACGCCGCTGGGGCAACAGCTGGCTGACTACCAGGAGCGCGCGCAGCAGTTCAAGCAGGTGCCGGCCGGCCCGGCCAAGGACGCCGCGAAGACGGCCTTCCAGCAGTACCGTCGCGATATTTACCTCCAGGCCGCGCAGGCCGAGATGCTGCACGCGATCTACGGCAGCGACCAGCTGAAGGAGCAACTGGTCTGGTTCTGGCTGAACCACTTCAGCGTGTATGCGGACAAGGGGCCAGTACGGCTGTTCACCGCCGATTACGAGGAACACGTAATTCGCCCGCACGCGCTGGGCAAGTTCAAGGACCTGGTCATGGCCACGCTGCAGAGCCCGGCCATGCTGGTGTTCCTCGACAACGTGCACAACGTCAAGGACAAGACCAACGAGAACTACGCGCGGGAGCTGATGGAACTGCACACGCTGGGTGTGAACTCCGGCTACAGCCAGCAGGACGTGCAGCAGCTGATGCGCATCCTCACCGGTGCCGGCCTGTTGCCGGCGAAGCCGGAGGCGCGGCGCAAGCTGTTCGCCCATGCGCGTCCCGGCCTGGTGCGCGACGGCCTGTTCCTGTTCAACCCGAACCAGCACGATTTCGGTGACAAGAACTTCCTCGGCCAGACCATCAGGGGTAGCGGCTACGACGAAATCGCCCAGGCCGTGGACCTGATCGTGAACCAGCCGGCCTGCGCACATTTCATCTCGCAGCAGCTCGCCACTTACTTCATCGCCGATCAACCGCCGGCTTCGCTGGTCGATGCGATGGCGAAGACGTTCCAGCGCAGCGACGGCGACATCGCTGCGGTCATGCGCACGATGCTGCTATCGCCGGAAGCGTCCGCCATCGACGAACACAAATTCAAGGACCCAATGCGCTTCCTGGTCTCGGCGATGCGGCTTACCTATGACGGCCAGCCAATTCCGAACGCGGTGCCACTGGTGAACTGGCTGCGCCAGATGGACGAGCCGCTTTACGGCCGCATCACGCCCGACGGCTGGCCTCTGGACTCGGCTAGTTGGACTGGCTCGGGTCAGATGAGTAAACGCTTCGACTTCGCTGGCGTGATCGGCAGCGGACGCAACCGGCTGTTCGTCGACAACAGCGATGCTGCATTGCCAGGCGCCTCCACAAATCTGCCGCACGATGCTCCTGCGCTGCGCGATTCAGCACTCTACCGTGACGCGATTGCGCAAGAGCTGTCGGTCGCCACCAGCAATGCGCTGGCCCAGGCCAAATCACCAGCGGAGTGGAATACCTTCCTGCTGTCTTCACCCGATTTCAATTACCGCTGATTCAATTACCGCTGACGTTCTCCCCCTGCACGTATGGACAAGCTTGCTGACCATTACCGAGGTGCTCCATGAACCGCCGCGAATTCCTGTTTGCCGCAGCCGCTGCTACTGCTGCCTTGCCCGCTCTGTCGTTCTCCGGAAAATTGTTCGCCACGCCAACCAACACGCCGCGCTTCCTGCTGGTGTTCCTGCGCGGTGGCTACGACTGCAACAACTTGCTGGTGCCCTACAGTAGTGACTTCTATTACGAATCGCGACCGACGCTGGCGATCGCCAGGCCTGACGCCGGCAATCCGAACAGCGCGATCGCACTGGACGCAAACTGGGGCCTCAACCCGGTACTGCGCGATTCGATCTATCCGCTGTGGCAGCGCAAGCAAGTCGCGTTCGTGCCCTTCGCCGGCACCGACGATCTGTCGCGCAGCCATTTCGAGACACAGAACAATATCGAGCGTGGGGAACCAGCCGGGCAAGACAGCAACTTCCGCTCCGGCTTCCTGGCGCGGCTTTCCGGCCAACTCACTGGCGTACCGGCGATTGCCTTTACCAATAACCTGCCCTTGAGTTTCCAGGGCTCCGCCAAGGACATTCCCAACATCTCCCTCAAGGGCGATACCAAGGCCAGGTTCAATGCACGGCAATCAGCCATCCTTTCGGATATGTACAAGGGCACGTCACTGGCCTCCGCTACCGCCGATGGCCTGGCCTTGCCGAATACCGTGTCCGAGGACCTACGCAACGAAATGGTGAAGGCCAGCGGCGGAGCGCCCAGCGCGCACAACTTCGCCGCCGAAACGCAACGCATCGCCACCTTGATGCGCGACCAGTATCGACTCGGTTTCGTCGACGTCGGCGGCTGGGATACGCATGTGAACCAAGGCAGCATCACGGGTGGTCTCGCCAACAATCTGCGCAATCTAGGCGAAGGATTGGCTGCCTACGCCGCTGCACTCGGCGATGAATGGAACAACACGACTGTCGTGGTGGTTTCCGAATTCGGCCGTACTTTCCGCGAGAACGGCGACAAGGGCACTGACCACGGTCATGGCACCGTGCACTGGGTGCTCGGCGGCAAGGTCAATGGCGGTCGCATCGCCGGCGAGCAGGTCGCCGTCAACCAGCAGAGTCTGCTGCAGAACCGCGACTATCCCGTGCTCAATAATTACCGCGATGTACTCGGGGGGCTGCTGAAACAGAACTGGGGTCTGAGCCATGCGCAATTGGAAACCGTGTTTCCAGGTGCAAAGCCCGTCAATCTGGCCCTGTCGTAAGGCATCCTCTTACGCGGGAATGAATGTGGTTGGCTCACCATCGCCTGATGAGCCATCATGAAATCGCAGCTCCCTTCAACTCATCAATGAGCATGGCCATCCTGTCGTTGTCGCCAGCACTTCAATTCCGCACGACCTCATGGCTGTTTCTGCTTGCCACTTTTGTCATCAGTGGATGCAGCACCGCTGGATTGCCGGTGGCCGACCCTGCGCATGCGGTTACCAGCCTGAGCCGCGACGATATCGCGTGGCTGCATCGTGACGGATTCGGACTGGATGCGGATGGCCTGACGCGCTATCGCACACTGGGCCGCACCAGGCTGCTCGATGCGCAGCTCACCGACCACGTCAATAGTCATTTGCCCCCGAGCGTCGCGTCGCAGATCGGCAGCTTCGAGGTGATCCATACACCGTCCACTCAACTGCTGGTCACGCTGCAGACTGAGCAGCAACGCATCCAGGCCATGCCGGCGGGTGACGACAAGGCGGCCGCGCAAAAGCAACTGCAGCAACACGGCAATCAGCTCGGGCAGGAGGCACAACAGGCCGAGCTGCTGCAGGAAGTCTACGGACCCAACCAGTTGAAAGAGCAACTGGTCTGGTTCTGGCTCAATCATTTCAGCGTCTACGCAGCCAAGGGCCGCGCGCGCTGGGAATTGGGCGACTACGAACAGAACACCATTCGCCCGCGCGTACTGGGCAAGTTCCGTGACCTGCTGATGGCCACCCTGGAAAGTCCCGCAATGCTGGAATTCCTCGACAACGCACAGAACGCGAAGGGCCACGTCAACGAGAACTACGCGCGGGAGCTGATGGAACTTCACGCGCTGGGCGTGGGTTCCGGTTATACCCAGCAGGATGTGCAGCAGCTGGCGTTGATTCTTACCGGTGTCGGCATTGCACCGGTCGACGGCAAGCCACAACACTTCAATCCGAAAATGGCAGCATTGGTGGTGCGCAAGGGACTGTTCGAATTCAACCCACAAAGGCACGATTTCAGCAACAAGGTGTTTCTTGGTCACCCCATTCGCGGCCGTGGCTTCGACGAAGTCAGGCAGGCAGTGGACATCATCGTGCAGCAACCTGCCTGCGCGCAGTTTGTCTCACGGCAGCTGGCCGAATACTTCGTCGCCGACAATCCGCCGCCGGCCCTGCTGGCAAGGATGACCAACACCTTCCGGCGCAGCGACGGCGATATCGCCAGCGTGATGCGCACAATGTTCGAGTCGCCCGAACTGCTCGCCAGCAGCGGCAAAAAATTCAAGGACCCCAATCAGTTCGTGGTTTCATCGGTAAGGCTCGCCTACAGCGACAGACCCATCGCCAATGCGCTACCCCTGGTCTACTGGCTCAATCAACTGGACGAGCCGCTTTTTGGCCGCATCACACCCGATGGGTGGCCGCTCGATGGCGCCAGCTGGTCGAGCTCAGGCCAGATGGAAAAGCGTTTCGACATCGCCAACGCCATCGGTACGGGCAACAACCAGCTGTTCACGCCAGCAGGCAGCACGGCGCGCGGCGCCGGGTTTCCGATGCTGACCACGCGTCTTTACTACGAGGCCATCGAACCGCAGCTTTCTGCGGTAACCCGCACCGCGCTTTCCAAAGCCATCTCCCAGCAGGAATGGAATACCTACCTGCTGTCCTCACCCGATCTCAACTACCGCTGATCTAGACATTAAGCCGCTGAACTGGGCACCAGCAGATGCTTGGCAACCTGTCCATGCAGGCGACCGATGCCACGAACCAGATGCAGGGTGGCAAACAGCAGCACGACACCGACGAAACAAAGCGCGATAGTGCCGGCCCAACCTGGGCCGTAGTAGCTGAAACCATCGACGTCCATGTTGATCACATTGAGACCGAAGGCCTTGACGAAGGGCGAGCCGATGAAGGCCAGCGACACACTCAGCAGCGTCACGGCGATCGTGAAATAGATGATGCCCAGTGGCAGCATCAGCAGCATGTAGAACAATGTGCCCCAGGTACGGCCGTCGGTGAACATCGCGCCGATGCGCTTCAGCAGTGGCTGCCCTTGCTGTGACGGATACGGTGGGCGGCGCGGCATGCGCACTCCCAGCATGGTTTCGACGATGCGTCCCTCCAGCAGCGACAGTCCGCGCACACTGCCCAGGAACA
>Ga0302311_10000849_pt1 | contig 36908 bp, 37 predicted proteins | sample III_Palsa_N1_3_FD_200449 | JGI IMG/M metagenome (GOLD analysis project Ga0302311, IMG submission 200449) | Peat permafrost microbial communities from Stordalen Mire near Abisko, Sweden - III_Palsa_N1_3 | ecosystem: Environmental > Terrestrial > Soil > Palsa > Peat permafrost | place: Sweden... | reverse complement strand
TCATGACGGGAACTCCTCTCTTGCTCGGGCGCCGCCCTTTCAGCGGCGGACGATGATGATCTCGACAGGCCCGTCGATGCGGCATCGCATCGGCTGCTGGCGAAACTTGGCGGCGCCGTGCGGGGCAGTCGCCAGGGGACGGGACAGCGGCTCCCGTCCCGACAGACGCCGGACCAGGTCCGGGTCCAACGCCACGCGCTCCGCCATCCAGCGCAGCACGGGAATGAGGTCGATGCCGCCGATGTGATCGCGGGCGGCACGGTGGATCAGCTGGCGGGCGAGGCCGGGCAGCGCCTGGATCGCACCGGGCACGCCGGTCTCGATCAGGGTGCGGATCGTCGCCATGACGGTCGGCGTCAGCTCCTGGACCAGAGCCGGTTCCGGCTGGTCGGCACCCAGCGCCTGCAGCAGGTGGCGGATGGTGATCGCGGCGAGCGTCGGGGTAGCGTGGCCGAGCTCGACGTCGGTGGCGCCTTCGTCGGCCAAACTTTCGGCGAGCCGGTCGAGCAGCGTCTCGCTGTCCAGTTCCTGGTCGAGCGCGCTCCGGATCTGATCGGCAACCAGGCCGTCGTCGAGACCGTCCAGCAGCTGGCGGAAGCAGGCGTCGTCGCTGTCGGATGCAGCGGCTTCAGTCGCGTCGGATGCGTCGTCGGCCGGTTCCGCAGCCGGCTCGGCGATCGGCGGTGCCGCGCCGTCGGCCGCGGTTTCGGGGCCTGGGGCAATGCTCATCGCGAATACTCCCCTTCTCTTCCGGCTCGACCAGGTCGAGCTTGGGTCGATCTGTGCATGGCCGAAGCAAGCCATGGCTCAGGGGAGTGCGAATAGTCGCACGATCTTGGTGGTTTATTGGGGGTAGCTGGTTTGAGCTACCCCGGATCGGCGGCGATCAGAGGCAGCTGGTAATGCCGCCATCGACATAAAGAATATGGCCGTTGACGAAGTCGGAGGCGGCAGACGCCAGGAACACGGCGGCGCCATTCAGCTCCTCGACCTTGCCCCAGCGCCTGGCCGGCGTGCGGCCCTTGAGCCAGGTCGAAAACGTTTCGTCATTGACCAGAGCCTGGGTCAGTTCGGTCTCGAAATAGCCGGGCGCAATGCCGTTGATCTGCAGGCCGAGCGGTGCCCAATCAGTGCACATGCCCTTGGTCAGCATGACCAGCGCGCCCTTGGAGGCGGCATAGGGCGCAATGTTCGGGCGGCCGAGCATGCTCTGCACCGAACAGATGTTGATGATCTTGCCGCGCCCGCGCCCGATCATGTGCCGGGCGACCGCCTGGCCGACCAGGAACACGCTGTCGAGGTTGGTGCGCATCAGTTCGCTCCAGGTCTCTTCGGCGAAATCCTGCAAGGGCGCCCGGCGCTGGACGCCGGCATTGTTGATCAGGATGTCGATCGGCGCGATCTCCGCCTCGATCCGGTCGATGGCGGTGCGGGTCTCGGCCCCGTTGGTGACGTCGAAGCCGGCGACATCGATCCGGTAGCCCTCGTTTTCCAGCGTCGCTTGCGCGGCGGCGAGCTTGGCGCCATCGCGACCGTTCAGCACGATCCGGGCGCCGGCCGCGGCCAGCCCGCGCGCCAGGCTGAAGCCGATGCCCTGGCTCGATCCGGTGATCAAGGCGGTGCGGCCTTCCAGGCTGAACGGATTGGACATCGCGGCATCTCCTCTCGTCTTATGTATGAGTTATGCTATCGGTAGCATAGGTTTTAGGGAGAGACGACGATGAAGGCCTGCGTGATCCACGCGCCGCACGATCTCAGGATCGAAGAGGCGGAGGTGCCGGCACTCGGCCCCCGCTCGGTCAAGCTCAAGATCGGCGCCGGCGGCATCTGCGGCTCGGATCTGCATTATTACCAGCATGGCGGCTTCGGCACGGTGCGCATCAAGCAGCCGATGATCCTCGGCCACGAGGTCGCCGGCACGGTGATCGAGATCGGCAGCGAGGTCTCGGGCGTCAAGATCGGCGACCGTGCGGCGATCAACCCGAACCAGCCGTGCGGCGCCTGCGCGCAATGCCTGGCCGGCCGCGCCAACACCTGCCTGGATGTGCGCTTCTACGGTAGCGCCATGCGCTTTCCCCATGTGCAGGGCGCCTTCCGCGAGATCCTGGTCGCGGACGAACGCCAGATCTTCACCATCCCCGACCATATCAGCCTGGGTCAGGCCGCCTTCGCCGAACCGCTCGCCGTCTGCCTGCATGCGGTGACGCGGGCCTCCACGGTCGCGGGCAAGCGGGTGCTGGTCACCGGCGTCGGCCCGATCGGCGCGCTTACCATCCTCGCCGCCCGCGCCTTCGGCGCCCGCGAGATCGTCGCGACCGATGTCGCGGCCTTGCCCTTGAAGACCGCTGCCCTGGTCGGCGCCGACCGGGTCGTCAATGTCGCGACCGAAAGCTTGGCCGAGTATGGCGCCAACAAGGGCAGCTTCGACGTGCTGCTCGAATGTTCCGGCAATGCGCGCGCACTGGCGGCCGGCCTCGACGTCGTCCGGCCGGGCGGTACGATCGTGCAGCTGGGCCTGGGCGGCGAATTCGATCTCAACGTCAACACCATCGTGACCAAGGAACTGGAACTGCGCGGCAGCTTCCGCTTCCACGAGGAGTTCGGCTGGGCGGTCGATTACATCAGCCGCGGCCTGATCGACGTGACGCCGCTGTTGACCGACACGATCCCGCTCGCCGAAGCCCAGCGCGCGTTCGAACTCGCCGGCGACAAGGGCCAAGCGATGAAGGTGCATCTGAGTTTTTGAAGTGGTTATCAAAGTTTGATATAGTGTCGCCTCGCGGAGGCGCATCATGTCCGGTCGCAATTTTTCACTGACGCAGCACCTGTCTGAATTCATCAATACCGAGGTGGCCAACGGCCGCCATCAAAATGCCAGCGAGGTCGTGCGCGAGGCACTGCGGCGTTATGAGGACGATGTTCGTGTCGAACAGGCCAATCTCGCGGCGATCGAGGCCGTAGCAGAGGCCGGAATCGCGGCGATCGAGCGTGGCGACTACACGCTGGTCAGCGGACCGGAAGATACCCAGGCGCTCTTGGATCGCTTGAATGCTCCTGCGGCGCCCGCTGATCGCGGGCGGCGTGGCTGAGTATCGCATTGCCCGGACGGCCGAGGTCGAGATCAGAGAGATTTTGGCCTGGAGCGAGGAAAAATTCGGCGCGCTGGGGCGCCGGCGATATACGGCCCTGATCGTCGCCGCGATGCAGGATATTGCGGGCGATCCCGACCAAGCCCTCGTTGAGCGAAAACGGCTATCCCGCGTCGAGGTGGGCATCTACCGGATCGCCGATAGCCGGGATCGCGTACCGGATCCGCCGGGGCTCGTTCGCGAGCCGAGGCATGCTCTGGTCTTCCGAATGGCGCCAGATGGCGTGCTCGATATTATCGGCATCATTCATGACCGGATGCTCCTGACCAGGGCATTGCGTAAGATCGTCCGATCGAACCCAGATGATCGCTGAGCCCCACAGGTCATAATCGACCGAACCAAACGATCGTTAGGTTGCGATCTGCGCCGCCTTTGCCCATACTCGGTCCCCAACAACAAAGAGTTCGGGGAGCGCCGCAATGGCCACGCATTATCGTGCCTGCAACCTGTGCGAGGCGATCTGCGGCCTGACGATCGAGGTCGAGGGTGGGCGGATCACCTCGATCAAGGGCGATGCCGCCGATCCGTTCAGCCGCGGCCATATCTGCCCCAAGGCGGTGGCGCTCCAAGACATTCAGAACGATCCGGACCGGCTGCGTGTCCCGATGCGGCGCCACGGCGCCGACTGGCGCGCGATCGGCTGGGACGAGGCCTTTGCCTACGCGGCGGAGCGGATCGCCGGCGTGATCCAGGCCCATGGCGGCGATGCGGTTGCGACGTACCAGGGCAATCCCAACGTCCATAATTGGGGGATGATGACCCATGCCGCGGCGTTCCTCGGGCTGATCCGGACCAAGAATCGCTTCTCCGCGACCTCGGTCGACCAGCTGCCGTTCCAGCTGGTGGGCTATTGGATGTACGGCCATCAGCTGCTGCTGCCGATCCCGGACATCGACAATACCGACTATTTCCTGATGCTGGGCGCCAATCCGCTGGTGTCGAACGGCAGCCTGATGACCGTGCCCGATGTGGCCAAGCGGCTGAAAGCGATCCAGGCGCGCGGCGGCAAGCTGGTGGTGGTCGATCCGCGCCGGACCGAGACCGCCCAGGTCGCGAGCGAGCATCATTTCGTCCGGCCCGGCACCGATGCGGCGTTTCTGCTGGGGCTGCTCTCGACCATCCTCGGCGAGGGGCTGGCGAAGCCGCTCGATCATCTGGACGGGTTCGACGAAGCCGTTGAGCGCATCCTGCCGTTTACGGCGGAGCGTGCAGCAAGCGTGACCGGCATCCCGGCGGGCGAGATCCGCCGCATCGCCCGGGAATTCGCCGCCGCACCCCGGGCGGTCTGCTATGGCCGGATGGGTGTGTCGACCCAGACCCATGGCACGCTCTGCCAATGGCTGATCCAGCTGATCAACATCGCGACCGGCAATCTCGACCGGGTCGGCGGCGCGTTGGTGACCAAGCCGGCGTTCGACATCGTCGCAGCACCCGGCTCGCGCCCCGGCAGCTATGGCCGCTGGGCGAGCCGCGTCGGCGGCCGGGCCGAGGCGCTGGGCGAATTGCCGGTGGCGGCCTTGGCCGAGGAGATGCTGACCCCCGGCGCCGGCCAGATCCGGGCGCTGATCACGCTCGCCGGCAATCCGGTGCTGTCGACGCCCAACGGCCGGCAGCTGGAACAGGGTCTGGCCGGGCTCGATTTCATGCTGTCGATCGATCCGTATCTGAATGAGACCACGCGCCATGCCGACCTGATCCTGCCGCCGACCTCGGCGCTGGAACGAGACCATTACGACATGACGTTCAACCTGTTTGCCGTGCGCAATGTGGCGCGCTGGAACCCGCCGATCCTGCCCAAGCCCGACGGCGCTTTGGACGATTGGCAGATCTTGGAGGGGCTGGGGGCAGCTTTGGCCCTGGCGCTGGGCGTCGAACCCAAGCGCCTGCCGAAGCCCGCACGCATGCTGGACGCGGGCTTGCGCGCCGGTCCCTACGATCTCTCGCTCGAAGCCTTGCAGGCGGCACCCCATGGGCTGGATCTGGGCCCGCTCGAACCCTCGTTTCCGGACCGGCTGGCGACGGCGAACAAGCGCATCCAATGCGCGCCGCCACCGGTGATGGCGGCGCTGGGCGAGCTCGAACGCACCCTGTTCGGCGGCACGGCGCCCGAGCTGGTGCTGATCGGTCGGCGCCATATCCGCAGCAATAATTCCTGGATGCATAACTTCGAGCGGCTGGTGAAGGGCAAGCCGCGCTGCCAGCTGCTGATGCATCCGGCGGATCTCAGCCGCTACGGCTTCGCCGAGGGTCAGCGCGTGCGCGTGACCTCGCGCGTCGGCAGCCTGGATGTCGAGGTTGCGGGCACGGACGAGGTCATGCCCGGCGTGGTCAGCCTGCCCCATGGCTGGGGCCACGGCCGCGCGGGTACGTCGCTGGCGGTCGCCCAGGCCCACGCCGGCGTCAGCGCCAACGACCTGACCGACGACCTGTTCGTCGATGCGGTCTCGGGCAATGCCGCGCTGAACGGCATGCCGGTCGCGGTCGCGGCGATTTAGGGTCGATCTCTGTTACATGTTAAAGCACATTGCTGCGAGGTCCTATGCACCATCCGACCAACGACATCGTGCTTTTTCGTAAGTGCTTCAGCGCAATGTTTCCTAAGACTTTCTCGTGATGCCGACCGAATCGGTGCCGGACCAGCTGCGGACGTATAGCCCCAAATTTGGCAGCCAGAGCGCTGTAGCTTTCATGGCGATACTTTTCGCCGTCGGGGCGTGGGCGTTCGGCTCGGGGCGTATTATCGGAAATTCCGTTTCTCATGTTGGTACGGGGGTGGGATTCGGGCTTGGGCTGACGGCGTGTACAATCGGCTGCGGCTTTTGCATCGCGCAATTTTTTCGCACCAAGCTCACTATCGACGGCAACAGGTTGGTTTATTGCAGCGCGTCAGGGGAAATCGTCGTCGACCGGGCCGAACTCGCCGGCTGGTACATCCACCAACCGGCCAAAAGCTCGCCGCAATTGGTTTTGCGGTCAATGATTCAGGGGAAAAGACCCTGGCGCATTCCCTGCATATTTGCGACTGATTTGGCGTTTGACGCGTGGCTGAGCGTGGTTCCGCAGGTACGGCAACCTGCGATCGAAGATTGGGGCGCGCCCAACATCCAAAATGGGGCCGGCACGACAGCATATGGCTCCGGGGCCTCTGAGCACGACCGGCTAAGGCAGTGGCACAGCGAAGTCAGCCTCTGGGCCATTGTGCACATGATCGCTGTCGCGATTGCGCTTCAGACGGCGTTCACGCGACATCCAAGCGATCTACTGTTGAATTTGGACGCAGCTCTGCCGTTCGTCGCCGCTACATTGGTGATGCTTTGTGGAAGACCCTGGACCTTCAGCGTCTGGAATCATGCCCCGATCTTGTCGCTCATTGCGATCCCGATCATTGCGAGCATCGGTTTGTTCGCACACGTGCCGACGGGGTCTTATGAATTGGACCCGGCGGTGGAAACCGTCGGCGCCGTCGCGGGCGGCCTCGCGATCTTGGTCCTGTTTTCAACGATCGATCGGACGCTCCGACGCTCGATCATGGGGCTGTCCTTCGCCCTCCCAGTCACGGTGGCCTATGCCGGAGTACTCTTCCTGTGGGTAAATTCGCACTATAGCCAGACCTTGCCGAGCGAGTATTCGGCCCAAGTGCTCTACAGGTCCCAACGCGTAAGCGCCCGCGGGTCCGTGTCCTACAGCCTGACGCTGGCTCCCTGGGGACCCGTGGAAAAGCCGCTCTCGGTTGGCGTAAATCCGGACGTGTTCTACGCCGCTGAAAGAAACCTCCTCTGCATCGATCTTCAGTCGGGGAAGGAATGGATGCGCTGGATCGCCCTCCGCACATGTCAGGATCCGAATTCGACCACCGCCAACCGTCGCCGTCCCTAATCCGGTAGCTAGATCCTGAGCCGCCCGGCCAAGCCTTCCGCGTCGAATGGCGCGCCGATGGTACTAGGCGCGAAATACGTGCATCCGCGCAAGTTTCGGATGCGAGCGGCCGCGGAGCGTGACGCCTCTCGGGATCAGGCATCGCGGAGCCTCACCAAATAGCAATGGCAATGTTTTGAGCGCGTTACTGGCGTCAAAGCGGTCCCTGGACTATGGTCTGGCCGCCGATGACAGGCTCGCGGCTGACACCCTGGAGATGAGTGTATCGCATGAGGAAGTTCGTGTCTTGGATCGCGGTTTCGGCGGCGCTGGCCGTCGCCGGTTGTGCAGCGCCGACGATATCGACGCCGGTTTCCGTCGGCCCCGATACCTGGCTGATCACGTTGAGCGTTCCGGGCGGCTTGACGTCGAACAACGACCTTTTGATGCAGACGATCCAGCAAGCGACGGCGTTCTGTGCCGCCTCGGGCAAGAAAATCGGCGTCCAGAGCACCAGCTCGGACGGCGTGCAGGGGAAGACGGCGCAGGAGAATCAGGTCATTTTCAAATGCCTGACCTGATCGGTCGCCGGCAAGCATCGGCCGAAGTCCGGGCGACGATCGCGCCGCGATAGATCAGATCCGGCGGCGGCCGGGCAGGGATTTCGAACCGGGTCCGATCAGGAACCACAGCACGAAGCCCACCAGCGGCAAGGCGAGCACGATCAGGACCCAGATCAGCTTGGTGACGGGTTCGGCGCCGCTTTGCAGGATGCCGACGATCGCCCAGATGACCAGCAGCAGGGTGATCAGGCCAACGATGTCATACATGCCGTTCTCTTTCTGCCAAAGGTCTATGGCTTAGAGAACGGCACGCCGCTCATTTGGTTGCGGTATCCAGGCCCGGCCTCAGGAGGCTAGCTCCATCTTCGAGTTCTTCTTGGTATCCGGGATGAAGATGTAGAACAGCAGCGAGATGAAGATGCAGCCGGTCGCATACCAGAAGAACCCGGACTCGTTCCCCTCGCTCTTGAACCAGAGCGCCACCGAGTCGACCGAGCCACCGAACAGGGCGGCGGTGATCGCATAGGGAATGCCGACGCCCATGGCGCGCACGGCGGTCGGGAACATCTCCGCCTTGACGGTCGCGGTGAGTGCGGTATAGCCGCTGACGATCGCCCAGGCGACGCAGATCAAGAGGAAGGCGAAGAACGGGCTCTTCGTCGTCTGCAAGGTGGTTAAAAGCGGATAGGTCCCGAGCGTGCCGGCGATGCCGAACGCGATCAGCATCGGCTTGCGGCCGATCTTGTCCGATAGCGCGCCATAGAGCGGCTGCAGGATGATCGCGAACAACAGGGAGCCGGCCGTTACCGTCGTGGTCTGGTCGTCGGTCAATCCGACCGACAGCTTCAGGAATTTCTGCATGTAGGTCGTGTAGGTGTAGAAGGCCGAGGTGCCGCCGATGGTGATGCCGACGACCAGCACCATGGTCTTCCAGTTCTTGCCGAGCATGACCCAGAGTCGGTCTTTCTCGACGGTCTTGTCCGCCTGCTTGAACAGCTCGGTCTCATGCATGTCGCGGCGCATATAGAAGGCATAGATCGAGATCGCGGCGCCGATCGCGAACGGAATGCGCCAGCCCCAGTCCTTCAGCTGTTCGGGCGTCAGGAAGATCTTCTGCAGCACCAGCAGTACCAGGAGCGCCGTCAATTGGCCGCCGATCAGCGTCACGTACCAGACGCCGGAATAGAAGCCGCGCCGGTTCGGGTGGGAGACCTCGCTCAAGTAGGTGGCACTGGTGCCGTATTCGCCGCCCTGGCTCAGGCCCTGCAGGATGCGGGCGAGCGCCAGGATCGCCGGCGCGCCGACGCCGATGGTGGCATAGGTCGGCGTCACCGCGATCAGGAGCGAGCCGAAGCACATCAGCAGGACCGACATGGTGAGCGCGGTGCGGCGGCCGTGTTTGTCGGCGAAATAGCCGAAGATCACGCTGCCGATCGGGCGAACCAGGAAGGCGACGGCGAACAGCGAGGCCGCGGCCAGCTGCTGGGCGGCGGGATCGCTTTTCGGGAAGAACGACCCGGCGAAATAGAGGGCGAAGGCCGAATAGGCGTAGACGTCGTACCATTCGATCAGGTTGCCGACCGAGCCGACGAGGATCGCCTTGACACGTTTGCGTGTGTCCGCCGCGTCGTAGCCGTCGCTGGTGACCGCAAAGTTCTCCTGTTTGACCCCACTCATGACGTCCCCGGCCTCCCCGATTTTGAAATATCACCCGGTCGCAACCAGGATTCTTTATGCGCGGACGGGAGCTTTTCAGTCCTGGCCGGTTCTGCCAAGCGGAAATGTCCAAAGTTTCAGCATTGGGCGCGACATCCCGCCCCAATCGCTGTGTTGGCAATAAAAACCCGTGACAAGCCGGCGGCCCGTGCCGCTATAGTTGGCAAAAGCCTAAGGCGAAAAAAGAACAAACCGATCTCGATACAGGGGGGAAGCAATGCAAAAATTTCGTCCGCAGACGAAAGTCATCGCGCTGTCAATGATGGCTGCCGGCACGGTCGTGGCGTTCGCCCCTGCCGCCCAGGCGGCGGACCCGATCAAGATCGGCGTGATCGCCGAGGCGGCCTCGATCGCCGGTGCCGCGATCCCGAACGCGGCCCAGATGGCGGCCGACGAAATCAATGCCAAAGGCGGCGTCGACGGCCGCAAGATCGAACTCGTCGTCTATGACGATCACAGTTCGTCGACCGATGCGGTGCGCGCGTTCCAGCGCGCGGCGTCGGACGACAAGGTCAATGCCGTCATCGCCAGCTATATCAGCGAGGTCGTACTGGCGCTCGAGCCCTGGGCCGCCCGCCTGCATATGCCCATGATCACGCCCGGTGCTGCGTCCAACGAGATCAGCCAGGTGATCAAGAAGGACTATGAGCACAATAAATATACCTTCCACGGCTATCTGACCTCGGCCTTCCTGGCGCTGTCGGTGTGCGACGCGGCCAAGGATCTGCTGGTGACCAACCTGCATATGAAGACGGCGGTGGTCATGAGCGAGGATGCCGCCTGGACCACGCCGCTCGACATCGGCTATCTCGAATGCCTGCCCAAGATCGGCATCAAGGTGCTGGACCATATCCGCTTCTCGCCGGATACCACCGATTTCACGCCGATCTTCAACAAGATCGAGGGTGAGAAGCCCGACGTGATCATCACCGGCATCAGCCATGTCGGCGTGCAGCCGACCGTGCAGTGGCAGAGCCAGCAGGTGCCGATCCCGATGTTCGGTATCGCGTCCCAGGCGACCTCCAGCACGTTCTGGAAGGATACGAACGGGGCCGCCGACGGCGTGCTGTTCCAGACCGTGGCGGCGCCGGGCGTGGCGGTGACGCCCACGGCCGTGCCCTTCACCGACAATTACACCAAGCGCTTCGGCATCACGCCCGCCTATTGCGGCAATACGGCCTATGACGAGGTCTATTACATTGCCGACGCGATCAAGCGCGCCGGTTCGACCGATCCGGACAAGCTCGTGGCGGCCCTGGAGAAGACGGATTGGCTCGGTACGATCGGCCGCGTGCAGTTCTACGGCAAGGACGATGCCTTCCCCCACGCCATGAAGCAGGGCACCGATTTCGTCTCGGGCCTGTTGGTGCAATGGCAGGACGGGAAGCAGGTGACGGTCTGGCCGACCGCCGTCGCCAATGCCAAGCTGAAGTTCCCGGGCTTCGTCAAGCTGCAGCAGGCGTCGAACTAAGCGGTTTCGTCGGCGGCGATATCCGGCCTCTCGCGGGCCGGCTGTCGCCGTTTGCCACTCCTTCACTCCCTTCAAACATTGGCCGGATCAACCGGCCTAGCCGGAATTATCAGCGGGGCCCATGCTCGGACTTCAAATTCTCATCGACGGTTTCGCCATCAGCTCGCTCTATGCGCTGGGCGCCACCGGCTTCACCCTGATGTTCGGCGTCTCGGGCGTCCTCAACCTGTCCCATGGCTCGATCATGGTCGCGGCCGCGGTCGCGGCCTGGGTGTTCGCGGGCTATCTGGGCGGCAACCCCTATCTGGGCGCGCTGGGCGGGGTGGGCTTCGGCCTGATCGTTGCCTACGCCACCTATTTCACGGTGGTCCGGCCGATCCAGCGCTCCAAGGCGATCCCTAAGGAGGAAACCGAGATCTTCGTGCTCACCGGCACCTTGCTGTGGGGCATCATGATCCAGGAGGCGATCGCCTATTTCTATACGAGCAATCCCAAGACGGTGCGGCCGCTGGTGCCGGGCGTGGTCGATCTCCTGGGCGTGCGCACGCCCTTGAACGAGATCGCGACGGCGGTGATCTGCTGGGCGGTGATCGGGCTCTTGTGGCTGCTGGTCAACCGCACCCGGTCGGGCAAGGTTCTGCTCGCCGCCTCGATCAACCCCCGCGGTGTCACGCTGTTGGGCTTCGAGCTCTCCAACGTCTACATCCTGGTCTGGACCATCTACGGCATCCTGGCCGGCATCGCCGGCGTGCTCTTGGCCATGTTCCTGGGTGTCAGCTCCGACGGTGTCGGCGCCTTGACCGCCAGCGCCTTCTCGATCGTCGTGCTGGGGGGCCTGGGCAGCGTGTCGGGCTCGCTCATCGCCGCCTATGTGGTGGGCTATATGGAAACCTTCACCGCCTATCTGATCTCGCCCGCCTATCGCACCATTCCCGTCCTGCTGTTGCTCGTGCTGGTGGTCTATATCCGCCCGCAGGGCCTGCTCGGCCGGCGCTAGGGAGGGCATTACATGTTCGGTCGTCTCATCTCCTCGCGCCTCACCTGGATCGCCCTCGTGCTGCTGGTCGTCGGCGCGACGCTGCCGCTCTATGTCACCGGCTACATCCTGGGCATCCTGACGCTGTCCTATTATTTCGGCGTGTTCGCCATGGCCTGGGACCTGCTGTTCGGCTTCGCCGGCGAGGTCAATTTCGGCCCGACCTTCCTCATTGGCCTCGGCGCCTATACCGCCGGCATCATCAATGCCAATTGGGGCTGGCCGATGGCTGCCTGCGTGCTTGCCGGCGCGCTGATGGCGATCCTGGGCGGCGTGCTGCTGGCGCTGCCGGCCTTGAAGCTCCGGGGCCCCTATTTCGGCCTGATGACGCTGGTGGCCGTGCTGCTCCTGCAGAATTTCATCGTGATCTTCGCCGGCGTCACCGGCGGCGAGATCGGCCTCACCGTGCCCGATGTGCTGTTCATCGATGATTCGGCCAATTACGAGTTCGCGCTGGGCTTCATGGTGCTGAGCGGCGCCATCCTGTTCGGCCTGTCGCGTTCGCCGATCGGGCTCATCCTGCAGGCGAGCGGCCAGGATGCGGTCGAGACCGCGGCGCTGGGCTTCAACGTCGCCAAGCACAAGCTCGCGGCCTTCTGCGTCAGCGCCTTCTTCTCCGGCACCGCCGGCGCGCTCATGATCTTCTATCTGGGCACGGCCTCGGTCGGCACCGTGGTCGATATCGCGGTCGGCGTGCAGGTCATCATCGCCGCGGTGCTGGGCGGCCGGCGTACCATCCTGGGTGCCGCCGTCGGCGCCATCTTCCTGATCCTGGCCGGCGAGGCGCTCAGGCCCCTGGGCGAGCTCAGCACCTTCGTGGTCTCGGCCGTGGCCTTGGCCGTCATCCTGTTCTTCCCGAACGGCTTCATCGGCAGCCTGCTGCGCGTCGGAGAGAAGTCATGAGCGCGCCGCTGCTCGAAGTGTCCGGCCTGACCAAGCGCTTCGGCGGCCTGGTCGCGGTCAAGAACATCGGCTTCGACATCCGCCCGGGCGAGATCCTGGGCCTGATCGGGCCGAACGGTTCCGGCAAATCGACCGTGATGAAGCTGATCATGGGCATCGAGCGGCCCAATGCCGGAATGGTCAAGGTCGAGGGCGTCGATGTCGCCGGCTGGCCGTCCCATCGCATCGCCCGCCATGGCGTCGGCATCGTGTTCCAGCATTCGCGCCCGCTGCATCGCCAGACCGTGCTGGAGAACATCAAGCTGGCGCTGCTGCCCGACAGCCTGATCCGCCTGTTCGCGGATCCGGAGGTCGAAAGCAAGGCGATCGCCATCGCCGAGCGTGTCGGCCTCGGATCCGTGCTGCATCGCCGGCCCGCGACCCTGCCGTTTGCCGACCTGCGCCGGATGGAGCTGGCGAAGGCGGTGGCGCGCGATCCAAAGATCGTGCTGGTCGACGAGCCGTTCGCGGGTCTGACCTCCGGCGAGGTCAATGATTTCTCCGACCTCATCCGCGGCTTCCGCGCCGAGGGACGCGCGGTCCTGCTGGTCGACCATAATGTCAAAAGCGTCTCGGCCCTGGTCGATCGCGTGAAGGCCATGTATCTGGGCGAGCATATCGCCGAGGGCTCGGCCGAAGAGGTCATGCAGAACGAGACGGTGCGGCGGGTCTATCTGGGCGGTGCCATCACCACGGCGGCGCGACCGGAAGCGACCTTCAAGGGCAATGAGCCGCTGATCAAGGTCGACGAGCTGGGCGTGCTCTACGGCAAGGCCCAGGCGCTGGAGAAAGTCTCGATCCATGTGCATGAGGGCGAGTTCGTCTCGGTCGTGGGATTGAACGGCGCCGGCAAGACCACGCTCTTCAACGCCATCTCGGGTCTGGTGCCCTATTCAGGCGCCATCCGTTGGGAGGGCGCGCCGCTCGCCGGCCGCAGCCCCGCCGCGATCGCGCGCGACGCCGGCATCGTGCAATGTCCGGAAACGCGCGAGCTGTTCGGCGACATGAGCGTGCGCGAGAACCTCGACCTGGGCGGCCAGCACCTGGCCAAGGCGGAACGGCTGGAACGGACCGAGTGGCTGTTCGAACTGTTTCCGATCATCAAGGCGCGCCAGCCGCAGGCGGCGAAGACCTTGAGCGGCGGCGAGCAGCAGATGCTCGCGATCGCGCGGGCGCTGATGATGAAGCCGCGGCTGCTGATCCTGGACGAACCGACCCTGGGCCTGGCGCCGGTCATCCTGGAGCAATTGTCGAAGGCGCTGGAAAAGCTCCGGCAGACGACCTCGATCACCGTGCTGCTGGGCGAACAGAACGTCACCTTTGCGCTGCCCCATGCCGATCGGGTCTATGTGCTGGAACATGCCCGCATCGTCTGGGAAGGCGAGCCCGGCCGCTTCGCCAAGGAGGCGGGCGCGGGGCTGCTCTAAGCCCGGAACTGCGCTACCAGCCGCCGCGCGATCGCTTCCGGCGTCTCACCCTCCGGGCCGTACCAGGCGAGCGTCCAGTTGAGCGCGCCCAGCAGCGCCAGACGCAGGAACTGGCGGTCCTGGTGCGGACCGAGCGGTAGGGCCGCGACCAGATCGCGGAAGGTGTCTTCGTAGCGGTCGCGCTGGCGCACCAGTTCGGTCCGGACCGAGGGGGCGGCATTGACCGAGAAGCCGCCGATGACGGCGGCGGCATAGCCGCGCTTGTCCAACAATGTGCCGAGATGGGCCGCCGCCGCCGCTTCCAGCCGATCCCATGGGTCGCTCGCGGTCCGGGTCGCCACGAGGACCGCCTCCAGCATCCGCTCCATGCCGATGGTATAGACCGCGACCAGCAGATCCTCTTTCGACGGGAAATGATAATAGAGCGAGCCCGGCAGCATGCCGACGGCGGTGGCGATGTCGCGCATCGACGTGCTGTCGTAGCCGCGCGCGCCGAACAGCCGGGCGGCCTCGTCCAAGAGCAGGGTCCGGCGATTGTCCGGCCGGGCGAGCCCGTCCTGTTGCGGCATGGTAGCGCTTTTGGGTCGTCTCGACATGGCAGGGCGGCAATCCGGGGGAGGGCTCGAAGGCGGGTGAATGGCGCCTATGTTAAAGGACTAGAAGGGTTTCCGCACGAATATGCTGTTCCTGACACTCTTGGCACAGGGCTTGAGTAGATAGGTCCGTGCTGCAGAATGTTTCAGAAGGTTTCCGAAAATGCCACGCAACAGCGGCGAGAATCGCAAAATGACCGGGTCGCGGATCGCGACGGCCGTCGTTTTCGCGCTTTTTGCTTTGCTTTCCGCGTCGTCGGCGGCACGGGCCCAGGAAATCAGTTCGCTGTCCCAGCTGCTCGGCACCAGCAACAGCAGCTATAACGCCTATGTGCTGGGGAACGTCGGTTCCTCGACCAGCGCCTATACGTCGGACAGCGCCGGTGCCATCGCGGCCGGCGGCAACGTCTATCTGAACAGCTTCAGCGCCGATGGCGGCGGCAGCAGTTCCAGCACGGCGGTCGTCACCGGCGGCAACCTCACACTCTCGAACGGCACGATCACCGGCAGCGCCTATGTCGGCGGCAACGCGACCCTGTCGGGCTCCACGGTCAGCGGTTCGGTCCAGGCTCAGGGCACGATTTCGACGAGCAACATGAGCACGCCGACCGAGGTCAGCGGCGCGTCCGCGGCGACCCCGATCAATTTCACCGCGCTCGCCGCCGACACCAAGAGCGAGGCCATCAACATCGCCTCGCTGGCGACGCAGGCGCAGTCGGCCGGCACGGCCGGCTCGGTCAGCGGCACCAACAATCTGACCCTGACCGGCACCTCGTCGGGCGTGAACTACTTCAACCTGACGGCAGCACAGCTGTCGCAGCTGTCGAGCGGCAGCCTGACCATCGACAATACGGTCGCAGGCGCCACCGACATCATCAACGTGACCGGCTCCACCGTCACCGTCGGCGCTCCTGGCAATTTCGGTTTCACCTACGAGGGTACGGCCAGCGCCAGCAACACGCTGTTCGACTTCTCCCAGGCGACCAGCCTCAGCATAGCCAATGCCTTCGACGCCTCGATCCTGGCGCCGACCGCGACGGTGAACTTCACCAACGGCAACCTGACCGGCGTGCTGGTCGCGGGCAATCTCGCCAGCACGCCGAACCAGGACGGCGAATTTCATGCCGGTACCTTCACCGGCGCGCTGCCGAGCGCCTCGCCGGCGCCGGCGCCGTTGTTCGGCTCCAGCCCGCTGGTCGGCCTGATCCTGGCCGCCGTGCTGGCGCTGGGCCTCTATCGCCGCCGGACCGCGGCCTAACCGCTTACCTGCTTCACGATATCGATCGCCCGGCGCAGCAGCGTCTCGGATGCCTCGGGCGTCCGGAACGCCGCATGCGCGGTGAGCGTCACGTTCGCGACCCGCGTCAACGGATGATCGGCGGCCAACGGCTCGCTGGTGAACACGTCCAGCCCGGCGTGGCGCAGGTGTCCGCCTTCCAAGGCCGCGATCAGCGCCGCCTCGTCGACCAGGGCGCCCCGCGCGGTGTTGATCAGGATGGCGCCAGGCTTCAGCCTCGCCAATTCCGCCGCTCCCAGCATGCCGCGCGTCTCGTCGTTCAGGGCCAGATGCAACGACAGCACGTCGGCCGCGGCCAGCACCTCGTTGCGGCTCAGCATCGGCACGGGGGCCTCCGGCACGGGCGAGCGGTTCCAGGCGACGACCTTCATGCCCATGCCCAGCGCCATGCGCGCCACTTCCAGCCCGATGCCGCCCAGGCCCAACAGGCCCAGCACCTTGCCTTGGAGCTGCATACCGCCCAGCGGCTGCCAAGTACCCCGCCGAAGCGCGCCATCCATGGGGGCAATCGACTTCGCGGCGGCGAACATCAGCGCCACCGTATGTTCGGCCACGGCCCGGTCGCCATAGCCCTTGATGGTATGGACCGTGACGCCCAAGGCCTTCAGCTCGGTCACATTCATGTAGCTGGCCGCCCCCACGCCCAGGAACACGATATGGCGCAGGTCCGGGCATTGGGCGACGACATCGGTCGGCAGATGGGAATGATCGTCGATCAGCACCTGATAGCCCGCGACCAGCGGCGGGATGGCACCCGGCGCTTGGGCCAGATTGACAGTAATAGCTGGATCGTCGGCGCGGTGTACCCGGCGGAACACGGGCTCCATCTGCGGATTGCAATCGATGAATATCGTCTTCATGGGGCGGCTCCGGGATCGATACGGCAGGCGGTCTTAAATGATGAAACCAGTTCGGTTGCGGCAGTAATATTACAAAACGGCATTGCAGACATTCCGTTTGTTTCGGATGAAACCGAACTCCAAGGTTGACAGAGAAACCGGGTTCGTGGAAATGCTTGTCCCCATGATTTACCGGATCGCCAGCCTGCTTCGACTTTAAGACCCGACCTCTCGCGAGGGGTCGGGCCGTTGGTATGTCGTCTGCTGGGTTTTTAGGTTCCGGATATTCTGATGTCACCGAATGCAATTGTCGATCGTCGCCGACCTCGCGCCAAGGCGAGCGCCGGCCTGTGGATCTGTTCGGGTCTCACCCTGCGACTTCGCGGCGGCCGCCGGGCCTGAAGGTTGCCCGCCGGCTGTAGCGTTGCCTCGATCGCTATCCCCTGTCCGACCAATTGCCGAGTTCGAGCTGATCCCATGTTGACCAATCCCGCTGCCAAATATCGTGCCTTCCCCCCGGTGCAATTGCCCGACCGGACCTGGCCGTCCAAGACCATCACCACGCCGCCGATCTGGCTGTCGACCGACCTGCGCGACGGCAATCAGGCGCTGATCGAGCCGATGGACGGCGAGCGCAAGCGCCGCTTCTTCGACCTGCTGGTCAAGTCCGGCTTCAAGGAAATCGAGGTCGGCTTTCCCTCGGCCTCGCAGACCGAATTCGATTTCGTGCGCGAGCTGATCGAGGGCGACCGCATCCCGAAGGACGTCTGGATCCAGGTGCTGACCCAGGCCCGGCCGGAGCTGATCGAGCGCACGTTCGAGGCGCTGAAGGGGGCCCCGCGCGCGATCGTGCATTTCTACGGCGCCACCGCGCCCAATTTCCGCCGCATCGTGTTCGGCCAGGACAAGCCCGGCACGGTGGCGCTCGCCGTTGCCGCGGCGAAGCAGATCAAGGAAATGGCCGGCAGCCGGCCCGAGACCGACTGGCGCTTCGAATATTCGCCGGAAGTGTTCAGTGGCACCGAGCTCGATTTCGCGGTCGAGATCTGCGACGCCGTGCTCGACGTCTATCAGCCGACCCCGGCCAACAAGGTCATCCTCAATCTGCCGGCGACCGTCGAGATGTCGACACCGAACATCTATGCCGACCAGATCGAATGGTTCGGCCGCCACATCAGCCGCCGCGATGCGGTGCTGATCAGCGTGCATCCGCATAACGACCGCGGCACCGGCGTGGCCGCGGCCGAGCTTGCGGTCATGGCCGGTGCCGACCGGGTCGAGGGCTGCCTGTTCGGCAATGGCGAGCGCACCGGCAATGTCGATATCGTGACGCTGGCGCTCAACATGTACACCCAGGGTGTGGCACCCGCGCTCGACTTCTCCGACATGCAGGGCGTGGTCAAGACGGTCGAGTACTGCAACCAGCTGCCGGTGCATCCGCGCCATCCCTATGCCGGCGACCTGGTGTTCACCGCCTTTTCCGGCTCGCATCAGGACGCGATCAAGAAGGGCTTCGCCGATCTGGAAAGCCGCAACGACCAGCATTGGGAATTGCCCTATCTGCCGATCGATCCGGCGGATATCGGCTGTTCCTACGAGGCAGTCATCCGCGTCAACAGCCAGTCGGGCAAGGGCGGCGTCGCCTGGCTCCTGGAGCAGGACCGGGGGCTGAAGCTGCCGCGCCGGCTGCAGATGGCGTTCAGCAAGGTCGTGCAGGAGATCTCGGACCGGACCGGCAAGGAACAGACCGCGGCCGATATCTGGGACGCGTTCCGCCGCACCTATCACCTGGACGGCAACCCGCGCATCCAGCTGATCGACCATCAGGAGGCGGGCACGGCCAAGAACCGCACGATCATCGCGCGCATCCTGCTCGATGGCCGCGAGCAGACCGTGTCCGGCCAGGGCAACGGCCCGATCTCGGCCTTCATCGACGCGCTGCTCCAGGCGTGCGGCGTCCAGCTCGATCTGGTCGATTACCAGGAGCACACGCTGCGGGCCGGCGCCGACGCGCAGGCGGCCTCCTATATCGAGTTCAAGGGAGCGGATGGTGCCACCATCTTCGGCGTCGGCCTGGACGAGGATATCGCCACCAGCTCGCTGAAGGCGGTCGCGAGCGCCGCCAATACGGCGCTCGGGCGGAGGTAGTTTTCAACTATTTCGTCACCCCCGGGCTTGACCCGGGGGTCCACGTGGCACGGCCATACAGCTTGGTACCTGACGACGCGCCAAGCGGAGCCGCGTGGATGCCCGGGGTCAAGCCCGGGCATGACGGCTTTTCTTGAGGCTCAGCACGTCCGGGCTTTGACGCAGGCTTGCGCGATCAGCAGCTTCGACCAATAGCCGCCGAGGTAGTCCTCGCCGAAGCTTACGACCCGGCTGCCGCGCCGGCCCTCGATCTGGATGTCGATGCCGCCATGCAGATGCTCGCTGAGGTAGCCGGGCGGCAGATCGACCGCGACCTCTTCTGCCGCATAGGCGTCCTTGGTCTTGCGCTCGCGGTCCAGCTTCTCCAGCCGCAACGGCCTGGCAGCGGCGTCATGGGCCGCGACGAACTGCAGCGGCATGTCCGGACCGCTCTCGTCATAGTCGATCCAGCTCGCGACGATCGCGCCATTGCCGTCGAGCGAGGTGACGATCCGGCGCTGGTCGAGCTGGCCCGGCATCGACGTGCCGAGCTGGACGCCGCGGACGAAGGTCAGGCCTTGATACTTGTCATGCTCGATCTGGGTCTCGTTGGTCACGTCCTGGGCGCTATAGACCCGATGGGTGCCGCAGCCCGCTAGAGAGATCGCGATCGGGATCAGGGCGAGCGGGCGCCGGAGGTGCTTGGCCATCAAGGTTCGTCCGAAAGTGACGCGGGTGAGCCGTTACCTCCGATTGAATCAGAGGCACCGCTCACCCGTCAACTTCAATCAGCCGACAGCAGGTCCGCCAAGGTCAGCGCCACCACCTTGGTCGCCTTGCGCAAATCCTCCAGCACCAGGTTCTCGTCGGCGCGATGGCCGTTCGCTTCCAGAAGCGAGCGAGGGCCGGCGCCGTAGAGCACCGACGGGATGCCGGCGCCGCTATAGAGCCGCGCGTCGGTATAGATCGGCACGCCGTCGGCCGGGATCGCCTCGCCCAAGACCGTCTGGGCATGGCGCTGCAAGGCGGCCACCAGCTTTTCCTGGCCGGGCAGCGGCTGCAGCGGGCGGGCCAGCAGCACGCGGCGGATCTTGACCTTGACGCCTGCGGGCAGTTTGGTCGCGGCCGCCTCGATCGCCGCGATCAGGTCGCGCTCGACCGTCTCCGGCGTCTCTTCCGGGATCATGCGCCGATCGACCCGGAAGGTGACCAGATCGGGCACGACATTGGTGTTGATGCCGCCCTCGATCAGGCCCACGACCAGGGTCGGGTGGCCGATGCCCGGCACCTTGGACTGGGTCGCCTTATAGCCTTCCCTCAGCGCATAGAGGCTGGCGAGCAGGCTGGTCGCGGCTTCGAGCGCGTCGATGCCGGTGTCGGGCCGGGCGGCATGGGCGGACTTGCCCTCGACGCGCACTTCCAGATGCAGGCAGCCGTTGTGGGCGATCACGACATTATAGGCAAAGCCGGCGCTGATGACCAAATCCGGCTTGCTCAAACCGGTCTCGACCAGGCGGCCGGGGCCGATCATGCCACCCACCTCCTCGTCGTAGGTGAAATGCAGCTCGACTGTGCCGTTGAGCCGTGCGCCGCTGGCGATCAGCGCCTTCAGCGCGAAGGCGTATGTCGCGAAATCCGACTTCGAGACGGCGACGCCGCGGCCATACATGCGGCCGTCGCGGATCGTCGGCGTATAGGGATCGCTCGACCAGCCTTCGCCCGGTGCCACGACGTCGCCATGGGCGTTGAGCGCGATGACCGGGCCGGGGCCGAAGCGATGGCGGATGATCAGGTTGGTGGCGCTGATCATGCCGTTGGCCGCGACCAGATCGGCCGGCACCGGGTCGCGCTCGACCGTGAAGCCCAGCGCTTCCAGCAATGCGCCGGCGCGCACGCCATGGGGGCCGCAATCGCCGGGCGGATTGTCCGACGGCACCTTGACCAGCTCGGCCAGGAAGCGGACCGCCTCCTCGTGATGCTGATCGACATATTGGGTCAGTGCCTGGGCGAGATCGGCGGTCACGGGCGGCTCCTCGTCGGAGAGATTTGGGGAGTGAAATTGCGGATGAAGCGGGCGAGCACGCGGGCGCCGGTCTCGGCATCCGCGGCGGTGATCGCCTCGGCGGGATTGTGGCTGATGCCGCCCTGGCAGCGGACGAAGATCATGGCGATGTCGGCGATGGCGCCGATCGCCATGCCGTCATGGCCGGCGCCGCTCGGCAGGCTGCGCAGCGACACGCCCTCGCCCTCGATCGCATCGCGGATCTGGTCGGCGAGCCAGGGAGCGCACGGCGTGGAGGCGGCATCATGGGTCTTGGTGGCGTTGAGCGTGACGCCGCGGCGCCGGGCGATTTCATCGAATCCTGCCAGCAGGTCGGCCAAGGCCGCCGCGCGCCGCTCGTCGGCCGGGGCGCGCAGGTCGACGGTGAAGCGCGCCAGACCCGGCACGACATTGACCGCACCCGGCCCGGCCTCGATCCGGCCGACGGTGCCGACCAGCTCCGGTTCCGACGCCGCGCGCCGCTCGATCAGCAGCATGCATTCGGCCGCGGCGGCGAGTGCGTCGTGCCGGCTCGCCATCGGCACGGTGCCGGCGTGGCCGGCCATGCCCTTGATCTCGACCGCGAGCCGCGAGGCACCGCTGATCGCGGTGACGCAGCCGACGGGCAACCCTTCCGCCTCCAGCACCGGTCCCTGTTCGATATGCAGCTCGACATAGCCCAGGAACTCGTCGCGCCGGCGGGCGGCGGTGGGGAGTTGCGCGGGGTCGAGCCCGAAGCGGACCATGGCGTCGGCCATGGTGACGCCGTCCGGATCGGTCCGGCTCAGCACCGACGGGTCGAACGTGCCGGCGAGCGCGCGGCTGCCGAGCAGAGTGGCACCGAAACGCGTGCCTTCCTCGTCGGCAAACCCGACGATCTCGATCGCGAAAGGCAGGCGGGTGCCGGCGGCGGCCAGATCGGCGACGCAGGCGATTGAACTCACCACGCCCAGCATGCCGTCATAGCGGCCGGCATCGACCACCGTGTCGAGATGGGAGCCCAGCAGCAGCGCCGGCAGGCCGGGGGTGGTGCCTTCATAGCGGCCGATGACATTGCCGATCGCATCGGTATGCACGACCATGCCGGCGTCGCGCATCCAATCGCCGACCAGCGCGTTGGCGCGCCTATGTTCCGGCGTCAGCACCCGGCGCACCAGCAGGTCGGGCCGCTCGCTCAATTCGGCCAGTTGATCGAGCCGGGCCATCAACCCGGCGCCAGCGAGGGCGTTGTTCATAACTCGTCCAGATCCTCGTGCAGCGCCTCGATATGGGCCAGACGCCGGCGACCGGCCGCCCCCATGTGTTCCAACAGGCCGGCGCTCAACAGATGCAGGAGTGCCATCGGTGCCACATGATTGTCGAGCGGCGACAGGCTCATGGTCTCGCAAGCGAAGCGCCAGGTGGCCCCGGCGGCCTCGTCCGGCGAATGGGCGTCGCCGATCCACAGGATGCCGACGCCGGCCGCGGTCGCCGCCGCCATGATGCGTTTCAGCACCGGCACGCGTCGGCGGATCGCCAGCACGACCAGCAGATCGCCGGCGGCGAGGCTGCTCAGCGTCTCGCCCAGCGTCTCGCCGGCGCCCGGCAGCAGATGGACCCGGTCGCGCACCTGGATGAACTGCCAGCGGGCATATCCCGCCAGATACTGGTTGTTGCGATAGCCCACCAGCCAGACCGAGCGTGCCTTGGCCAGCGCGTCGACCGCGCTGTCGAGCGCCACCGGATCGAGCGCCGGCAACAGCTTCTCGATATTGCCGATGCAGCGGTCGACATGGGCAGACCAGACCGGCAGATCGGCATCGGGCTCCTTGCGCAACCGATAGAGCGGCGAGCCGCCGTCGCTGGCGCTGCGCGACGAGATCCGTGCCGCCTCGAAACTGGCAAAGCCCAGGCGACGGACCAATCGCGTCACCGTCACCTTGGGCACGCCGGCGAGGCCCGCCAATTCGGTCGCGGTGTAGCTCGCGAGTTCGCCCGGGAAATCCAGAATCGCATCGGCCAGACGCCGCTCGGTCCGGCTGAGCAGGTCGTAGCGCGCCCGGATCTCGCCGGTCAGCGTCTTGGTGGCGGGGGCGATGGTTGGGTTCAGGAGCATTTGCCTATTCGTTGGGCAGTGATTCGGGCAAAATTGCCTGAAACTTGAGTTCCAAATTTGATATATATTGAAACTCTCGTAGCAAAATCGCGGCCAGCCGGCTAGGGCCCATGTTGGCATGTCGCTTGAAACGCTACAGCCTGTTGCCGGTTTTGTGAGGAGCCTTTTCCCGTGATGATGCGCATTCGCCGTTGCGCGGCCGTTGCTGCCGCCGCCCTCTCCCTCGCCCTGGTCTTCAGTCCCGCCGCCCGGGCTGACGGCAATTCGCTCGACGACATCATCAAGGCCGGCGTGCTCAAGGTTGCCGTGCCGCAGGATTTTCCGCCGTTCGGCTCGGTCGGTGCCGACCTCAAGCCCGAAGGCTTCGACGTCGATGTCGCGACCATGCTGGCGAAAGACCTGGGCGTGAAGGTCGAGCTCGTGCCGGTGACCAGCGCCAACCGTGTGCCCTACCTGCAGACCAAGAAGGTCGATCTGGTCATATCGAGCCTCGGCGTCACCCCGGACCGGGCGAAGAGCATGGCCTTCTCCGAGCCCTATGCTCCCTATTTCTCCGGCGTGTTCGGCCATGCCGACGTCAAGGTTTCGACGCCGGCCGATCTCTCGGGCAAGACCATCGGCGTCGCCCGCGGCACGCTCGACGATCTGTCGCTGACCAAGCTCGCGCCCGCCGATGCGACCATCAAGCGCTACGACGACCAGGCGGCGGCATCCGAGGCCGTGATCTCGGGGCAGGTCCAGCTGCTCGCGTCCGGCAATGTCGCCGTGGCCGCGCTGAACAAGGAAAACCCGGGCAAGTCGCTCGACGAGAAATTCATCATGAAGCAGTCGCCCTGCTCGATCGGCGTCCGCCGGGGCGAACCGGACCTGCTGCAATGGGTCAATGCCGCGATCTATTCCCATAAGCTCGACGGTTCGCTCGACGACATGTCGGTGAAGTGGTTCGGCGCCAAGCTGCCGGCGTTTCCCGTGCTTTAGCCATCAAAGGGTTGGGGCGCGTCCGATGCATTATATTTTCCAGTTCGGCGACGTGTTCAAATATACGAACACGCTGCTGGCGGGCGCGCTCACGACCCTGGTGCTGACGATCGCCACGACCATTATCGGCGTGGCGATCGGCATTCTGGGCGCCGCCGGACGCACGTCCGGATCGCGGCTCTGGGGGCGGGTGGCGCTGGGTTATGTCGAATTCATCCGCAACACGCCCTTCATCATCCAGCTGTTCTTCGTCTATTTCGGCCTGCCCAGTTTCGGCATCAAGCTGTCGGCCGAAACGGCGGCGGTGATCGCGCTGTCCCTGAGCCTCGGGGCCTACGCAACCGAGATCATCCGCTCCGGCATCGAAGGCGTGCCCAAGGGTCAGCGCGAGGCCGGTGCCGCCCTGGGCCTGACCGGCCGGCAGATCTTCTTCCTGATCGTGCTGAAGCCGGCGATCGCCAAGGTCTATCCGGCGCTGACCAGCCAGATCGTGCTGGTCATGCTGGGATCGGCCGCCGTGTCGCAGATCGCGGCCGAGGACCTGACCTTCGCCGCCCAATATATTCAGGCGCAGAATTTCCGCAGCTTCGAGGTCTATCTGGTCACGACCTTCGCCTATCTGGGTCTCGCGATCCTGCTGCGCCACACCTGCCGGCTGATCGGCCGGCGCGTGTTCCACACGGCCTGACGGGAAGGCGGCGCGCGATGCATCATTTCACCTTTCTCGACATCGTCTGGGCGCTGATCGGTGCCGCCAAATGGACCGTGCTGCTGTCGCTGATCGCCTTTGCCGGCGGCACCATCGTCGGTCTGCTGGTGCTGGTCCTGCGCGTTTCGGGCAAGCGGCCGCTGGTGGTCGCGACCAAGCTCTATATCGAGTTCTTCCAGGGCACGCCGCTGCTGATGCAGCTGTTCCTCGCCTTCTTCGGCTTGGCGCTGTTCGGCATCGATGTCTCGCCGCTGACCGCGGCGGCGGTCGGGCTCACCCTGTTCGCCAGCGCCTTCCTCGCCGAGATCTGGCGTGGTGCGGTCGAGGCGATCCCCCATGGGCAATGGGAGGCCGCGCGCAGCCTGGCCTTGGGCTTCGGCAAGCAGCTGCGCCTGATCATCCTGCCCCAGGCCTTGCGCCTCGCGATACCGCCGACCGTGGGGTTCTCGGTCCAGATCGTGAAGGGCACTGCGCTCGCCTCGATCATCGGTTTCCTGGAAGTGACCAAGGCCGGCTCGGTCATCACCAACGTCACGTTCCAGCCGTTCACGGTCTATGGGTTGGTGGCCCTCATCTATTTCGTGCTGTGTTTTCCGCTGTCGGTCGCGAGCAAGTGGTTGGAAAAACGTCTGGCGATCGGGCGCAGCCACTAGCGGGACGGGCGCCGAACTGCCACCTTCGGCTCATGTCCCGTTTTGCGCTCCGGTCTACGCTCGCCAGTCTTCTCCTTCTGTCCGCCGGCGCTCGGGCTGAGGATGCCGTCGATCCGCATTTCCTGGCGCTGTTGAAGGACGATGCCTATCAGGCCGCGGTCATGAAGATCGCGACCGATCAGGCGGCCGAACTGCCGGAGGCCTGCGCCGGCGCGCAATTCCGTCCGGTCGGCGAGATCGAGTTCTTCCTGCCGCCGGAGACCGACGGTGGCGGCCGCGTCGTCCATGGCCTGTGGCGCGAACAGATCGCGTCGGCCGGCTGCGGCACGGTCCTGCTGCTGAACGTGTTCTCGCTGGCCGATGCCAGCGGCCAGCCGAAGCTGCTGGGCGGTTTGCCGGGCACGACCCGGGCCGATCCGGTGCTGCAGAAGGAAGGTCTGCCGATCGCCGTGCGCGGCCTGCCGGCCAAGGCCGGACCGTGCCATGACGTGCGGATCGTCGATACGGTGCTGTCGCCCGACGCGCCCAAAGATCGGGCCGTCCCCTGGCGCGAGACCTGGACCGTACTCGCCTGCAACGAGGCCTATCAGGTCCCGCTACGCTTCACGCCGACCGCCGATGGTGCGACCATCGGGGTCGATACCCCGCCGCAACCATAAGGTCAGTGCCATGCCCGCCATTGCGATGGATCACTTCACCATCCTGACCGAGGATGTCGCCGCCACGGTCGCGTTCTACAGCGATATTCTGGGGCTCGAGTCCGGGCGCCGTCCGCCGTTCAATTTTCCGGGCGCCTGGCTCTATGGCGGCGGCCGGCCGATCCTGCATGTGGTCGGCGGCCGGCCGTTGCCGGACGATCCGCAGGGCGTGCTCGACCATATGGCGTTCAGCGCCAACGATCTGCGCGACACCATCCGTCGATTGGACAAGCGCCAGGTGAAATACGACCTGCAGCACCTGCCGGGCAGCAGCCTGTGGCAGCTGTTCTTCTTCGACCCGAGCGGCGCCCGGGTCGAACTGGATTTCCGCGGCGAGGAAAAGCCGCCGGAAGGCTGGCGCGACGGGAACTAGATCTCCAGGCGGAAGCCGACCTCGATCACCTGCTTCTGCGGCAGATGGAAATAGTCGGCGGCGCGCATCGACATGCGGTGCATGAAATTGAACGCCTCCCAGACCGGGCCGCTCAAGGCCGAATCCTTGGTCCGGCGCACCAGGCTTTCGTGGGCGACGTAGTAGTGCAGCGTGTCGCGGCAGAAATCCAAGCCCAGGCGATGGCAGGCGCGCAGCGCCGCCGGAATATCGGCGCGCTGCATGAAGCCGATGCGGACGCTGACGCGGTAGAAGCCGTGACCCAGCTCCTGGATCTCCAGCCGCTCGGCCACCGGCACGCGCGGCCGGCGCGTCGGCAGCACGGTCAGCAGGATGACGTGCTCATGCAGCACCCGATTATGCTCGATGTGATGCAGCAGCATCGGCGAGGCGCGCTCGGAGGTGCGGGTCACAAACACGCCGCAGCCGGGCAGGCGGGCCACCAGCATGTTGTCGACCTGTTCCAGGAAATCGGCAAACGGCATGGAATCTTCGCTGAGCCGTTTCTGCACTTCGATATTGCCGAGCCGCCAGGACAGCATGATGAAGCAGACGAGACCGCCGATCGCGAGCGGCAGCCAGCCGCCCTCGACCAGCTTGGTGGCATTGGCGGCGAAGAAGGTGGCATCGATCGCCGCGAACACCGCGATCAGCGGCCAGGCGGCGTAGCGCGGCCAATGCCATTTGTCGCGCATCACCCGATAGAGCAGGATGGTCGTGATCAGCATGGTGCCGGAGACCGCGATGCCATAGGCCGACGCCAGCGCGTCCGAGCTTTTGAACAGCACGACCACGACCAGGGTCGCCCCCATCAGCAGCCAATTGACGAGGGCGATATAGATCTGGCCGTAGGCATGGACGGAGGTCGGTACCACCGGCATGCGCGGCGAGAGCCGCATCGTGATCGCCTGACGGGTCAGCGAGAACACGCCCGAAATCAACGCCTGGCTGGCGATCACCGTCGCCATCGCCGCCAGTGCGATCATCGGCGCCAGCGCCCAGCCGGGGACCATCTTGTAGAACGGATTGTCGACCGCTTCCGGATGATCGAGCATCAGGGCGCCCTGGCCGAAATAGCACAGCACCAGCGACGGCATGACCAGCCCGTACCAGGCGCGGCGGATCGCGGTCGAGCCGACATGGCCCATATCGGCATAAAGCGCCTCGCCGCCGGTCAAGGCCAGGAATACGGCGCCGAACACCGCAAACGAGATGGCCGGATCGTCGGCCAGGAAATTATAGGCCTGGCGCGGATCGAGCGCGCGCAGAATGCCTGGGTTATGGATGATGGTGATGATGCCGAACACGGCAATGGCCGCGAACCACACGCACATGATCGGGCCGAACAGGCGGCCGATTTCCGCCGTACCCCGACGCTGGATCAGGAACAGTCCGACCAGAATCAAGAGGGTCAGCGGGATTACCCAGGGTTCGAGCGCGGGCGCCACGACCTTGATGCCTTCGAGCGCCGACAGCACCGAAATCGCCGGGGTGATGACGCCGTCGCCATAGAGCAGGGCAGCGCCGGCGACACCCAGCAGCACCAGGATCGGCAGGCGCCGCTTGACGTCGCCCTTGTTGATGACCAGCGACAACAGCGCCAGAATGCCGCCTTCGCCCTCATTGTCGGCGCGCAACACGATGGCGACATATTTGAAGGCGACGATCAGGGTCAGCGCCCAGAACACCAGGCTGACGATGCCCAGCACGTCTTCCGGCGTCGGCACATCGTGGCCCGTCGCCTTGAGGGCGACCTGCAGGGCGTAGAGCGGCGAGGTGCCGATATCGCCGAACACGATGCCGAGGGCGGTCAGCGCGGCCAGCCACCAGGGGCCGTGATGGGTATGGCTGTGACTGTCCGCATCCAGGGCGTGAAGCTCATGTGCGGCCGCTGACTGGCGGGCGAGAGTATCGGTGCTCATATGACTCGCGATCCTCGGGACGCGCGGAAAGATGCTCGGCCGCGGCAACTTAGCGCCAGCGTGCGCTGCATCATAGCCCGTTCATGCGTCCGTTTCATTGCCCAAGACGGGCTTCCCCGGTTCTTTTCTTGCGTTTCGAGGCCTCAAGGCCCTGTTTTCGCTCGATTGTTCCCAGGTTTCGCTCAGCGTCTGCGGGCCAGCATCAGCCCGTCGCCGATCGGCAGCAGGCTCATGTCGACCCGCTGGTCGGCATGGATCTTGGCATTGAGCGCCCGCAGCGCCAGGGTGTCGGGCTGCATGTCGGTCATGTCGGCGACCGAGCCGCCCCACAGCATATTGTCGAGTGCCACGACCCCGCCCGGCCGCACGAGCGTCAGGCAGGCTTCGTAATAGGCGTCGTAATTGGTCTTGTCGGCATCGATGAAGGCGAGGTCGAAACTGTCGGGCGCGAAACCCGAGATCGTCTCCAGCGCCGGGCCCAGATGCAGATGGATCCTATCGGCCAGGCCGGCCTCGCTCCAATAGCGGCGGCCGATGTCGGTCCAGTCGCGATCGACGTCGCAGGCGTCGAGCCTTCCACCGGGCGGCAACGCCCGCGCCATGGCCAGCGCCGAATAGCCGGTGAACGTGCCGATTTCCAGCACACGCTTTGCGTTTAGCAGGGCGACGAGAAAACCCAGGAACTGACCCTGATCCGGGCCGATCTGCATGCTGCCGCGTCCCGTGCGGTCGGTCTCGTCGCGCAGCCGCGCCTGCAGCGCCGTCTCGCGCGTGCCGTTCGCCACGATGAAGGCGCCGACCGCCTCGCTCCACCCGGTGATCTCATGCGCCATCGCTCGCCCCTCTTTGTTGCCGGCGCGCAGCATAGCCCGATCGGGTGGGGCCGCGCATCGTTCAGTCGATCAACACGCCGTTCTCGAAAAAGGGAAATGGCCCCAGCCAGTCGCCGATCGCGGCGGTGTGGCTGATCAGGCCCGCTGTGGGCTCGTACCAATGCAGCTGATAGCCCGGCGGCTCCAGGCTGAAGGCCGAGGGCGCGTCGGGCCTGAGGTCGAGCGCCACCGCATGGGCGGTGGACGGCGCGGTCGACGCGATCGTGCCGGCGAAGCGGGTCTGGATCGCCCGATGCAGATGGCCGGACAGCACGCGTTCGACTTGAGGATGCAGGCGGATGACAGCGGCCAGGCCCGCCGCATCCTCCAGCCCGATCTTGTCCATATGACCGATGCCGGTGGTGAAGGGCGGGTGATGTACCGCAACGATGGTCGGCCGCTCCGGCTGTTCGCTGAGGCGCCGGTCGAGCCAGTCGAGCTGGTCTGTGCCCAGCCGGCCGCCGCCCTGGCCGTCGACCAGGCTGTCGAGCGCCAGGATGCGCAGCGGGAATTCCTCGATCGCGTAGTGGATATGCCCGTCCATGCCCAGATAGCGATGATCGGGGAAGCCCGCGCGCAGCGGCGCGCGCGCATCGTGATTGCCGGGCATCAGGAACAACGGCAGGCGGATCGGGGACAGGATCTCGCGCAGCAGCCCATATTCCTCAGGGCGGCCGGCATCGACCAGATCGCCGGTGACCAGGACCAGATCCGGTGCCGGCGACACCGCCAACACGGCCCTGACCGCCGTCTCCAGGCATTGGGCGGTATCGACCTTGCGATAGGCGAGGCGCCCGCGCGGCTTGATATGCAGGTCGGTGATCTGGGCGAGCAGCATCTCGTTACCTCCGGGCCAACACGATGAGGGCGCCCGGATCGAGCGCCAAGACGACTTTTGCGCCGGGCGCCGGCGTCTCGCGTGCGCCGACATCGATGGTGATCAGCCGTTCGCCGGCGACGGTGACCGCGAGCCGGGTGCGGTCGCCCAGGAACAGCGCCGCCTGCACGGTCGCGGCGAGGCAGCCGGGGCCGGTCGGGTCGAGGGCGAGCGCGGCGGCGTCCGGCCGGATCACCACATCGACGGCGCCGTCGGCCTGGGGCCAGGGCAAGGTGGCACCGGCGACGCTCAGCATGCCGTTCGCGATCTCGCCCGGCAGCGGACTGGTCGTCCCGATGAATTCGGCAACGAAACGATCGGCCGGCGCGAACCAGATGTCGCGGGGACTGCCGATCTGGGCGATGCGGCCCTTGCTCATGACCACGATCCGGTCGCCGAGCGCCATCGCCTCGGCCTGGTCGTGGGTGACATAGACCGTGGTGATGCCGAGCCCGCGCAGCAGGCTGTCGATCTCGACCCTCAGCGACTCGCGCAGCTTGGCATCGAGCGCCGTCAGCGGCTCGTCCAGCAGCAGCACGTCGGGCTTGACCGCGATGGCGCGGGCGAGCGCCACGCGCTGGCGCTGGCCGCCGGACAATTGGCCGATGGCGCGGTCCTGCAATTCCGTGATGCGCATCATGTCGAGCATCTCGCCGACCCGCCGGCGCCGCTCGGCCGGGGCGACACCGCGGATCTTCAGGCCATAGCCGACGTTCTCCGCGACGCTCATGTTCGGGAACAGGGCATAGGACTGGAACACCATGCCGACATTGCGCCTTTCGATCGGCAGGTCGGTCACCTCGCGGTCGCCGAACCGGACCCGGCCGCCGGCGTCGGGCGTCTCCAGGCCGGCGATCAGGCGGAGCGTCGTGGTCTTGCCGCAGCCGGACGGGCCCAGCAGCACCACGGTCTCGCCGGCCTCGATCGAGAGGTCGAGCGGCTCCAGCACCTGGGTGGCACCATAGTGCTTGGCGCAGGCGTCGAGGCGGATCGGCACGGTCATGGTTGTTCCTCGGGCACGGGCTTCATCCGGCGCGGGCGTCCCATCAGCTGCAGCGCCACCAGGAGCGGCACGATCAGCACGAAGAACACCAGCGTGTAGGCGCTGCCGATTTCGAGCCGGAGCGAGGCATAGGCGTCGGCGAGGCCGACCGGCAGGGTCTTGGTCAAGGGCGTATGCAGCAGCCAGGTGAGGTTGAACTCGCCGATCGACAGGGTCACGACGGTGAGCGCGCCGGCCAGGATGCCGGACCGGCAATTGGGCAGGACCACATCGACGAAGCGCCGGAAGAAGCCGGCCCCCAGGCTGGCGGCTCCCTCTTCGAGCGTCGCGAGATCGCTCGACGCCATCACCGCCAGCACGGCGCGCACCATGAAGGGCAGGGTGAACAGCACATGGCCGCAGAGGATGAACCAGGCGCTCTGGCGAAACCCGCCCCAGGGATTATAGGCGATCACCATGGCCAGCGCCAAAGCCAGGCCCGGCACGGCGACCGGCAGCACCAGCGCTTCCTCGGCGAGCCGCGCCAGCCGCCCCGGCGCCCGTGCCAGCCCATAGGCGGCCGGCACGCCGACCAGCAGGGTTACGATCAGGCAGCCGATGGCGATCTCGATCGACAGCAGGATCGCCGGCCAATAGAGCGTCAGGACCTGGCCGACCCAGTCGAGCGTCAGCCCGCTTTTCAGCACGCCCTGGAAGATGTTGCGGGTGACGCCGGCCAGCATCGATTGCAGGATCGGCACGCCCAGGAAGGCCGAAACCGCGAGGGTCAAGGCCATTTGCAGCCAGAAGCCCAAGGATCGTTTGCCCATGGCGCTAGGACCGTTCTTCTGCTCCCTCTCCGCCCTTCAGGGGGGAGAGGGTTGGGGTGAGGTGGGTATTGCCGTCTAAAATCATCGGCGAACGACGCACCGCCGGCGCGGCCCACCTCATCCTAAATCCTTCTCCCCCCTGAAGGGCGGAGAAGGACTTTTCGGTAGCGCGAGCCAAGGCGAGAAAGGCCATCACATCAACCCGCTGCCGCGACGCCGGCACCGGTCGCCTGCCGGGCCAGCGCCAGGGCGGCCCAGGTGACGGCACCCAGCAGCAGGCTCAAGCCCGCGGCCGCGGCCAGGTTCACGCCCAACGTAAATTCCGTGTAGATCACCATCGGCAGCACGTCGATTCGGGTCGCGAGGGTGAAGGCGGTGCCGAACGCGCCCATGGAGGTCGCGAAACTGACGGCGCCGGACGCGATCAGCGCCGGCTTCAGGCCTGGCAGGATCACGTCCGTGAACACGCGCCAGGGGCTGGCACCCAGGCTGCGCGCGGCCTCCTCCAGCAGCGGATCCAGCTTCTCGGCCGACGCCATCACGGTCAGCACCACGCGCGGGATCGAGAAATAGACATAGCCCAGGAACAACCCGGCCATGGAATAGGCAAACACGATCCGGTCGCCGCCCAGGGCCTGCGAGACCTGGCCGATCAGACCCTGGCGGCCGGCCAGCAGGATGACCATGAAGCCCACGACCACGCCGGGAAAGGCCAGCGGCAGGGTCAGGATCGACACCAGCAGCGCCCGGCCCGGGAAGCGGTTGCGCGCCAGGAACAGCCCCGGAATGCCGCCCAGCACCAGGGTCGCGAGCGTGACCGCGATCGACAGCACCAGCGTCTCGGCGAGGCTGGTCAGATGCCTTGTGTCGGCAAGGGCGATGCCGTAGCCGGCCCAGCCGTCCGGCCCCGCGCCGCCGGCCACGACCAGGCGAACGAGCGGCAGCACGAAGAAGGCGAGGAACACGAGCGCCGCGGGCAGGATCATCAATCCCGCGATCATTCTGCCGCGCGGCGTCCCCATTCTTAGTGCACTTCCGCCTGGTAGCGGTCGATGAACGCCTTCTGCGCCGTCGCCAGCGCCGCCAGATCCAGCGGCTTCGCGCGGGCATAGTCGCTGGCCGGCAGGAACTTCGCCGCCAGTTCAGGCGTCAGGGCCGAGGCGCGCACCGGGCGCAGATAGGCCTGGCCCCACAGTTGCTGGCCCTTCTCGGACAGTACGAAATCCAGCACCTTCTTGGCGTTCTCCGGGTGCGGGTCATGGGCGACCATGGCCATGACATAGGGGAAGGTCACCGTGCCCTCGGCCGGGATCACGAACACGACCGGCGCCTTGTCCTTGTACATGGCGCGATAGGCGTCGAAGTCGTAGTCGAGCAGGATCGGAATTTCGCCCGACAGCACACGGGCATAGGCCGTCTGCTTCGGCACGATCGGCTCGTTCTTCGCCAGTTCCTTGAAATAGGCGATCGAGGGTTCGTAGTTCTTGTAGTTCCCGCCCATCGCCTCGTTCACGGCGGTGGCGCCGACGAAGCCCACGGCGGCGCTGGTCGGATCCAAGTAGCCGACCATACCCTTGTACTCGGGCTTCAGCAGGTCCTTCCAGGATTGCGGCACGGGCTTGCCGCCCAGCGCGTCCTTGTTGACCATGAAGCCCAAGGTGCCGCTGTGGATGGTGAACCAATAGCCGTCGGCATCCTTGAGATCGGCCGGCAGTTCGTCGAAGCCCTTGGGCTTGTAGGGTTGGGTCAGGCCCTGTTCCTTGGCCTGGATGCCGACCTGGCCGCCCAGATAGAGCACGTCGGCGACCGGATTGGCCTTCTCGGCGATGACGGCGGCGATGGCCTGGCCGCTGTTCTTGTTGTCGAACGGCACCTCGATGCCGGTCGCGTCCTTGATCGCCTTGATCTGGGCCGCCCAGTCGGCCCATTCCGGCGGGCAATTGTAGCAGATCGCGGTTTCCGCGGCCCGCGCCGGGCCGGCAACCTGGGTCAGCAGCGCGCCGGCGATGATCAATGCACTCAAGCTTCGTTTCAGCATGTCCGTCACTCCCCTTTTATCGTTCCGGCTTCAGCGAGCCGCCGGAACGCAGTTCGTATGGCAACAGGATCCGTTCGGGCGCCGCCCCGTCGAGCCGCGCCAGCAGATGCAGAAAGGCGCGCCGGCCCATCTCGTAGCTCGGCTGCACGATGGTCGCGAGGCTGGGTGTCGTCAGGCGACCGACCTGGATACCGTCGAAACCGACGATGGCGACATCGCCGGGCACGTCGAGGCCGGCGTCGCGCATCAGCGCCATGACGCGCAATGCCAACAGATCGGTCGAACAGAACAGACCGGTCGGCCGATCCGGCCCGGTCAGCAGCCGTCGTGCCGCCGCATCCAGTTCGGGCGCGTCGAAGTCCAGTTCGATCAGGCCGGCCTGCTGCAATCCGCTTTCGGTCAGGGCCTGCACGAAGCCATGGTAACGCTGGGTGGATCGGTCGGACGCAGCAAAGGCGCCGGCGACCATGGCCAGCCGGGTGTGACCGGCCGCGATCAGGGCACGGGTGGCGTCGCGCCCGGCGGCGACATTGTCGATCGTCGCGGTCGCGCGATCGGTCCGGTCGGGTTGGTTGTAGAGCAGGACATAGGTCACGCCTTCCTGGTCCAGGCCATCGAGCGTCGCGCTCCGATCGGCATCGGCCACGGTCAGCAGCAGTCCGCCGACCCGGTGCGACAGCAGATTCTCGATCGCCTCGCTCTCGCGCTCGGCTTCGTAGGCGCTCGACGCGATCAGCACGGACCAGCCGGCCTCGCGCGCCGCATCCTGGATGCCGGTGACGCTCTCGGCGAACACGGGATTGGCCAGGCTCGGTATCAGCACGCCAACCGTGCGGCTGCTGCCGGCGCGCAATTCCCGCCCGGTGCGGTTGGCGCGGAAACCCAAGGCCTGCACCGCCGCCTGGACCCTGCGCGCCGTCTCCGGCGCGATCGGCGCCCGGCCGTTCAGAGCGCGCGACACGGTGGCGATCGACACGCCAGCCTCGGCCGCGACGTCGCGAATGGTCGGTTTGGAAGATGCTGGCCGGTTCCGCATGGGACGGCACTCTAGGGGCGATCGATGACGCTTCGATGACGAGCTGGAAACGTTTACATGATCCGTGTAGCGAAGAGTGCGGCGCGGCAGCAAGGGGCGATCTTAATAGTTCATATTTTGAAAAGTTCACGATTAAAAATATGAATTTTGACAATATGTAATGCGCGCCTATCTCTCCCTGAGCGGCGACGCTTCGTCGCCGCTTGGCCAAGAAGCAGATCCATGCCACTCGTCCGTCTGTCCTTTCTCACCGGCAAGCCCCCCCCCCGGCGCGCCGCCGGGCCGACCGGCTGGCGGCTCTGGCCGAAGAGCTGGGGCCGGGTCTCCTGCCGCTGACGCTGGACGTGCGCGACCGGGCCGCCGTCTATGCCGGTGCCGACGCGCTGACGCCGGACGATATCGCCGATACGGTCCATTGGGTTGCGAGCCGTCCGGCACGCGTCAACATCAATGTTTTGGAGGTCATGCCGGTCTGTCAGGCCTTCGGGCCGCTCGCGATCAAACGTCAGGGTTAATTTTGCATTGCTGAGACTTGCTCTCGGTCGCGATGTCTGGTTTCAATCGCGATGACGCGGGCGCCATCTTCCGTCCGCGTTCGGGGGTAAGCCCATGTCCGATACGATGTTTCCTCAGGAAATCGATAGCGAAGCGATCTTCGGCGTCTGGCGGATCGACGCCGAGACCCAGGGCCTGCTCAAGGCTGCGCGGTCGGTCATCGCGACGGCCTTGGATGGGTTCGAAGCCCGCGTCACCCGGCAGGAGGAAGGCGAGGCGACCATCGCCGCGCTGCTGGCTGATCCGGTGCAGCGCGTAAGCGTGCTGGACACGCTCCGCCAGCACTGGCGCGACCTGTTCGGCCATGGCCCGTCGGAAGCGGCGCTGGATCGTGCCGCCCAGATCGGCCGCCGCCATTTCGAGGTCGCGGTCCAGCCGCGCCATTACCTGGCGCTATGCCAGTTGCTGTCCAAGATCGTTACCGACGCGCTGATCGAGGACCCGAACATCGATACGCCCCAGGCGGTCGACGCGGTCGGCCGGGTCGTGATGATGGATGCCGAAGTCGTGCTCGGTTCCTATTACGGCAGCCTCGCCGATCTCGTCAGTTACGAGGCGCAGTCCGAGACGCGGACGTTGAAGGACCGCGTCAGTGTGCTCGAGGACATGGCCTTCATCGATGCGCTGACCGGCCTGTTCAATCGGCGCTATTTCGACCGCTCGATCGCGGTCGAGATCAGCCGGGCCAATCGCGAACATACGCCGCTCAGCCTGCTGGTCTGCGATATCGACCGGTTCAAGGCGATCAATGACGGCTGGGGCCATTTGGTCGGCGATCGGGTGCTGAAGCATCTGGCCGGCGTGCTGGCCGATATGGGGCGCAAGACCGATATCGTCACCCGGTTCGGCGGCGAGGAATTCTGTTTCGTCTTGCCCAACACCAAGCCCGAATGGGCCCGTCTGGTGGCCGAGCGGGTACGCGCCCGGGTCGAGGCGATGCCGATCGAAATCGAGAATGGTGCGACGCTCAACGTGACGATCAGCATCGGCATCGGCACCTATCGCACCGGCGACACGGTCGGCCAGCTGATGCTGCGGGCCGATGAAGCGCTCTATCGGGCCAAGCGGCTCGGCCGCAACTGCGTCTCGGACTAGGACGAATCGACATTTAGCGCATCCAGATCATGGCGCTGGCGAGATGAAGAGCGGCGAGGAAGTAGACGGCTCGCCGATCATAGCGCGTGGCGATATGACGGAAGTGTTTGAGCTTGTTGAA
>Ga0302311_10000846_pt1 | contig 37015 bp, 35 predicted proteins | sample III_Palsa_N1_3_FD_200449 | JGI IMG/M metagenome (GOLD analysis project Ga0302311, IMG submission 200449) | Peat permafrost microbial communities from Stordalen Mire near Abisko, Sweden - III_Palsa_N1_3 | ecosystem: Environmental > Terrestrial > Soil > Palsa > Peat permafrost | place: Sweden... | reverse complement strand
GTCGATCGACGATCGTCACGAAACCCTCGGCGTCGATTTTCGCCACATCGCCGGTACGGAACCATCCGTCGGCGGTGTAAGCACGTTCGGTCTCTTCCGGTCGGCGCCAATAGCCCAAGGTTACGTTGAGGCCGCGAACCTGCAGTTCGCCTGTCGCACCGGCGGGCAGGGCCGCGTCATCGGCATCGGCGATGCGCACGTCGTTGACGAAGTTCGCCGCGCCGCAACTTTCCGGACGAAGCCGGTACTGGGGCCCGCCATTGTGCAGCACCGTCGACGCGGTTTCTGTCATGCCCCAGCCCGTCGAGGCTTCGGCAGACAAGGTCCCGGCGATGGCATCCGGCAGAGTAATCGGCGGCGGAGCGCCCCCATACATCACGCTGGCGAGCGACGAGATGTCATGGTCGCGGTGCCTTGGATCGGCGAGGATTTGCAGCGGCATTGTTGGTACGCCGTCCAGAACAGTGACGCGTTCTCGCTCTATCAGACGCAGCGCATCCATCACATCCCACTTCTTCATAAGGATCAGCTTTGCACCAACAGCAGATGTGGCGACCAGACCCGGTATGGCGCCCGTGACGTGGAATAAGGGAATGGGAAAAAGTGCAACCGGGGGCGCGGCGGGAGCCACGTGCGATCGGCCGAAGCGAATGTTTATCCGCTCCGAATTGAACTCGGTATTCTTGATTGTCGCAGTCAGTGCGCGATGGGTCACCGTGGCCCCTTTGGGACGTGATGTCGTGCCTGAGGTGAAGAAAATAGCCGCGATCGCATCGGGTGACGCTGCCGGGAGATCGTCTTCACCCTCTGGAAGATCGGCCCACGTGGCAGCCGCGCCAAGTTCCCACTTCAAAAGCAAACCGCCGCGACTCGGTGTGGAGTGCAGCTTGGCTCTTTGTGGTGCTCGGCACATTCCTCTAAAGATCCGGCACTGACACCGGCGTCGGTCATAAGGTTGGCGGGCGATCAACCCCACGGCCGAACATATGGCGCGATATGTAGGCTGCACAGGTGTGATGATCAGTCAGATAGTCGAACGAGCATCTTGCCGAGATTGCCGCCCGAGAACAGTTTCAAGAAGGCGGCGGGCGCATTCTCTATTCCGTTCTCCACAGTCTGATGAATCTTGATGGTCCCGTTGTCGACCCATCTGGCCATTTGATCTACAAACTGCGGTATCATATCGAAATGGTCGGAGACGATGAATCCCTCGAGACGGAGCCGCTTCGTGACCGTCAGACGAATGTTTTGGAGATTGGTCCCTTCGGTCTTGTTGTATTCCGAGATCATACCGCACAGGGCAAAGCGCGCGAACGGCTTGGCCGAATGCAGCGCCGCGTCGAGATGGGTGGCCCCGACGTTGTCGAAGTAGGCGTCGATTCCATACGGCGCTGCCGCCTTCAATGCGGCGACCAAATCTGGTTCCGCCTTGTAGTCGATCACGTGGTCCACCCCGATCTCGCGCAGGAACGCACATTTCTCGGCTCCCCCGGCTGAGCCGATTACGGTTGCGCCGGCTGCCTTGGCGATTTGGCAAGCCACTGAGCCTACCGCCCCCGATGCCGCCGAAATAAAGATTATTTCGCCAGCGCGGGGCTTGATCACCTTTTCCACTCCGACGAACGCCGTCAGCCCCGGCAGGCCTGCCACGCCGAGCAGTGCCTCGGGTGGAAGTGTCGTGGAACGCACCTTCGCAAGAACTGACGGCGGCGCATTGAATGCTTCGCGCCACCCCAACATCGATTGCACGAGATCGCCTGGCGCCAAGGCGTCGCACTTGGAAGCCTCAACGCGGCCGATCGCCCCGCCTTCCAGTGGCTCGCCCAGGCGGAAGGACGGGACGTAGCTCTCCCTAGTCATCATTCGACCACGCATGTAGGGGTCGACCGACATCCAGATGTTCCGCACCCGGACTTGCCCGGCTGGCGGTGCAGGTACCGCCACCTTGCCCATTGCGAACGTCTCCAGGGTCGGGATGCCCTCGGGACGGCGGGCGAACCGGATCTCGCGGGAAGTGATGCTGGTCAGATACATGCGTCATCTCCGATGGTACGATCACGGCGGGGGTCCCCGGATATGACCATCTGGTAGGCAGGACGGGCCAGTAGCCGGTCGGCGTAGGCCTGGATCGCCGGCGTCATCAGTGCAGTCTCGCCGAGCCGTGCGGCAAAGGCGAGTGCGTAACCGAGCGAGATATCGGCAACGGTGAAGCGACCGGCTGCGGCATAGCCCGCGTGGGCAATCGCCGTTTCCACGGGTTTCAGTCGCTGCTGAAACAGCGCCCGCGCGTCTTCCACCACTTGCGGGCTACGCCGCTCTGGCGGTTCGAGGTGTCGGTATCGCAGGATTGTGCCGAGCGGCTGCGTCAGCGTGGCTTCGCCGTAGAAACAGAACTGCAGGTAATCCGCGAAGGAAGCTTCCGCCGACGACACCGACAAACCCGTCGGGCCATAGATCTTTACCAGGTAGAGGCAAATCGCCACTGACTCAGTCATCTCGACCGAGCCGTCGACGAAAAAGGGCAGCGATCCGGCTGGGTTCGTAGCCAGGAACTCTGGCTGCTTCAGCCGTGGCGGGAGCGCAATTAGCGTCATCAGGTGGGGTAGGCCCATTTCAGCGAGCAACCAGGCAACTCGCAGCGACCGAGTCCCATGTCCGTGGAACAGTTGCGGTTCGAGGTCGAGCGCTGCCCGGTCCGGCCATTTGTCGCAGTGTCCCGTGTCCATCGAAGTTGCCCCAAGCTAAGTTATACTATATAACAAGCTCCGAGCTCATCCTGTCAAGCAGAATGTTTTAGGGTATCACATGCAGGCAATTGGCCAGGTGTCGTCGAAAGGTTACCACCACGGCGACCTCCGCGAGGCGCTCATCGAGGCGACCTTCGAGCAGGTGGACAAGGCTGGACACGAAAGCGTCAGTGTGGCTGCACTGGCGAAGGCACTCGGCGTGTCGCAGCCCGCCTACATCCGCCATTTCGCCGACAAGGACGCGCTTTTAACAGCCGTGGCGGTGAAGAGCTTTCACTTGTTTAGCTCGGCTCTGCGCCATGCGGTCGCCGGATGCCGACCCGACGACCGGCTGCGTGCTAACGCCATGGCTTACGTGCGTTTCGGTATCGAACGGCCAGGGCTCTATCAGTTGATGTTCGGCTCCTCGCTGCTCGCAAAGGCCGTTCCCGGAAGCGAAATTGTCGTCGCTGCGCGGGCAAGCTTCGATCTGCTACTCTCCGCGTTAGAGGATGCGGCAAGCCCGAGCGAGAGCGTGAGGGAGGCAGTAGGAGTGTGGGCATCGTTGCACGGGCTCGTGCAACTGCAGCGTTTCCGTCTTCTCGACGGCTTACGTACGAAGGATGTGCCGATCGACGGCATTGTGGAAGACCTAGTCGCAAGGCTGCGATGATCGGCCTTGGGCCGTCATCGTCCGAGGACATGCTCAACCTGTCCATTTTTAGCATGCTGGTGCTGGGCAGCGTTCAAACTCCGTTCATAAGCGCCTTTTGCTCCACGTCTGCAGTGAAATGCGTGTGCAAAGCCAAGTCCTCGCGGGATCCAGAAGCGTTCCGCCTTTCCTCGCAGCTGCAAGTTCAGGTCCAAGAGGCCGTCCTCAAAATTAGTTGAGTTATATCAGTTGGTTGTAATTGACGCGCAACCCCTTTTAGACAATGATCAATCGGATCAGAAGCCAATCCAACACTGATGTTGCTTCCGCAGGAGCAACGGTGTTGCGACGCGGGGGACCCCTGAAGTACGTTCAGCATCGCTTCCGGGTAGTCGTTGCGGAAAGGTCGTGATCAGCAGGCAGCGAACCGACACGACAATGAGCGGATCACGCCAATGTCGATTTGGCCGCGCCGGCTTCGCCAGCCCTCTGGATCATCCGGAACACGCTATCCAGCTGAGCCACGATGCCAGTGACATCTTCTTGGCTTGGACGTCCGGCATACGGCATCCGCACACCCGAGCGGCGATGCTCGAACAGGGATGCGCCTAACCGAACAAACACCGTATCAATCTCGGAACAGGCGTCGCCGGACCGACGAACGATCAACTTCAAGGACATTAAACCGTTTGGTCGAGAATGTTATTTGGGTCCCGACCTAGGGCGAAGAACCGGATCAGGCGCGCGGCAGACCATTGCGGGTTGTCGTGGGCGAAGGTGTGACCGGCATCGGGCACTAGATCGGCCTCGACCTGCTCGGCGACGTCGCGCGCGCCGTTCAGGAGCTGGTCCTGGGGGATACCCTTTTCCCCGTTCAGGACGAGCACGGGCATGGCCAGTTTGCCGGCGAAGTCGGCGCGGTTCGCGCGCCCGTCCTCCAGCAGCGGACCATAATGCTGGAACGCGCCCCGCAGACCGCGCGCACCGGTGTAGTGCGGCAGGAAAGTAGAGACCGCCCTCCCTTCCGCGTCGGGAGCGGTGGACATCATCTTGTAGAAGGGCATGAGATAGGCTGCCTCCTTGCCCTGGGTGAGGAAGCTCGCGAGGTCCACCTGCATCTGGAAGCCGAAATGCCAGTAGCCGCTCGTGGCGGGGTTCATCAGTTCCTCCAGGCCGAAGCCCGGCAGCGTCGACTCGGCCAGAACCAGCCGCTCAACCTCCGCCGGGTGGCGCGAGGCGTAGGCATAGGCGACCATCGCGCCGATGTCGTCGCCGACCAGCCGGATCGGCCCGAGCGCGAGGCTCCGCACGATCGCCCGCACGTCCTCGGCGATGTTGGTCTTGGCAAACCCGTCTTCAGCCGGGGCGGAGTCCCCCATGCCGCGCAGGTCGGGCGCCATGACGGTGAAGCCGGATGCGGCCAGTCGCGGCGCCAGGTCGCGCCAGGCCTCCCAGCTGTAGGGAAAGCCGTGCAACAGCACGACCGCCGGCCCCTCACCGCCGATTACATAGTGGATCCGCGTGCCGTTCACCTCGGCATAGCGGTGAGTGAAGCCGTCGAGGCCGTCTACCTCTGAGGCTGGGTCCGGAGCCATCCCTTAGGCCGCCTGCGCCAGGATCGTCTTCAGCGGGCGCGGTGCCTGTCCCGACAGCCGCTCCACATCGCCGCTCGCGATGTCATAAGCGCCGTCGGCCTGCGCGGTCTGCATCGAGGCGACCGCATCGACGATGAAGGGCGGCAGTCCCGCCTGTCCCATCGCCCCGCGTAGCTCGTCTTCGGTGAGCACCTGGAAGGTGATCGGCTTGCCGGTCGACCGGCTGAGAAGGGCAGCGCGCTCGGCGCCGGTGATCCGATCCGGTCCGCAGAGATTGTAGGTCGCGCCAACGTGCCCATCCGTCGCCAGGGCTCCCGCACAGGCCGCAGCGACGTCCTCGCGCGAGACGAAGGCGACACGGTTCTCCGCGAAGCCGGGCAGATGGCCGACGGTGGCCGCCATGCCGGCCTGCTCGGCGAAGGTCTCGGCGAAGTAGTTCATCCGCAGGATCGTCCACGCCTTGACGGTGCTGCGGAGCAGCCGGTGCTCGCCCGCCCAGTAGCCGGCTCCAATGGCGGGCTCAGCGCGATCGCGCGTCCCCGTCGCCGACAGCAGGAAGACGTGACCCACGCCCGCCGCCGCGGCCGCATCCACGGCCGCGATGATCTGCGTCGCGTGGACGCCGGGGCGCAGGTCCGCGCTCGGGATCAGAAGTAGCCGGTCGAGCCCTACATAGGCCGCCGCCAGCGTCTCGGGCCGCTCGTAGTCGCCGAGCCGAGCCTCGGCCGGCGCCTGCACTGACTCGGGGTTTCGGGTAATTGCGATGGTCTTATGAGCCGCCGCGCGCGACGCCAGATGCAACACGACCGCGCGACCGAGCTGGCCTCCGGCTCCGCTAACACCGATTTTCATGGCAGTCTCCGTTAATGAAGGAACAAGTTGTGCATTACGATGTGATCGGACATGGTTAGATCTGCAAGAACGCACCGGAATGATCGCCAGGAACACGCATGTGCGTAATAGGAGACCGGGATGACCGCCGCCGACTTGAGCCTTGAGAACGTTGCGCCCAGCACATCGGCCCGGGACGACTGCCGCGGGCTGGCGCAGATCATCGACCGGGTGGGCGACAAGTGGACGGTGATGGTAGTCGGCCACCTGTCCGAGCACGAGGTCGTGCGCTTCAACGCGCTGATGCGCGCCATCCCAGGCGTGTCGCACCGGATGCTCACCCTGACCCTGCGCGGGCTTGAACGCGATGGACTGGTCAGCCGGACGGCATACGCTACGGTCCCGCCGCGCGTGGACTATGCCCTGACCGAGCTTGGACGATCGCTGACCAAGCCGTTGGCCCATCTAGCCGAATGGGCTGCGGCGAGGCGGACTGACATCGAAGCAGCAAGGCGGTGCTTTGACGTAGCGACGCAAGCAGCGGCCTGAGTGAGAGCACCAGTTGACGCGGTGAGGCCTGCATCATGACCTTGGATTCTTTCGAAACATCTTCGATCCGGCCATTCAGGATCGATGTTGCCGCGACCAGGCTGGACATGATCCGTAACCGCGTTCGGGCCTTTCGATGGGATGCTTGGATCGAGCCCGTGGATGCGGGCGACTGGCGTTACGGTCCGCCTGCCGCCTATATGCGCAGCCTGTGCGACTACTGGGTAGATGGCTATGATTGGCGCCAGCACGAACAGGTGATCAATGCACGGCCTCACTTCATCACGGCCATCGACGGGGTCGACCTTCATTTCGTTCATGAACACGGGTCAGGCCCGAACCCGACGCCCCTGCTTGTCGCTCATGGCTGGCCGTACTCGTTCCACTCCTACGATGGGCTCATCGATCGGCTCGCACATCCCGAGCGACATGGAGGGAAAGCCGAAGAAGCGTTCACTCTCATCATACCCTCTTATCCGGGATACGATTTTTCGAGACATCCGCAGCGACCGATGGGGCCTCACGCAACGGCCATCCTGTTCGACAAGCTGATGGCAAGGCTCGGATACAGCCGCTACATCGTCCATGGTGGCGACTGGGGAGCCCATATTACCAGCTTGCTCGGCTTCACCTTTCCCCATCGCGTGATCGGCATCCACGCTACAGGCCTGGCTCTGCGCGAAGCGGGAGCACCGCAGCTTACCGGTCAGGTGCCGAGCGATGCGACCGACGAGCAGCGCACCTTCGTGGCGTCTGAGTACGCCATCTGGCAGCGAGAGGGAGCCTATTCGCAGTTGCATGCGACCAAGCCGGCTAAGCTCGGTTATGCGATGATGGACAGCCCGGTCGGCACGGCTGCCTGGATCATCGAGGCGTTCCACGCCTGGTCCGATCGGCGGACGCACACCTTTGAGGAGCTGTTTACACCCGATCAACTGCTGACCGAGGTGATGCTCTATCTCGTGACCGATGCTTTCCCGACTTCAATCTGGATCTATGGCGCCAAGCGCGAGGAAGAAACGGCCCTTCCGCCTGGCCGAAGAGTGAGGGTGCCAACAGGGCTTGCCGTATTTCGCGACCCCGTGTTCCCGATGCCTCCCCGAAGCATTGCGCAACTGTCCCATGACGTCGTGCAGTATACCGAGATGGCACAGGGCGGCCATTTCCCATTTTACGAAGCTCCGGATCTTCTTGTCGCCGACCTTCGCCAGTTCCTCAGACGCGTCGTTCCCTCAAAGTGCCCAGGTGACCTTCTTCCCAGCTGATCGTTATCTATCCAGGTTAAGGACCTATTAAATCGTTTGCAGAGATGGCGTTTGGTTGTGATCCGCAATGGCCTGCGGTGGTGTGATGTTCCTGCCGAGTACGGCCCACCCAAGACAATCGACAACCGGTTCATTCGTTGGAGCCGTTTGGGCATGTTCGATAAAATCATTGCGGCTTTGGCAGCCAAAGGCGGAAAGCCAGACCAGTTGATGATCGATGCTACCCATCTGAATGCACACGGGACGGCAGCCAGCCTGCTTAAAAAGGAGCTGTTCCCCGCCGCATCGGGCGAACCAAGGGCGGCCTGAACTCCAAGCTGCACGCGGTTTGCGATGGCAAGGCGTCTGCAGCGTTCGAATTGGGTGACTGGCTCTCTAAGCATGAGTGACGATCTCGCTTGGTAAGTCTCCGCAGGGGCTGCAACGGCTTCGCCACGGTGCTAAAATCGGTTCGCTATCTAGTCCAGGCAGATGTGGGTAGCTTCCGAGCAGCTGCGCAAGCCCTTCGTGTTGAACCCTCGGCGGTCAGCCGTCGCATACGCGCGCTTGAAACCGATCACCAGCACGGTGGCTCATTCCTGGGTCATTCCTCGGGCGAACAGCCCGATGGCGAACGGGGTCACGACCGCCACCGTCCGCACGGCCTGGGCGGCTTCTGCCTGCAACGCGCCCCGAAGCACGACAGCCGGGACTGTCGAGACGAGCGTGCTGATGGCGATGCCGATTACCGTTTCGCGCAGGGTGAACCACCGGAGCGCCGAGCGGGTCATTCTGTACCCTTTGCCGAACCGATGCTCATTCGCGACAGCAACCGGTCTCGCCGGTAGAACTGATGATAGCAGGCCGCGAGGATGTGTGCTCCGAGCAGCGCGGTCAGCGTGAAGGCAGCAAGCCAGTGCGCTGCCATCGGGGCAAGATCCGCGAAGCGCGGAAGCGCCGTCGATGCGCCGGTAAACAGGACCGGCGCCGCGCCTGACTGGATCATCAGCCCAATCCCGCTCGCGCCGAGCAGCAACGGCACGATATAGAGCAGCGCATGCAGGCCGTGTGCGACGCCGATCTGCCAGCGCGGCTGGCCCCCGATCGCGATCGGACGCCGGTCGACGAGCCACCAGGCGGCGCGTGCCAATGTCAGCAGCAGGATAAGCAAGCCGAGCGGCACGTGCAGGCGCAACAGGATTTTGGCGCTGTGCGTGTCGGGCGCGTGTGCCGCGAGAAAACCAAGCGGAAGCGTGGCGAAGACCGCAGCGGCGATCGTCCAGTGCAGCGCGGTCGCTACGTTACCGTAGCGTCGCGGCGTTCCTTTGGCAGGCATGACCGGCTCCTTGCGATGACGATCCAAGGCTGCTTATATAGCAAGCGATGAGTATATATAGCAAGCTATATTATGTCTGACCGAACGATCGGCGAAAACGTGAACCGCGCCGCGCGGTTGTTCCGCCGTCTCGCGGACCAGAGGCTTGCCCCATTGGGGTTATCGGCAGGCTATCTGCCTGTGCTGACCGCGTTGCTCGACGGGCGCGCCATGTCGCAGAAAGCGCTGACCGAGCATGCCGGCATCGAACAGCCGACGATGGCCGCGACGTTGGGGCGGATGGAGCGCGACGGGATCATCGAACGGCAGCCGGACCCTGCGGACAAGCGGAGCGCCCGGTTTTCGCTTACCGCGCCAATCCGCGCCCGTGCGACGCAGATTGCGGCGGCAATCCACGACATGAATGCCGAAGTTCTCACAAATCTGTCGGCAGGCGATGTTGAAGTGCTGCGGCTGTCATTGTCGATCATCGCGGCGGCGATCGAAACAGCGCTGGAAGGGCGCACCGGCTGAGATCGACCGATGTGTTGAATCCAGCTTGTCTGCCCTCCATAATGCTGAATCAGGTGAGACGGTAGTGAATGGCTGCGTAGGCGCGCACGGATAGCGAACGGCCGGATCTGGTAATGAACGGTACGGGCCCTTTCGGGGGCCAGGTAGCAATAGCTGCCGTCATCTTCCCGACGCGGCCTTCCCTAAACCGATGGTGTTGCGAGAAAACTGTGTTTCAGGCAAAATATGGCGGTATAGCTTCCAGTAGCCGGGTCCCACAGGCACGACGCCGCACTGCCGTCCGCGCAACCTCAGCCGGACGCGCGCGATAAGCGCTCCAGCAGCTCCTTGATAAGATGGCGTTCGCCCGGACTGAGCACCGGCATGTCTTCGAGCCTGGCGCGCAGCCCCGTCGCCATCGTTGCGGTGGTATGCGTGGTGGCGCTGTTGCCGTCCAGGATCGCGGCCATCACGGCCTCGCGCATCTGGATTGCGAGATCGCCGCGCGCGTCAGCAGGTTTGGCGAGGAGCGCCAGCACCGCTCCTGTCCCGCCGGCATGGATCAGGTCCGCCGCTTGCCCTTCGCTGACGCGCAGACGCCCGATGCGCGCGACGCGGTTGACGCGCGCGCGCAACACCGCGAGCCCGGCTGCGGCGGCCGACGACATGCCGCCCACGGCGCCGACGGTGATCATCGTGAATACGGCAGGATTGGCGAGGCCGAACGCGACGTAATCGTCCCAGCCCAGCCGAAGGTCGATGATCGGATCGCGATCGCTGTCGCGCGGGATCTTGTTGGCGACGAAGTCGGCCATCACTTGCTCGGCGACCGCTGCCAGCAGGCCATTCTTGTCGCCGAACAGTCGGTAGATCGTTGGCGCCTGCACGCCCGCCGCGGCGGCTATGGCGCGCGTCGTCGCAGCATCGCCGCCGCCAGACGCGACCAGCCGTGCCGCGGCTATGAGGATACGGATGCGCGCATCGGCTGGTTCGGGGGGCGGGCTGGCTGCCATATTCGATCGATTACCGCTGTATGGGAGATATTGGTAGCGGTGATTGTGTTATCGCGTTATCAACGATACGGCTAGGCCGGTAACAATGGAAACGAAAATGGAACTTATGATCGTGGTCACCGGAGCGACGGGTCAGCTCGGCCGCGGCGTTATCGACGCGCTTTTGGCGCACACGCCAGAAGCCTCCATCGTCGCGAGCGTCCGTAACACGGCCAAGGCCGATGACCTCGCTGGGCGAGGTGTCGCGGTTCGGCACGGAGACTTCGCCAATTCGCAAAGCCTCGCCGGCGCCTTCGCTGGCGCGGATCGCCTGCTGTTGATCTCGGTGGACAAGCTCGGCGACGAGGCGCTGCGCCTTCATCGTCGCGCGATTGAGGCCGCGGGCAACGCCGGGGTACGTCAGTTGCTGTATACCAGTCACATGGGCGCGCAGCACGGTTCGCTCTTCGCGCCTGCCAAACAGCATGCCCGGACCGAGGACGATCTCGCGGCGAGCGGCATTCCCTTCACCGCGCTCCGCCACGGCTTCTATGCCGAGAGCTGCCTGCAGATGATCGGCGAAGGGCTGGCTTTGGGCGAGCTACGCGTGCCCGAGGACGGCCCGGTTAGCTGGACCGCGCGCGCCGATCTGGCGGAGGCAGACGCGGCCATCCTGATCGACGGCCGGCCGAACGGGATCACCCCGCCGCTTACCGCCGCAGAGGCCGTCAGCATGGCGGAGATCGCCGCGATCGCCTCCGAGGTAAGCGGGCGGACCATCCGCCACGTGGTCATTTCCGACGCGGCGTGGCGCGATGCCCGCATCGCGGCGGGGATGCCCGAGATCTATGCCGAGATGCTGCTCGGCACGTTCAGCGCTGCCCGACGCGGCGACTTCGCGGCGACTGACCCGACGCTGGAACGCCTCATCGGGCGCCCCCCCAAGAGCATGCGGGAGGTGCTCGCCGCCGCTCTGAAAACCTCAGCTTGAACGACCGCCAATAGCCGTCGGCCCACTGGAGAACGACCATGACAAAAACCGTATTGATCACCGGTGCTAACAAGAGCATCGGCTACGAGACCGCACGTCAGCTCGGCGCGCTGGGATACCGTATCTGGCTAGGCGCGCGGGACGCTCGGCGCGGTGAGACCGCCGCACAGGCGCTGCGCGATCTCGGGCACGACGTATCCGTCATAGATGTCGCCGTGGACGACGGGGCAAGCGTCAAGGCGGCTGCCGAGCGCGTCATGGCGCAGGACGGAAAGCTCGATGTCCTCATCGCCAATGCCGGAATTTCTGGCGCCTTTGCCGACCCGACCGAACAGAGCATCGACGACATCCGCCAAGTCTATGACGTCAACGTGTTCGGCGCGATCCGGCTAATCCAGGCGTTCGTGCCGCTGCTGAAGGCGGCGGGCAAGGCGACCATCGTCAACGTCAGCAGCGAGCTCGGCTCGCTCGGCTCACTCAGCGATCCGGACGGCGAATTCTACGGCGTCAATATACTCGGCTACAACAGTTCGAAGACGGCTCTCAACGCGGTCACCGTATCGTTCGCCAAGGCGCTGGCACCGTTCGGCATTCGCGTCAACAGCGCCGATCCCGGCTATACCGCGACCGACTTCAACGGCCACCGCGGGCATCGGACGGTCGAGCAAGCCGCCGGGATCATCGTCCAGCTCGCGACAAGCGAAGATGCTGCGCTCACGGGCAGCTTCCTCTGTGATCGCCGCACTTTGCCTTGGTGACGCGGATCGCACACCAGACCGCGAGCGTCTGTTCCGCTGTAATCGTGTGGCGCATGTTCGGAACGAGCCGTTCCCGTGACGTCAAAGCGAAGGAAAGGCACGTGCGCCGATTGGGAGCATCGAGAAAGGCGGGGCGAACGGATCACAGCTTAGTTCGCCCCTTCTGCCGTGCCGGTTTGCCCGATTGGGATGGCGATCGAGAAGGTCCGAGCGCTTTCGTTTGGGATCTATAACGGGAAGTGGCCTTAACTGTAGCTCCCTACTGTCAGGGCTGGGCTGTTGAACGAACGATGATCTCGCCGATGTTGATTTGGTCTGACTGCTCGATCGCATAAGCTATGGCCTTGGCCACAGCCAGCGGGTCCATGGCGAATTTGCTGGCAGCCTCCTTCATCTGCGTTTGCAGAGCCTCGTCACGAACGTGACTGACGAAGTTGGTGTCGGTGAAGCCAGGAGAGATAACGGTGACGCGCAGCTTGCCCGCGAGTTCCTGCCGCAACCCATCGGAGAGAGCCAGAACAGCGGCTTTCGTCGCCGAGTAGACGGCCTGATTGGGCGTCGTCTTGCGCGCAGCGGTCGAAGCGATGTTGACGAAATGGCCGCTGTCCTGCGCGCGGAAGACGGGCAGAGCCGCAGCGATACCATACAACACGCCTTTGAAGTTCACGTCGACCATCTGCTCCCAATCCTCGACTGCAAGATCGTCGAGTGGCCCGATCGGCATGACGCCGGCGCTGCTGATCAAAACGTCCAAACGGCCAAACTGCTCGCGCGCGACATCAACCAACCGCACCAAATCGTCACGGCGGGACACGTCGACCGACAGAGGAATGGCCTCACCACCAGCAGCAGCAATTCGGTGGGCCAATTCGCGCAACTTGTCTTCGCCCCGCGCCGCTAGGACGACTTTCGCGCCCTTTCCCGCAAGATGCAACCCGACGGCTTTGCCGATGCCGCTGCTCGCACCCGTAATCGCTACAACCTTGCTCGCCACGATGTGTCCTTCCAATGCGTTTCCAGCCTGCATACGGTTCATGCGTGGTTGTCGAACTGACCCGCTTGCCGATTACGATGTTCTGTTGATGGGGACCCGTCACTGACCAATGCAGCCGCCTCAGCCCACCCGACGCTTGACCGACCAGCCACGCCCTAATATGTTGACGTGGTCAACAGCAGGAAGCAAGACGGCGTTGATCCGGACGTGTTTGCCGACTGTATTTTCGAACGCCTGGAGGATGGCGGGAAGGAAATCGTTTATGGAAAGTCCGAGACCCGCCGCCTCCCCAGCCGCGCCGAACTGGACGCCGGTTTCGATCAGCTGACTCCCCCCTAAAAAAGCTGTTCGATTGTCAACCGTGGCTATTTTTGACGGCGCGCCCGGACATAGCAAGAGAGCCGCTCGCTGCCAGGTCTGAACGTGGATCCTGCAACATGGTAAATCGATACTGATGGCCGCAGCGGCGCGATCGGAGTTCGCTGCCAGCGAACGTCCGGCGATGCCCGGCGGTCCTTATACGCCCAGCCATCCCACGTCCCGCAAGATCGGCTATGTCGTCACCGGCTTGACGATCGCATTGTTGAGCACTTTCGCCAATGCCTTGGTCAGCGACAATCTCGCTGCCGTAGCCGGCGAATACGGCCTCTATTCGGCAGAAGCGAGCTGGCTGCTGGTCGGCTATACCGGCATGAGCGCCAGCGCGAGCTTGTTCGTGATCAAGGGGCGGCAGCAGTTCGGCATTGCGCGCATCATGACGGTGCTGCTTGTCTGTTACGCGCTCGCGGCGCTGCTCGAGATCGTGTTTCCCAGCTTTGCGACGGCCTTGCTCGCGCGCTGCACCAACGGCACGGTGACCTCCACCGGCGTCGCGATGGGGGTCTATTACGTGCTGGAGGCGCTGCCCCCGGCAAAGCGGCCCGCATCGATACCGATCATCCTTGGTTGCGCACAGATCAGTGCACCCCTGGCGCGGCTGGTCCCGGTCGACCTGATCACCAGCAACGGAAACCACGCAGTAGGCCTGATCGATCTGGCGATTCCGCTGATCGAACTGACTCTGATCATTGCCTGGCCACTGCCGCCGACGCCGACCTCGAAAGTGTTCGAGCCGCTGGACGCCTTGATGCTCGGCCTGTTGTTGCCCGGGCTGGTGCTGCTTGTCGCGGTGCTGACGCTCGGCCGGATCCACTGGTGGAGCGACACGCCGTGGATCGGCTGGCTGCTGGTGTTCGCCGTGCCCTTGCTGGCGCTTGGTGCCATTGTCGAATTCAGCCGCACTCGACCTGCGCTCTATGTCGGCTGGATGAGCCAGGCCGACATACTCCGGTTTGCCGCCGTCGCGTTTTTCGAGCGCATCGCCGTAGCCGAGCAAGGTTACGGCGCTGTCGGGTTGCTGTCGGCCGCGGGGCTCGACAACGACCAGTTTCATGGATTGTTCGTTGTGGTGATCCTGGCGATGATCGCGGGCATCGGAGTAGTTGTGGTGACTCTGGGGCAAAAGATGATCGCCATCCAGATCATCGGGGCGATGCTGCTGATTGGCGCAGCGGGCTGGATCGACAGCTTTTCCAACGGGCTGACGCGCGGCCGTGATCTGGTTTTCACTCAGGCCATGATCGGCTTCGGGACGACGCTGTTCGTCGGCCCCGCACTGCTTTACGGCATCTTGCGCGTGATGCAGTCGGGTCCGCGCTACCTTCTCAGCCTGGTAATGGTATTCAGCTTCACCCAGAACGTCGGATCGCTGACCGGCAGCGCGCTCTTGTCATCTTACCAGTACGAGCAGGCTCGGATGCATGCACGGGTGATCGACGATTCGCTCAGCGCCGACCGCCCGGAGGTAGCCGGACGCATCGCCGCGCTGGCGCCAAGCCATTCCGCGACCAGCACGCTCGGCGCAAATGCGCTGGCATCTTCGGCAGCCGGGCAGGCGAATATTCTAGGGTTCCTCGATACATTCCGCCTCGTAACGGTGATCTCGCTGGTCGGCGCGATCGTTGTCGCGGGCGCCGCGCTGCGCGCCGCGATTACCCGCAGAAGCAAGGAGCGACACGCCGGATGACCGACCAAGGCAGTCCCCCGCGAGCAGCGCCCGCCGATACGGACACACGCTCGGCGCACGATCATGCACAGGCGCGAACCTGGGCGCCGCCGCCTAAAAAACCTTATGTAATCGTGCTGATCGTAGGGCTCGCAGCCCTCGCCGTGAGCGCGATCCTGGCAGCGTTTCGGTTGCCGCCGTTTTCCAGCGGCGGCAGCGAGACGGACAATGCCTATGTGGAAGGTGCGACCACAGTCCTTTCACCGCAAGTTTCGGGCTATGTCAAGCAGGTGGCCGTTGGTGACTATGCTCACGTTCACGCAGGCGATCTGCTCGTGCTGATCGACGACAGCAGTTACCGCGCCAGAGTCATGCAAGCGGCCGCGGGCGTCAAGGCGACACAAGCGCAACTCGCCAACAACCTGCAGCAACTCGCCTCTGCGCGGGCGTCATTGGAGGGCAAGCGTGCGGCGCTGAGCGCCGCAGTGGCGCAGCAGGCGAACGCCGAGTCCGAAATGCGCCGCGATGACGACCTTGTCACCGATGGCAGCGTGTCACGCCGCGAACGCGACCAGGCCGAGGTCAACGACCGCCAGGCGCGCGGCACTGCCGGTCAGGCAAGGGCCGCCGTCGATGTCGCGGTCGAGGACGAGCGCACCGTACAAGTCGCGCGCGCCGGTTTGCAGGCGCAAGTGGATCAGGCAAATGCCGTGCTCTACGCTGCCAAGATCGATCTCGGTCACACCCGGATCTATGCGCCAGCCGATGGCCAACTCGGCCGCGTGTCGGTGCAGGTCGGCGCTTACGTCGTCATCGGGTCGCAACTCTTTTCGCTGGTCCCGCCAGCGCGGTGGGTGGTCGCCCAATACAAGGAAGCGCAGACCCATGGTCTGCGCGTCGGCCAGCGCGCGACATTTACAGTGGATGCCCTTGGCGGTCGGCGGTTCGATGGTCTGGTGGAGCGGATTGCACCGGCAACCGAATCCGAGTTCTCGGCGGTCAAGCTCGACAATGCGACCGGCAATTTTGTAAAAGTGCCGCAACGCATCGGGGTGCGGATCAGCATAGACAAAGATCAGCCGTTCGAGGACCGCTTGCGACCCGGCATGTCGGTCGAAACCTGGATCGGAGACCAGATCGCGCGCGGCGCAGCGCAGGACCGGCCAAAATGAGCAGCTCGCCTCGCGCCAAGACGGTCGTGTCGCTGGTGCTCGCAGCCGCGCTGGTCAGCGGCTGCGCGGGACCCCGACCGGCGATTCCGGCATCGGCCGGCGTCAAACCCCCTGCGCATTGGCGCGGCGATCCCGGGCCGGCCCACGATGTAGAGCCCGGCTGGTGGAAGAGCCTGGATGATCCTGTCGTCGACCAGCTCGTCGAGCGCGCCGTCGCCAACAACACCGACGTGCTGATCGCCGCCCGCCGGGTCGAAGAGGCCGATGCCAGAGTCCGCCTTGCGCGCAGCGCCACACTTCCTCACCTGAACTTCACCGGGAAAGGCGTCCCGCGCGAACGATCATACAGCACGGTGACGGGCAAGGCGATCGAATTTACCGCCTACGAAGTCGAGCTTGGTGCCTCTTATGACGCTGATCTTTTCGGCCGTCTGCGCAATCAAACTGCCGCGGCGCGCGCCACCCTGCTTGCCACCAAGGCCGCTGCCGACGGCGTGAGGCTTGCGACCATCGCCGCGGTGGTCGAGCACTACGTCGCCCTGCGCGGGCTCGACGCCGACCTGGCCATTGCGCAGGAGACGCAGAAAATGCGCGCTGAAGAGCTGGCCCTGCTCCAGCATCAGTTGCGGGCAGGCTATGTCTTCCACGTTGCGGTGGACGAGGCGTCTGCGCAGGTACACGTGGTGGCGCAACAGGTCGCCCAGCTTCAGCTTGGCATCGCACGCGAAGAGGAATCGATCAGCCTCCTGTTGGGCGACAATCCGCAGGCGATTGCGCGCGGCCGCGCCTTGGCCGAATTGCCATTGATCGTCACGCCGTCAAGTTTGCCCGCGCGCCTGCTGAGACGGCGCCCCGATGTCTATGAGGCCGAGCAGACCGTAGTCGCTGCCGACCACGAACTCGATTCTGCGCGAGCCGCGTTCATGCCGGACCTGCAGCTCGCAGCTACCGGCGGCAGACTGGACGCGGACTTGTTGCCGGGCGCCCTGTCGATCTTCTCGTTCACGGGAACCGTGCTCGCACCGATTTTCGAAGGCGGCAGGCTGCGTGCCAACCAGACCATGGCCGCCGCCCAGCGCGACCAGGCGGCATTCGCCTATCGCAGGACCGCGCTGGCGGCGTTCGGCGAAGTCGAAGATGCTTTCGCCGCCGTCCAGAGGCTTGGTGAAAAAGAGCGCGCCGCGTCGGCGCAGAGCGATGACGAGGCTCAGGCGCTCAAGGCGGCACATCGGCGTTTCGCGCGGGGATACTCCTCGTACCAGGAGGTTCTGGACGCCGAGCGCGGGCTGCTTTCCGCGCAACTGACGATGGTCGACGTCCGCGCCGATCGGCTGACCGCGCTGGTAAAGTTGTACCAGGCGATGGGGGGTGGCTGGCCTGGATGAGATAACGCATCCAGGTCTTGATCTCATAAGCAGGGAACTAGCTAGTTTCAGAACGAGCGTAGCGGCGCGGCGAGCAGCCGACCATGCGTCGAAACGCCGTGTTAAATGCATTCTCGGACTCATATCCAAGGCCGTTGGCGATCGTTCCAAGTGTTTCGCGACCATCTGCGAGCCGATCCTTGGCTAGCATCATGCGCCATTGAGCCAGATAGCCGATCGGCGTTTCCCCAACCCTCTCCCTAAAACGCTGCGCGAACACCGATCGTGACAGCCCGGCCCGGCCTGCCAGTTCGGCCAGTGTCCAGCGATGCGCGGGGTCGCCGTGCATAGCTTCTATTGCCCAGCCTAAATGTGGATCGGCAAGCGCATAGAGCAGGCCCACACTGTCGCTAGCCTGCCGCGACAGGTGAAGCCGAAAGGCTTGAAGGAGCATTAGATGAGCCAGATGCCGCGTGGCGAGCGCGCCGCCCGGCCTCCCATCCCGGACCTCCATCATCATCTGCATGATGCACCATCGCATCGCCGCCCGGTCATCCGCCTCATGCAGGTGGATGAGCGGCGGCAGCGTTCCCAGCAACGTGCCCGCCTTGCGATCGTCCACCTCAAAGCGGGTGCCGACGAAAGCGAAGTCACCGCCGCCATTTCGAACAATTACGTCGCCCGGCCGGGCATTACCGAGCACATCATGTGCCTCAGTCGGGGTCAGTGTCAGATCGCTCGCTAGTGTGAAGGTGCGTCCGCTCGGTAGGATGATGCAGTCCCCGGCTGTGAGCCGCACGGGCGCTTCCATGCCATCCATGTCTAGCCAGCAGGCACCAGCCGTCACCGCATGGCATTTGATTGTGCCGGGCCGGTTACCGAACCGGATTGCCCATTCTCCACCCGCATCGAGGCCGGCGGTGAGATAGCTCTTGGGTTTGAGGATGGCGAGGATGTCAGACAGCGGGTCGATGGCGAAGGAACGAGCGACGATCAAGTATAGATCGTATGTCATATTGTCGCTATCTCCGGCAGCAGTAAACTGGAGTTAGCCCATGATCGTCGTCACCAATCCAACCGGCAATATCGGCGCCCGTGTCGTCCGGCATCTTCTCGATGCCGGCGAGGCACTGCGCTTGATCGTTCGCGATGCGGCCAAGCTACCGCGCGAGGTGCGCGCTTGCGTAGAGGTGATCGAAGGGTCGCACGGGGACGCCAACGTCGTCGATCGGGCGTTTCGGGGAGCGGGACGCGGTGTTTTGGCTCTGCCCTCCTACGCCTTCGGCGACACCCGCTGCCGCTACGGTCGATTTCGCCCGCCCGGCTGCGGATGCGATGTGCCGGCACGCCGTTCCCCATGTTGTCGCGGCGACAACGCTTGGCCGCGACACGCCTTGGCAGGAGCGGGCCGGCAACGCGACTGGCTCGATCCACATGGTCGATCTGTTGCGTACGACGGGCGCTGCCGTTCGCGGGCTCGCTTTGCCGGGGTTCATGGACAATGCGCTGCGGCAAGCGGATGCCATCCGACAGGGTAAGATGCTCGGCCCGATCGCTCCCAACAAGAAACTCCCCCACACTGCCGCGCGCGATACTGCCGCTGCCGCTGCCGGGCTCCTGATCGATCGTGGCTGGTCCGGGCAGGAGGACGTGCCTGTCCTCGGTCCCAAGGAACTTTCCTACGCCGATCTAGCGGCGATCGTCTCGGAGGTAATCGGCCGAGACGTCCGCTACGAGCATCAGACATACGAAGCCTACAAGCAGGCCGCGATAGCACGCGGGCTGACCGACGCCTTCGCACAGGGCTATGTCGACATGTTGCGCGCCAAGGAAGAGGGCATGGACAATGTGGCTTCGCGTTACACTGCCATCATTGGACCGACCAGCTTCCGCCAATGGGTCCAGGAAGAGTTAAAGCCCGCCGTATCCGACTGAAGATCACCTTGTACGCCAGCAACGGGACGATGCACTGGCCAACGCCAATTCAGTCTGCGAAACAGCGCTGTCATTTTGTTTACTTTCATAAGGTCGCACCGACTCGGTGAGGTCGCAGATTTGCGGTGGAGCGTGACCACAGAACCGCGGCGACGATCTCGCCAATGGTAAAAAAGGCACATGCACATGAGCAGGCAACGCAACATCGAGATCGCCAAGACGCTGCTGGAAGCGATCGGCAGCGGCCGCGACCCAGAGGAGATCGCGGCGGCGTGCGCCGAAAACCTTGTGTTCGAAATTCAAGGTGACGACGGGGTGCTGCCCTGGGTCGGTCACAATACCGGGCGCCAGGCGATAGCCGACTTTCTGCGCGATCAGCGCGCCATGACCGAGCCGTTGACGTTCGCTGTCGAGGACGTGCTCGCCAGCGACGAGCGCGCGGTCATCATCGGGTCGTTAAGGACGCGGATCAAGGCGACGAACAGGATCACCGCGTCGCAATTCGCGCTGGTGCTGACGATCGCGGACGACGTCGTAACGCGTTTCCAGATGCTGGAGGACAGCTACGACGTGTCTCAAGCCGCACGCACCTGACAACGTGTCATGACCTGCGGCCGGTCGACTTGGGCGCCCCTAGCTCTTGCTTGCCGATGATCCTGGGCTCAATCCTTCCAGGCGCTGTCGATTTCCTGCGCGCCCGCCGCATCCAGCGTCGCCTGCAAGCCCATCAGATCGAACAGCACTTTGCCCGCATCGATCGCCGCGCGAATCTTGACTTCGCGCGCCGCGCGCGCTGCCGCCTTTTCCAGCACGGCAGGCATCAGGGACGGGGGAATGCAAATAACGCCATCGTCATCCGCCACGATGATATCGCCGGGTTCGACATGCACGCCGCCGATCACGATCGGCACGTTGACCGATCCCGGGCCGCTCTTTTCGGTATGGCCCGGGTAAACACCGCGAGCCCAAAGCGGAAAGTTCATCGATCGCAAAGCTTCGGTGTCGCGCGCCGATCCCCCCACGACGGCCCCGATCGCGCCTTTGGCGACCAGTGCCCTGGCGATCAGCTCGGCGAACATCGTCTGGGGTCCGCTGCCGCCGTTGGAAATAAGCAGGATCTGCCCGGGCTGGATAAGCGATACCGCCTTGTGGGCAAGCAGCCCGTCCCCGGGAAAGCAATACGCGGTCACTGCCTGCCCGGCGATCCTGAGCCCTGGGTTCAGCGGCCGGATCGATCCATCCATCAGCGCCTGGCGCCCGGCGATGACACCCATCGATTCGTGAAGATCTGCCACCGCAACCTTGCCCGCCTGCGCGACCAGCGCGGGGTCGCATTCTGGGATTCGGCGATAGATAACGGACGACATCCTGATTCTCCTGATCTGTTGTTCGCTCACCCTAACCTTCGCGCCGCACGCGAACCGTCAAGACGGCGACAATCCGGAAAGATCAGTCGGTCACCGCGTGCCGACGCAGCCCATCGAGATCCAACAGCGCGACGTTGCCGTAGCTCAGTCGAACGAGGCCCTCGTCCTCGAACTGCTTGAGCAGCTTGTTGATAGTCTGGCGCGATACGCCGAACAGCAAGGCCAGTTCGCTCTGCGCCAGGCGAATAGCGGGATAGCTTTCGGCATCCACCCGCGCGACCTCCAGCAGCCGGCGCGCGAGCCGGTTCGACAAGTCACTCAGGGCCGCTTCGGCGACATAGGCGCTGAGCGATCTCATGTGCACGCACAACAAGTGCAGCAAGGCCTCGTCAAGCTCGTGGTGATGCGCGCGGATGGCAGAGAACGCGGCAGCACTGACCGTCTCCAGCTCTACATCGCCGCTGGCCTCGGCCGTGTGCGGCAACGGCGCACCATCGATCAGCGTGCTGTAGCCAAAGCTGTCGCCCGGCTCGAACGTGATGAACACCAGTTCGCGCCCGTCCGAATGCAGAAAAGACAAACGCACCCTGCCCGACAGGATGTGGTACATTTCGGTGCCGACATCGCCCTGGCAGTAGATCACGGAGCCGTGCGCATACCGGCGCCGGTGCGCCGCTGCGTGCAGGGCCTGCGCGACATGTGGGGGGACCATGTCGCGCAGGCGATAACGCGCCTCGCTCGATTCCGCTGCAATCGGGGCATCGGCCGGGCCGGTGGTCATGGTTGCGATCTCTCCGTCCGTGGTTGCGCTCTTGCGGCGCGATCACGATAACAAAGTCCCCGTTGCAATGCGAGTTCCGTCAGGCGGGTAGAGCAATCCTCGCCGTGGCCAAAACCGCGTCATTCAGCAGATAGGCAGGGCGCTTGCCCGCCAATACCGCCAGGACCGCCTCCGCTGCCGCCAGGGCGGTTTTTTGCAGCGCCACCTCGCTGCCGCCGCCGATGTGCGGTGAAAGAATGACCTTGTCGTGCGCGAACAGCGGCTCGTCGGCGGACGGCGGTTCGTGTTCCAGGACATCGAGACCGGCGCCCACAATTTCACCCGCGTCGAGCGCTGCAATCAGGGCGGCCTCGTCGATGATGCCGCCACGCGAGGTGTTGATCAACACGGCGTTTGGCTTCATCGCTTTGAGCTCTGCGGCACCGATGAGGTGCCTTGTGCCGGGTGTCAGCGGCACATGCAGCGAGACCGAGTCCGAACGGCTCAGCAGGGTAAGCAAATCGTCGATCTTCTCGACACCGATCGCCGCCATGGCTTCGCTGGACACGCCCGGATCGAGCGCGATCACCCGCGCGCGAAAGCCGCTCACCATTTCTGCGACATGGCGACCGATATTGCCCAGGCCGACCAGGCCGACCGTGGTCTCCCACAAGTCGCCAAGGCGCGTGCCCACTTTCTCGCGCTGCTGATAGCCGCCGTCGCGGATCATGCGGTCGATGAATACGATCCGGCGCTGCGTGGCGAGCATCAACGTCACCGCGTGCTGCGCGACCGCAAAGGCATTGGCATCGCCGGAATTGGCGACGACGATGCCGCGCGCGGTGGCGGCGGGGATGTCGATCATGTCGATTCCGGCGCCATGCTTGGCGATCACTTTGAGGTGCGGCGCCTTGTCCTGCCGGTCAGCCCCGATCGGCATCGAGCGGATCACCACCGCGTCGGCGCGCGCGAGCGCCGCCTCGACTTCCGCATCGGACGCGGTGGGGTAATAAATTCCCTCGATTACTTCGCAATGCGCCTTGAGCAGCGCGATGCCGGCCGGATGGATCGGCTGGGACAGGAAGACGACGGGCTTGGTCATGATTCAGGCTCCTTTGTAGAAGCGCCGTGCGTTATCGACGAGCACGGCGTTGGCGACGTCGATGCTGCCGGCCCAGTCGGGCAGCAGGTCGATTAGGTCGCCGTCGTTGGGTATGCGGTTCTCGCGCATCGGATGCGGCCAGTCGGACCCCCAGACACATTGCGCAGGGCTGGCCTCGACCAGCAGCCGCGCAAAGCGCGCTGCGGCCGCATAGGGCAGGCCGGCGGGGTCGATATGATAGGGATGGCTGAGCTTGACCGCCACGACGCGCGTGCGCACCAAGTCGAACAATGCCAGAAAGCCCTGGTCGTCCGGTGTTTCATCCGGATCGGGATGACCCATCGCCTCGATCATGATCGGCAAGCCGAGCTTTGGCAACAGCGGCGCCAAACCGGCCATCGCTTTAAGATTGTCGGGCAGCAGATCGAGATGCCAGCCGATCGCGCGCAGCCGCTCGGCAATTGCGCGTAGCCGCTGCTCGCCGCCGGCAAGCGGCCAACGCACACGCAGGCCCAACACACCGAGCCGGGTCATACGTTCGATCTCGGTATCGGCAGTCACCAAAATATCCAGATCGACCACCCCGAACAGCGAGCCGGCAAAGCGCGCCATCGCGTCGAGCATGCAACGATGGTCGCTGCCATAAACGCTGGGCTGGACCAATACGCCGTGCGTGAGGCCAAGCGCGCCGAGCATGGCGACATAGTCTGTTGCGGTTTGCTCGGGCGGGGTATAAGCGCGCGCCTCGGGCAAGGGATAGCAGCTATGGGGCCCGAACACATGCGCGTGGGTGTCCCAGCCGCCGCTGCGTACCGGCCAGTTCGGCGCGCGTGGCCGGGGGTCGGCGGCAGGAATGATCGGCGGTGCGCTTGCCATCGTCAGGCTCCCGTAGCGATCACGATCTTGCCGATATGCCCGCCGCTCTGGAGGTGGGCAAAGGCATGACGCGCATTCTCGAAAGCAAACACGCGGTCGATCACCGGCGCGATGTCGGCGCCGGCGACCGCGCGCACGCAATCTTCGAGCAAAGCGCGATCGCCCACCCCGATCGAGCGCACCACCGCGCCCGACCCCTTGAGGTGGAAGTAATCGATGCCGGGGTTGTCCTCGGTCAGAAAACCGATCAGCACCACTTCGCCGCCCCAGCGCACGGCGTGCAGCGCCTCGTTGACCGTTGCGGGCCCACCGACTTCGACCACGCAATCGACGCCGATGCCGCCGGTCAAGGCCTGCTTCACATGCCGGCCCCAGTGCGGGTTGTCGGCATAGACGACGACCTCGTCGACGCCGAGGCGCTTGAGCACTTCGCCCTTGCGCGCACTCGACGTCGTGCCGATCACGCGCGCACCGAGCGCCTTGGCGATCTGGATGGCGAACACTGAGACGCCGCCCGAACCCAGCGTCAGCACCGTATCGCCCGCGCGGATCGGCCGGGGCCCCGACAGCGCGTTGAAAGCGGTCGCGGCAGCGCAGGGCAGCGTCGCCCCCTGATGAAAAGTCAGAGCGTCGGGCAGGCGGACCACCGCCTCCTGGGTGACGGCTTTGTATTCGGCAAGCCAACCGTCCTGACCGCTGCCATATGTTTCGGCCGGCGCGGTGATCGGCGGCCGGCCGCCGAACCAGCGCGGGTGAAAGGTGCTGATCACCCGGTCGCCCGGTTGCCACGCGGTTACCCCCTCGCCCACGGCGACGATTTCGCCCGCCGCGTCGCTGCACGGCACGAGCCCGGCCTTGGCCTTCCACACGTAATTGCCGAGCACCACCGAGAGGTCGCGATAGTTGAGCGAGACGGCATGGACTTTGACCAGCACTTCGCCGCGCTGCGGCACCGGCATTTCCGCCTGGTGCAGGTGCAGGTCATCGAGGCTGTTCAGCGCATCGAAACGGTAGAGACGCATGAAGGTTTCCTTTCAGGCCCGGGCCGGCGACAGCTGGCCTGAACCGAGCGCCGCGGGCCGTGTGATCGCAAGCAGCAGCCCGGCGACCGCAAAACTGGCGGCGATCAAAGCCAGTGCGCCGGACAAGCCGGCGGCACCGTCGATCATCCGACCGATGGCCGTGGGGCCGGCAAAGCCGCCGAGATTGCCGATCGTGGTGATCATCGCAAGGCCCCCCGCCAGCGCTGCAGGGGCCGGGTTCGCCTCTCGCAGGGCTTCGGCGAACATGGCGAACAGCGTGCCCTGGGTGCTGATCGAGGCCGCCACTGCGAGCGTCAGCAACACGAGGCTGATCGCCGGCGAGGGACTGACCATGATCGCCCCCATGGCGGCCCCCGCGATCACCAGCGGTGCGGCCACATGCCATTTACGCTCTCCCCGTTGGTCGCTGCTGCGCGCGGTGAACACCAGCAGCACGGCGCCGACCAGATAAGGCAACCCGGTGACGAAGCCGGTCTCGAGGTTGGTAAGCCCGCCCAACTGCTTCACGACGCGCGGAATCCAGATGAATGTGCTGTAAAGCCCCAGCGCGCTGGCAAAGTTGACAAGGCAGAACAGGCACAGCCGCGCGGGATACGAGCCGGTGCCCTGGCTGGGCGCAGACTTGCCGACGAGCGAAGCGCCGAGCAAGTCGCGCTCGTCCGCAGACAGCCATTCGGCCTTGTCAGGCCCGTCGCGCAGCGTGCGGATGGCAATTAGGCCGAGCAGCAGAGTCGGCAAACCCTCGACCAGAAACAGCCACTGCCAGTTCCTCAGGCCCAGCACCGCTGGCAAGCCGAGCATCGCGCCCGACAGCGGCGAGCCGATCACCGCAGCGATCGGCGCACCGAGAAAGAACAGCATCGTCACGCGCGCCTTGTAGGCGGCAGGAAACCACAACGAGAGATAGAAGATCACGCCGGGGTACCATCCGGCCTCTGCCACCCCGAGCAGAAGACGTAGACCATAGTAGCTGGCCCTGCCTTGAGTCAGCGCCATGGCCATCGAGACCAGGCCCCAACTGATCAGAATACGTGACAACCAGACACGCGCGCCGACTTTGCGCATCAGCAGGTTCGACGGAATTTCGAACAGCGTGTAAGTGACGAAGAACAGTCCCGCGCCCATTCCGAAAGCCGCGGTCGACAGCCCGATGTCGTGGTTCATCGCCAGGCTTGCAAAACCAATATTGGTCTTGTCGAGCGTGTTCAGCACATAGCCCGCGATAAGCAGCGGCAATAGCCGCCACGCGTTGCGACGGTGGAGCGCCTCCAGAGTGGTCGCAACGGACGCGTCGTCACCGGTCTTGGCCATGACCGGCTGCCTCAAGCGGCGTCGGCCGGCTCGGCGGCGTGCGCAGCACGTCGATAGCCGGCACCGACATGGCTGGGCGATAGCCGCGGCGCGTCGGTTTCGCTGATATGCTCGCGCAAGGTCCGGCCCAGGTAGGCCTCGGGCACGCGTCCGCGACGCTGCAGTTCGGGCACGACCAGTTCGACGAAATCAGGCAGCGTCGACAGCGGCATATGATCGTAGAGGTTGAACCCGTCGATGTCGGCTTCCTCCATCAGAGCTTCCAGGCGGTCGCTGACCGTCGTGGGCGAGCCGACGATAGTGAGCGCACCGAGGCTCTCGGCCATCTTTTCCGCCACCTGCCGCGGTGTCCAGACCCGATCCGGATCGCCCTTGGTAAAACGTTCGAGGAACGAGCGGATGCCGTCGGTCTCGACAAACTCGAGCGGCTTGTCGATGTCGATCGAGCCGAAGTCGAGTTGCATCAGCGCCGACTGGCGGGCCAGCGTGCCCTCGACCGACACATAGCGAATCAGGTCGCGAAACTTGGCCTCGGCCTCCGCATCGGTCGGCGCGGTAACGATCGAAACACCCGCCATGAACTTGAGCGCAGTGGGATCGCGGCCAAGCCTCGCGGCAAGCGCACGCACTTCCTTGACGAATTTCGCCATGCCGGCGACGGTCGGGTCGACCAGGAACACCGCCTCGGCATGCCTGGCGGCAAAATCCTTGCCCGCGGACGAGGCCCCCGCCTGAAACAGGGCAGGGGTGCGCTGCGGCGATGGTTCGCACAGGAACGGGTCCGGGACCCGGTAATATTTGCCGCGATGGCCGACGGGATGCACTTTGGCGGGATCGACATAGATGCCCGCGGCACGATCGCGCACCACCGCATCGTCTTCCCAACTGCCTTCCCACAGCTTGTAGACCACTTCCATGAACTCGTCGGCCATGCGGTAGCGCTCATCGTGCGGCACCTGCTGGTCGAGCCCCAGGTTGCGCGCCGCGCTCTCGGTCGCCGAGGTCACGATATTCCAGCCGACGCGCCCCTTGGTCAGGTGGTCGAGCGTCGTCATCTTGCGCGCGAAACTGTACGGCTGCTCGTAAGTGGTCGAAACGGTAATGCCGAACCCCAGATGCGTGGTTACCGCCGCCATCGCCGACACCACCATCAGCGGGTCGTTGAGCGGCACCGCAATCGCATCGCGCAACGCCGCGTCGGGCGAGCGCTTGTAGGTATCGTAGATACCGGGGAAGTCGGCGATGAACAGGCTGTCGAAACGGCCCTGCTCCAGCGTCCTGGCAGTTTCGATCCAGTATTCGAGGTCGGTATAGCGATGCGCCTGGTTATCCGGATGGCGCCACAGGCCAATCGCGGTGTGGCCCACGCCCGCGATCTTGAATGCGTTGAGGTGAATGCGCTTAGTCATGGGCCTATCCGCTCCTGTCCGTGTCGCGTCTTGGGCGCGACAACTGATTTCTGTCCGCAAGCTAGACTCTCGCCGCGCAATTCTCTGTCAATCATGCGACATTCGGGAGAAAACGGGCGAGGTGATGCAATCCGATCGCGCTAGTAGCGGTAAGCGAGCTTCACGCCGAACGTCGCCGGTCGGCCGGCAAAGCGGACCGTGCCGTCGAAAATGCGCGAGGCCTGGGTCCAGTAGTAGGTGTTGGTGACGTTATTGCCGTAGACCTGCAACGACCAGCGATCGTCCTTGGTAGCCACGCCGGCGCGCAGATCGAGCACCGCGTAACCGTTGATGTACAGCGACGGGAAGCCGCGATCGATGCTGATCTGCGTGCCGAAGGCGCCAGTCGAACGGCTTTGATAATGGGCCGTCGCGCCGATGAAGGCGTGGAGGTCGTCGCGCACGGGGAAATCGTACTGTCCACCCCCGACCAGCGACCATGACGGGGTATTCGGGAACGGCTGCCCTTGAAGATCGATCGGCGTGGCCGAAAATTGGTCGTAGCTCATGAAAGTGCCACGGACATAGCTGTCCAGATACGTCGCCTGTGCCGACAGTGTGAGGCCATCCACAGGATGCACGCGAACCGACAATTCCGCGCCCTTTTCGGCCGACTTGGGCACATTGACGAGCGCATTGACGATTCCGAACACCCCAAGCGCGTCGGGGCGGTTCGAGGCGAGCTGTTTGTTGGTATAGTCGTAATAGAACAAGGCCCCTTCCACGTCGGCTTTGCCACCGAGCAGTCTCGCCTTGGCGCCGACCTCGTAGGCCAGCACCGATTCCTGCGTCACCGGTTCGAGCGAAACATACGTCGACGCGGCGTTGATCGGGAACGAGCCCGACTTGTAGCCTTTGCTCACACTCGCATAAACCAGTGTGCGGGGCAGCGGATGCCAATCGGCCCCGACCCGCCAGGACACATTGTGCTCGTCGAGCGTGTCGGTGAACAGGCCGGGCGTCAGGTTGGGCCGCAGCGTCACGCAGTCGCCAGCAGACAGTCTCGTCACCGGGTGGATACCGCGCAAGATCTGCAGCGCAGTGAAGCCTTCGGCCAGCACGCCGTCGCCATCGTCACGGCCGCATCCCGAGAAAGACTGGCGGGACTCGGTGTAACGGGCGCCGGCATGAAGATCGAGTTTGGAAGACAGATGGTACTCGGCATTGCCGAACGCCGCGTAAGTGTCGCTTTGCGTACGCCCGTCCAGAATCGCGCCGCTGGCAGGAGCGGTCGGCGCCGCGCTCAGTTTGGCGAGCACCGGCAGGGCCACCGTCGAATAGGCGGTGGTGATGCCCTGATAATACAAGAGGTTGCTTTCCTCCGAAAGCGCATAGGCATAATCCCCGCCGAGCACATAATCGAGCTTGCCCTCGAACAACTTGCCCGATGCGCGCAACTCCTGCGTGGTCGAGGTGACGCTGCCGTTCGCGCCGTAATAGGAAGCCTGGGTGCGACCCGAGGTGGAGTCGATGTCGTGCTGCGTGTACCGATCGGCGGCGCCCACATAAGTCAGCACAAGAGCCGGCGAAAACGTGTACTCGGCGCGCAGCGAACCTTGAAAATAGCTTTCGTCGAGACGCGGATGGACCCCATGGTACCAGTCGGCCTGGGTATCGCTGCCGGGCTGTGGCAGGTTCGCAAGACCGACGATCTGGCTGTAAGGCCGCCCGCGCAACCCCGGATCGGCGGTCGGCAGGTTGGGATAATTGGTCGTCAACTGTGGCGTGAGCCCGGTCGCCTGCGCCGCCTCCGGCTCGGAGCGATCCCGGAAGCCGTTGAGGTTTATCGCGATTTTCAACCGATCGGTCGGCGTCCAGTCGAGTAGCAGGCGTGCGCGGGTGAAGTCCTTGTTACCGAGCTTGTCGCCCAATGTCTGGCTGGTCTGCCAGGCACCGCCCTGGTCGGTTTCGACGGAGATACGCGCGCGCAAAGTTTCGGTGATCGGCCCGCTGATAAAGGCCTTGCCATTGAACGCGCCATAGCTGCCATAGCTCGCTTCGATGCCGTAGTGCAGGTCGGCGGTCGGCTTGGCGGCGATATAGTTGACCGCGCCCCCGGTTGCATTCTGCCCATACAGCGTCCCTTGCGGGCCTTTGAGAATCTCGACCCGTTGCAGATCGAGCGTTGCTGCCTTGGACATCGCCAGATACGCATAAGGCACCTCGTCGACATAGACGCTGACCGCAGGCGAAGCGGCGAGCGCGAAGTCGTTATAGCCGATGCCACGAATCGTGTAGCTCGGCGCGCCATATTTGGATTCGCTGGCGACGAAGCTCGGTTCGACCTTGCTCAACCCCTCGATCCCGGTCACGTTCTGCTGACGCAGTTGCACATCGCTCAGCGCGGTAATCGCCATGCCGACATTGCTGATCGACTGGGCCCGCTTGTTGGCTGTGACAATGATCTCGCCGGCGGCTGGCTGGTCAGCGGCCGGCGCAGCCGGTTGCGCGACGGCTTGTGCGCGCGCGCTGCCCCCTCCGGCCATGGTGGCCAACGCGATCGCCGAACAAGCGGCGGCCGATGTCATCAACGCTTTCATCGCATCTCTCCCTTTTTCGGGCGCAGACCGCCCTGCCCCGCTGCGCGGGATCGTTATTGAGTGTTACAGTCGAACGCCTTCGTCGCCTTGTAGCGCCGAGTTTCTAGCCCGCGGACTCGATTGGCACTGTCAACCCCGCGAGAATTCGGCCCCGCCGGAAACGCCTTTTCGCAAACTGCGATAAGCGGGATAATCGCGGCTCTGCGACAAGGCCGGCCAGCCGTTTTCCGGTGTCGGAAAGCCGACCGGGCGGATGGGTAGCGAAAAGTTGCGGTAGAATTCGCGGCGCGCGATGCGCCATTCGCCATCGCGGCGTTCGAAGCGATCGTGGTAACGGTTGCTGTTCTGCCAATTGAGCTCGGGATCGTCGCCCGGCGCCTTCCAGTAGAACGAGAACTGATACGTCTCGGCGAGCGCCTGGTCACCTTCGATCTCAATCAGCATGTTGCACAAGTGATGCTGTGAAGCGGTGAAAGACTTGAAGCCCTCCCACTCGTGATCGAAGAACGACTCGGCCGTGCCGGTATGCAGACGGCCCCCTTTACCGACATGCACGTCGATCGCGCCTGGCCAGAAACAGGACAGCGTCAGCTCTTTGTCCATCCGGTCGACACCGCGACAATAGCGGCACATCAACTCATAAATGTCCTGCTTGTCGAGCAGGTCCTGCAACCGCTTCTCGTTGATCATCGTGCTCTCCTCAGGCTGCGACCGGCTGGCGCACGGCGTCATCGACCGCAGCGGCTTCCAAAGTGGTTATTTTGCGGGTGTATGCGGCCACCGCTTCGTCCTTGACGGGCCCGTAACCGCGGATCTCGTCGGCGAGCGACAGCGCGGCCACGGCGGCGGCATGGCGCTCTGCCGTCAGCGCGCCGATCACCCGTTCGACCAGCGCTTCATAGTCCGCGATCAGGCGGCGCTCCATGCGCCGCTCGGCAGTCCGGCCGAACGGATCCGCCCAAGTGCCGCGCAAGCCTTTCATCCGCGCCATCAGCTTGAGCAGCGGACGGAAGCGCAGCGAGAATTCGCGCTTGGCCGGGCGGCCGTTGAGCTGTTTGCCATTGATGATGGGCGGCGCCATGTTGAAGCTCAGCTTTGCGCCGGGGCCGAAAGTCTGCTCGATCTCGGCGTAAAGTGACGGCTGGGTCAGCAATCGTGCCACTTCGTACTCGTCTTTGTAGGCAAGCAGCTTTGCATAGTTGCGCGCCACCGCCAGCGCGAGCGCCTGCGAACCGGGGTTTACCCGTGCCTCGGCTATGACCACCGCATTGACCAGCGCGCGATAACGCGCGGCCAGCTGTGCATCCTGATAACGCAGCAGATGCGCGCCGCGGTGCGCGATGATCTCGTCCAGCGACCGTGGCAGTGCCTCGACCGGCGCCAGCCGTTCGGCGGCGAGCGCGTCGACCGCCTCTGGATCGTGCGCGAACAGCCGCCCCAGCCGGAACGCACCGAGATTGGCGGCGATCGAAACACCGTTCAGCCGGATCGCCGCCTCCATCGCGTCGGCCGTGACGGGCAGCATCGCGTGTTGCGCAGCAACGCCGAGCAGCAGCGAAGTCTGCATCATGGTATCGCCGAACAGACGCCGGGCGAGCGAGGTCGCGTCGATGCGAACCATCGCCGCGCTATCGACGCGCTTGGCGAGCTGGCCCAGCGTCGATCCGGCATCGAGCGCGAAGTCGCGGTTGAACTGGAAAGCGGCGGTCGTCGTGACGTCGGTATTGATTACCGATTTGGTCGCCGCGCCAAAGGCATCGGCGGCATCGGGCGCGAGCGCCGCAACCGCGTCGAAGGCGAGCAGAACCGTCGCTTCGCCGCGCCCGATGCGCTGGGTCGCGATATCCAGCGGCGTGTCGGCGACCCGCACATGGCTGAACACCGCGCCGTTCTTCTGCGCGAGTCCGGTCATGTCGAACAGCGAGGCAGCGCGGCCGTCGAGATGCGCGGCCATGCCGATCAGCGCCGCTGCGGTAACCACGCCGGTGCCACCGATGCCGGTGATCATCAGGTTGGCGGCTCCAGGCAGCCGTGCCGGCTCGGGCAGCGCGGCGAACAGGCGCTCGTCGATAGGTGCCACGGCCGGCTTGACCGGTTCGGCATCGCGCACCGTGATGAACGACGGGCAGAAGCCGTTGGCGCAGGAATAGTCCTTGTTGCAGCTCGATTGGTCGATCCGCCGCTTCGTGCCGAACGCGGTCTCGTCGGGCTGAATGCTGACGCAAGTCGATTGCACCGAGCAGTCGCCGCAGCCCTCGCACACCGACCTAGCGATGAACATGCGCTTTGGCGGGTTGGGAAATGTGCCGCGCTTGCGGCGGCGACGCTTTTCGGCCGCGCAAGTCTGCTCATAGATCAGCACGGTACAGCCCGGCTTGTCACGCAAAGCTCGCTCGACGTCGAGCAGTACGTCACGATCGTAAGCGACGACCCCGTGCGGCAGCGCGCCTTTGGTGCGATGGCGCTCGGGCGTATCGCTCACCACCACCACTTGCACGGCGCCTTCGTCAATCACCTGCCGAGCGATATCCGCGACCGAGATCGGGCCGTCGACCGGCTGGCCGCCGGTCATCGCCACGGCATCGTTGTAGAGAATCTTGTAAGTGATGTTCACTTTGGCCGCGATCGCCGCGCGGATGGCGAGCAGGCCGGAGTGATAATACGTGCCGTCGCCCATGTTCTGAAAGATGTGTCTGGTGCCGCTGAACGGTGCGATGCCGAGCCAGTTTGCCCCTTCCCCACCCATCTGCACCGACGGAAGCGCCTCGTTTGGGCGCACCAGGTGGACCATCGCATGGCAACCGATACCGGTCAGCGACAGGCTTCCGTCCGGGAGCTTGGTCGAGCGATTGTGGGGGCAGCCGGAGCAAAAGAACGGCAGACGACGCGCGGCCGACGATAGGCCCGCCGCGGACTGCGCCGGCACGTCGAGGTCGGGAACATTGCCCTCTCCGAGCAGCCGCAGGCGACTGGCGATCGCCTGAGCAATGTCCGCCGGTTCCAGCATTGCGGTCGAGGAGAGCAAGGCATCGCCGTGCTCGTCGCGCTTGCCCACCAGTTGCGCACGCTCCGGCCGGTTGATCAGCAGCGCCGCGATCTGGGCTTCGAGAAACGACTTCTTTTCCTCGACCACCAGCAGCGTGCGGTGCCCGTTCGCAAATTCGACCAGCCCCTGCGGTTCGAGCGGCCAGATGCAGCCCACCTTGTAAAGCGAGATGCCGAGCGCCGCCGCACCGGCAAGGTCGAGCCCGAGGATCGCGAGTGCCTGGCGCACATCGCCGTAACTCTTGCCCGCAGCGATGATGCCGAGCCGCGGCGCCGCGGCGCGTACGATGGTCTCATCGATGCGATTGGCGCGCACGAAGGCGTGGACGCGCGGCAGCCGAACCTCGAGCGCGGTTTGCTCGTCGCGCAACGGTGCGTATGCCCCGAACCGCGCATAAACCCCTTCGGCCGCCGGATCGCGATCGGGCCACACCGGAATGACCGGAGCCAGATCGACCGTCATGGTCTGCTCGACGGTTTCGTTGACGCATTTTACGCCGATCCACGCGCCAGAATAACGCGACATGGCAAAGCCGAGCAGTCCGAAACGCCGGATTTCCCCGGTGTTGGCCGGATAGAGCGAAGGGATCAGGCAACTTGCCATCGCCTGTTCGCTCTGATGCGCGACAGTCGAGGACTTGCCGGGATGGTCGTCGCCGTAAAAGCACAAGACCCCGCCGAGCGACGATACGCCGCCATAGTTGCCATGCTTGAGCGCATCGAGCGAGCGATCGACACCAGGACCTTTGCCATACCAGGCGGCAAATATGCCTTCATGCCTAGGATCGGGAAACAGCCCGGCCTGCTGGGTGCCATGCACGGCCGTCGCCGCTAGGTCTTCGTTTACGCCGGGCTGAAAGCGGATGCGAGCCTGTTCCAGCTCGCGCCGCGCGCTCCACAGGGTCGTATCGACTCCCCCCAACGGCGACCCCCGATAGCCCGAGACATAGCCCGCCGTATCGTGGCCTGCTGCTGCATCCATGCGCGCCTGGTCGAGCAGCAGGCGCGTGATCGCTTGCGTGCCGCTCATCAGGGCCCGAGTCGCGGTGGGCGCCCACTTGTCGTCTAGTGAGACGGGCGTCCCGTCCACGCGACGTTCGCCGCGATTTGCTTTTTTCGTGTCCGTCTCCATGCAACCACCGTAACGCCGGCAATCGGTTCGGACTGTCTTGCAGCCGACAATTGGGAAAGCTCGCGTTGCACGCGGGACCGCAAATGCGGATGCAACTTGACTTTTCACCCAGCGAGATTTTCTAAGTTTCCAAAAATTCGGTCACCCCAACACCCAGTGCGGTCGCCTGTTCGTAGAGCGTGCGTATGATGATGACCTCCCTCCGAGTGGTCCAAAATTTCTGTTATTTTGGACCACTCGGAAGGAGGTGGAAATGGGCAATGGGCACAAGCCGGAAGAGCTCATCGGCAAGCTGCGTGAGGCAGAGATCTTTCTGGCGCAGGGTGGCACGACAGTCGACGCGTGTCGGCGGACCGCGGCTAAGGAGCAAACCGATTATCGCCGGCACGAGGTAAATAGCGGTCTAAAAACCGACTAGGCGCGGTGTACGAAGGATCTGGAGAACGAGAAACTGTGGCTCTGGCGACGATCTCTGACCTGACTCTCAACAAATTGATCCTCCAAGAAGCAGCTTGAGGCAACTTCTGAGCCCCGGGCGACGACGGCGATGCGTTGGTTATGTGCGAGGCGAACTGGCAGTATCCGAACGAAGGTTCTGCCGCGTGCTTGGCCGGCATCAATCGATGCGGCGCAAGGTGCCGCACGGGGCCGATGCGAAGCAGCTCACACCGACGATACATTGCCTGGCCACAGCAATATGGCCGCTATGGCTATCGCCGGGTGACGCCGCTTGTACGCGATAACGCCCGTGAATTTAACGCGACGGCAGTCCACAAATGGCTGCCGCAAAAACGCTCAACATCCTCGAATGGCAGGCCCCGGCGCTCATGACGCTAATCATTACGGTCGTTGCAGCTGGCGTGGAAATGATTGGGGTCGGCCATTTGTCGATCGGCGCCGATCGGGACCCCGATAATATCCCTCCTTCTGGAACCTTTCAGATAGTTGCGTGTATAGGTGGGGTTCCGCTTGGGCGCCAATCCACACATTGAAGGGGCTTCACAGATGTTGCTGTTTATTCAGCTTTGTGAACCGGCCCCGTTCCGATCGAGGGAGCCGGAGAAGTGTTAGATTTCTGGAAGCTCCGCTAGCGCCAGCGCGTCGTCGAAAACGCGATATCGATTTGGCCGCTCCTTGATTAGAAAATAGCGCCGTTTGACGGCTCGATAAAAAGAACGTGTTTCCATCGGGATACTTGAAGTAGACGTGTGGAACGGTTTGATATTTCGCGTGCTCAAAAACTCTACGCCTCGCGCAAGGAGCTTCTCGTACGTGTATTGGACGTCGTCACATCCAAAAGGAGCCGTTGAAGAAGGTTAGGACTCCGTCCTCTTGTCCCTCCAGCGTCAACAGCAGCAAACCAGTTTGGGCGCCGGGGATGATCAGTTCGATCCAGCGTTTCTCGCAATGAGACGATCTGTGGCGATTATGCAGCCCATCGTCTCGGTCCATAAGGTCAGCGCTCGCTCCTGATCTCGCGTCGGGATGCCCACGTAGTTGAGTTTTCTCAGCATCACGCGTTCCGGCGCCCACTTGAAGCCACAATTTGCACGGCTGCCTTCCTGCGTTTAGTGCTATAACAGTGAGCGACACGCAGTACACTATCGACGCGTATGTCGTGGACGCGCTTATGAGACATCTGGTCGGTCACGACCACCGCGCTTCGGCCTTCCTCGTCTACCTAGTCGTGGCGGCTGCATCTGGAGAGGGCGCGCTACTTCTCAGCCATGCCCAGCTTGCTGAACGCGGTGCTTCATCTTGTCGGCAGAAATCTGCTGCGCGTGACCAGGCACGGTGCAACTGACATTCCCCGGTACGAACCTCTGATGCCCTAGCGTCGACGTCGCTCGGCAGGCGCGGAGACCTCGGTCTAGCTCTTCGTTGGCTGCCAAAGCTCGATTTTGGTCCCATCGGGATCTTGGATCCAGGCAAATCGGCCAAAGGGGTCATTGTCGTCGCGCTTCAGCACAGGCACGCCATGCTCGGCCAAGCGCGCAGCGATCGCGTCCATGTCATCTACCGCGAAGTTGATCATGAACTCCCGCGCCGAAGGAGCCATGTAATCGCTGGATTCCGGGAAGGCCGTCCAGGACACTTTGGGGGGATGGCCAGGCGCGTCGATGGGCAGTGCCGCTCCGCCCCATGGCTTGACTTCGAGGCCGAGGACCTCGCGATACCATTGCGCAAGAGCTTTGGGATCCTTGCTCTTGACGAAGACGCCCCCCACGCCGGTAATGTGACCTGGTTGTTCAGCCATTGCCGATCCCTGAAAGCTGAGAGTGACCCAAAACGCCAAAAGGGCAAGGTGCTTGAGTAACATCCGTCATACCGTTCCTGTCTACACTCATTGATTCGGCTACGACGCCGCAGACATGCATGTTAGATGCGCGATCATCGCAACACCAGCGGTGCAATCGTTGCTATAGATCCCGTAATGGGCCGGCGTCTCAAGATTAGCCTGTTGGGTGGCTGTCATCTGATGCACCCGAACCAGGTGGGTCAATCCCTGATCGAAAGCTGGCTCGTCCCCAACATGAGCCACGGAGTCCCGCTTAAGACATCGGGGCCCGATGGATACGGGCATGCCGGGCCGTTCATGGTGGAAGCGGAAGTATCGTCGACCCGCCACATCGCGCAATTATGGGGCCTACTTGGCCATGCGGCCGCAAGACCGTCCGCGATTGAGCAAAATGCGGACGAGGCAGCCGCCCCGCGT
>Ga0302311_10000841_pt1 | contig 37101 bp, 40 predicted proteins | sample III_Palsa_N1_3_FD_200449 | JGI IMG/M metagenome (GOLD analysis project Ga0302311, IMG submission 200449) | Peat permafrost microbial communities from Stordalen Mire near Abisko, Sweden - III_Palsa_N1_3 | ecosystem: Environmental > Terrestrial > Soil > Palsa > Peat permafrost | place: Sweden... | reverse complement strand
ATTTCATGGCGAACCTGGGGGATCTGCTGTTGTCGAGAGAGGGTGGAGCGTCAAGACGGCGGACCGCCGATGCAGCCACCCAACGGACCGGACTCTAGCCCATGGTGGGGTCGAGCACCAGTTGCGCAGTGCCAAAGGCGCCGCACGATACCAACGCTCCCGGCGCGGGACGGGTTGCGGTCCTGCTGCCCCTACCGTTGGCCGGCGCCTATGATTACCGCGTGCCGGAGGGGCTGACGCCGGTTCCGGGCGACTTCGTCACGGTTCCCCTGGGCCAGCGCCTCATGACGGGGGTGGTCTGGGACCGTTCCGAATCGAGCGAGGATCTGGCCGAGGCGCGGCTGAAGCCGATCTCGCTCGTCCATGACGCCATCCCGATGCGCGAGCCGGTGCGCCGGCTGGTCGATTGGATCGCCGGCTATACCTTGAGCCCGCCCGGCGCCGTGATGCGCATGGCGATGGGTCCGTCCGACGCGCTGGAGGCGGAGGAGGGGCGGGTCGGCTGGGCGCGGGCCCCGGACCTGCCGGCGCCGGGCGTGAAGGATCGCCGCATCACCGCGACTCGGGCGCGGGTCTTGGGCATCTTCGCCGGCACCGAGGCGCTGCCGGCAGCGCTGCTGGCGCAGGAGGCCGGCTGCACGACCGGCGTCATCCGCGCCATGGCGGATGCCGGCCTGCTGGTCGAGACCCGGCTGCCGGCGCGGCCGCCGCGGCCGGTGCCCGACTGGCGCTTGCCGTTCCCGAGCTTCTCGCCGGATCAGACCGCGGCGGCGGATGTGATCGTCGAGGCGGTGCGGGCCCGACGCTACGAGACCATCCTGTTGGACGGCGTCACCGGCTCCGGCAAGACCGAGGTCTATTTCAAGGCGATCGCGGCCGCGCTCGAAGCGGGCCGGCAAGTGCTGGTGCTGCTGCCGGAAATCGCCTTGGGCGCGCAATGGCATCGCCGGTTCGAGCAACAGTTCGGCGCGCCCGCCGCCGCCTGGCATTCCGACCTTAGGCCGGCCGAGCGGCGCGGCGTCTGGCGCGATGTCGGCGAGGGGCTGGCCAAAGTCGTGGTCGGCGCGCGCTCCGCCCTGTTCCTGCCCTTCACCGACTTGGGGCTGATCGTGGTCGACGAGGAGCACGACGCGTCGTTCAAGCAGGAAGACGGCGTCATCTATCACGCCCGCGACATGGCGGTGGTGCGCGCCTCGCTCGAAGCCGTGCCGATCGTGCTGGCGTCTGCGACGCCGTCGCTCGAAAGCCTGGTGAATGCGGAGCGCGGGCGCTATCGCCGCATCCTGCTGCCGGCGCGCCACGGCGGCGCCGAACTGCCCAAGGTGACGCTCATCGACCTGCGCGACGACAAGCCGGAGCGACAGAAATTCGTCGCCCCCAGCCTGATCGAGGCCCTGAAGGAGACGCTGTCGGCCGGCGAGCAGGCGATGCTGTTCCTCAATCGGCGCGGCTATGCGCCGCTGACGCTGTGCCGGACCTGCGGCCATCGCATGCAATGCCCGAACTGCACCGCCTGGCTGGTCGAGCATCGCTTCATGGGCCGCCTGATCTGCCATCATTGCGGCCATGCCGAACGGCCGCCGGACCATTGCCCGGCTTGCGAGGACAAGCATTCCTTCGCGCCCTGCGGCCCCGGCGTCGAGCGCCTGGCCGAGGAAATCACCCAGCGCTTCCCGGATGCGCGCATCGCGGTCATGGCGTCGGATACGCTGATCGGGCCGCAGGCCGTGGCCGACCTGGTCGAACGCGTGCAGGAGTATGAGATCGACCTGCTGATCGGCACCCAGATCATGGCCAAGGGCCATCATTTCCCGATGCTGACCCTGGTCGGCGTGATCGACGGCGATCTGGGACTATCGGGCGGCGACCTGCGCGCGGCGGAACGGACGTTCCAGATGCTGCACCAGGTCGCCGGCCGCGCCGGCCGGGCCGAGCGGCCGGGCCGCGTGCTGCTGCAGACCTTCGACCCCGGCCATCCGGTGATGACGGCGCTGGCAGCTCATGACCGCGACCGGTTCCTGGCGCTCGAAGCCGACGAGCGGCGCCTCAGGCATATGCCGCCGTTCGGCCGGCTGGCGGCGCTGATCATCTCGGCGCCCGATGCCGACCAGGCGGATCAGACCGCGGCGGCGCTGGCGCGGGCCGCACCGCATCTGAAAGGCGTCGACGTGCTGGGACCGGCCCCGGCGCCGCTCGCGGTGCTGCGCGGCCGGCACCGCCGGCGCTTTTTGGTGAAAACGGATCGACAAGTGAACATCCAGGCTGTGCTAAGACAATGGCTGGCGGGTGTCCGCACACCGACCGCGGTCCGCATCCAGGTCGATGTCGATCCTTATAGTTTCCTCTGACATCCCAGGAGTGGCGGATGCCTGATCGATCGCCCCGCGGGCATATCATGCTCGACCGGGCCGTGCTCGCCGTCTCCGCCGGATTCGCGGTGGTGGCGCTGGTGCTCTTGACTTGGCGCGGCCTGGTGACGACGCCGCGCGCGGCGGCGGCCGGCATCATCTATGGCCTGACGCTGGCGTCCTCGTCGATCGTGTCGCTGGTCTATAACACCGGCTTCAAGACCAACAAGACCAGCCTGTGGCGCTTTGCCGACCATATCTGCATCTTCCTGCTGATCGCCGGTACCTATACGCCGCTGTCGCTGCTGGCACCCAAGGACGGCGTGGGCTTCCTCTTGGTGCCGATCTGGGCGATGGCGGCCGTCGGCATCGTGCTCAAGCTCTGGCTGCGCCTGCGCCACGACCGCTGGTTCATCCTGTTCTATCTGGCGATGGGCTGGATGGTCGTGTTCGGGCTGAACCAGCTGGTCGCCAGCTTCTCGACCACGGTGCTGGCGCTGGTCGCCGCCGGCGGGCTTGCCTTCAGTGCCGGCGTGGTGTTCTACGCGCTCGACGCCCGGTGGCGCTGGGGCGGTGCAGTCTGGCATGTTGCCGTGCTTGTTGGAACGGCGACACATTTCGTAGCGATTTTCAGCTTTGTCCTTCCAGTGGGTTGACTTAATGGGCCTTGGTCAGCCAAAGGAAGCCTCGACGACTTCTCGGTGCGGGTTTTTTCCGCTACGGTGCCACCGGCTTCAGGCTGATACCGTTGCAAGATTCGCGACCGCGTGTCACATGGGCCGTCCCGCAAGGCGCGATAACGTGCGCGCCGTGGGACCGGGTCATGGTGCCGTATCGATCCCCAAGAGGTAGCTGATGGCGGAAACGACGAATATTCCTGGGACTGGTCACCATGGGGACGGCGAAACGCGCCGCGACTTTCTGGTCCTGACAGCTTCCGCGCTGGGTGCCGTTGGTGCCGCGTCGGTCGTCTGGCCTTTCATTTCGAGCATGAACCCGGCGGCCGATACGCTCGCCATGTCCTCGACCGAGGTTGATCTGACGCCGGTTGCGGTCGGTCAGAGCATCACGGTCGTGTGGCAGGGCAAGCCGGTGTTCATCCGTCATCGCACCGAGAAGGAGATCAAGGAGGCCGAGGACGTCAATGTCGCCGAGCTCCGCGATCCCCAGACCGATGCGTCGCGCGTGAAGAAGACCGAGTGGCTGATCGTCATCGGCATCTGCACGCATCTCGGTTGCATTCCGCTCGGTCAGAAGCCGTCCGATCCGCGTGGCGAGTATGATGGCTGGTTCTGCCCCTGCCATGGCTCGCAGTACGACAGCTCGGGCCGCATCCGCAAGGGACCGGCGCCGCTCAATCTGGCGGTGCCGCCCTACGTGTTCAAGACCGACACTTCCATCAAGATCGGCTAGGGGCTTCCGAGAATGACCGCACACCCCTCGCAGGCTCCCGCCTTCCAGAACAAGCTCGTTCGCTGGGTCGACCATCGCCTGCCGGTTTTCACCTTCCTCCGCCACGAGCTCGAGGAATATCCCACGCCGCGCAACCTGAATTACTTCTGGAATTTCGGGTCGCTCGCCGGCGTCGTGCTCGTGATCATGATCGCGAGCGGCATCTTCCTCGCCATGAACTACACGCCGAACGCGGATCTCGCGTTCAACAGCGTCGAGCGCATCGTGCGCGACGTGAACTATGGGTGGCTGCTGCGCTACATCCATATGAACGGCGCCTCGATGTTCTTTATCGTCGTCTATATCCACATCTTCCGCGGACTCTACTACGGCTCCTATAAAGCCCCGCGCGAGTTGCTGTGGATGCTGGGCGTGGTCATCATGCTGTTGATGATGGCGACCGCCTTCATGGGCTACGTGCTGCCGTGGGGCCAGATGAGCTTCTGGGGCGCCACCGTCATCACCAACCTGTTTTCCGCATTCCCGATCGTGGGCGAGCATATCGTCACCTGGCTGTGGGGCGGCTTCGCGGTCGACAACCCGACGCTGAACCGGTTCTTCTCGCTGCATTACCTGCTGCCGTTCGTGCTCTGCGCGGTCGTGGGCCTGCATCTGGTGGCGCTGCATCAGCACGGCTCGAACAACCCGCTCGGCATCGACAAGAAGGGCCCGCAGGACTGGATCCCGTTCCATCCGTACTACACGGTCAAGGACGCGTTCGGCCTGGCGGTGTTCCTCTTGGTCTATTGCTTCCTGATTTTCTTCCATCCGAACTTCTTCGGCTCGCCGGACAATTACATCCCGGCAAACCCGATGGCGACGCCGGCCTCGATCGAGCCCGAATGGTACTTCCTGCCGTTCTACGCGATCCTGCGCTCGCTGCCGGACAAGCTCGCCGGCGTGCTCGCCATGTTCGGTGCCATCGCCGTGCTGTTCGTGCTGCCCTGGCTCGACACGTCGCCGGTCCGCAGCGGCAAGTTCCGCCCGGTGTTCCGGATCTTCTTCTGGCTGCTGCTGGCCGACGCCGTGATCCTGGGCGTGGTCGGTGCGCACAAGCCGGAAGGCTGGTGGGTGCTGATCGGTCGCCTGTCGACCGCTTGGTACTTCGCCCATTTCATCATCATCCTGCCGATCCTCGGCAAGCTCGAGCGGCCGCTGCCGCTGCCGACGAGCATTGCGCAGGCGGTCCTGGGCGCCCGGATGGAGAAGCACTAATGTTCCGTCGGTTCCTTCAAGGCGCGGCGATTGCCGTTACGGCCGCCGTCACCCTGCCGCTCGCCGCCCCTGTTGCCCACGCGCAGGAAGCGGCCGCGGAAGTTCCACTGCTGAAGGGCGACTGGTCGTTCGACGGCATGTTCGGCACCATCGACAAGGCGTCGGCGCAACGTGGCTTGCAGATCTACAAAGAGGTCTGCTCCAACTGCCACGGGCTCTATGAGATGAGCTACCGCAACATCGCGGCTCTCGGTTACACCGACGAGCAGGTCAAGAACTTCGCCGCCCAATACCAGGTCGCCGACACCAACGACGATGGCGCGGTGATCCAGCGTCCGGCCAAGCCGTCCGACAAGTTCGTGCGCCCGTTCCCGAACGAGAAGGCGGCGCGCGCGGCCAACAACGGCGCCTATCCGCCGGATCTGGCGCTGATCGAGAAGTCCCGCGAGGGCGGTGCGGACTATGTCTATTCGCTGCTGCAAGGCTACAAGGACGCGCCGGCCGATGTGAAGCTGGCCGACGGCCAGTATTACAACATCTACTTCAGCGCCGGTGGCCAGAAGATCGGCATGCCGCAGCCGTTGACCGACGGTGCGGTAACCTTCGCCGACGGCGCGCCGAACGACCTGAAGAGCGAGGCGCATGACATTGCGACCTTCCTCGCCTGGGCGGCCGAGCCGGAACAGGATGCCCGCAAGCGCATGGGCGCCAAGGTCATGCTGTTTCTGATCGTGCTGACCGGCGCGCTCTATTATTCCAAGCGCAAGATCTGGGCGAAGGTTCACTAAGCAGTCCGTTCGCCTCGAACGGACATCGAGACAAAAGGGCCGTTCCCCATGAGGGGAGCGGCCTTTTTCTTTTGGGGTATCGGCATTGTTTTGCCGGCGATAGCCACCGCTTTTCCAGGCGACCGCGGCCGGTTTGATGGCTAATATCCGGCCGACTTTGAGACCAAGCATCGGACGAAGGAAGACAGCATGGCGCGGCCGCGGATTGGCATTATCGGGGGCAGCGGGCTCTATCAGATCGACGGGTTGACCGATGTCGAATGGCGCCGGGTCGAAAGCCCGTTCGGCGAGCCGTCGGACGAGCTGTGTTTCGGCCGTCTGGCCGGCGTCGATGTGGTGTTCCTGCCGCGCCACGGCCGCGGCCATCGCATCTCGCCGACCGAGATCAACTACCGCGCCAACATCGACGCGCTGAAGCGCTCGGGCGTCACCGACATCTTGAGCTTGTCGGCGGTCGGCGGGTTGCAGGAGCGCTATGCACCCGGCACTTTCGTCATCGTCGACCAGTTCATCGACCGCACCTTCGCGCGCGAAAAGAGCTTCTTCGGCACCGGCTGCGTCGGCCATGTCTCGGTGGCGCGGCCCGTCTGCTCGCGCCTCGGCGATGCGCTGATGAGCGCCAGCGACGGGCTCGAAATCGACATCCTGCGCGGCGGCACCTACATGGTGATGGAAGGCCCGCAATTCTCCAGCCTGGCCGAGAGCGAACTCTACCGCAGCTGGGGCTGCGCCGTCATCGGCATGACCAACATGCCCGAGGCGAAATTGGCGCGCGAGGCGGAGATCTGCTACGCCAGCGTCGCCATGGTCACCGACTATGACTGCTGGCATCAGGGTCATGACGATGTCTCGGTCGAGATGGTCGTGCGCGTGCTCTTGGGCAATGCCGAGAAGGCGAAGGCGCTGGTGAAGTCGGTGCTGCCGCATCTGGGCGGCCATGAAGGCCCGTGCCATGCCGGCTGCCAGACGGCGCTCGAACACGCGATCATGACCGCGCCCGCGGCGCGCGATCCGGCCGTGCTGGCCAAGCTCGACGCGGTCGCCGGCCGCGTCTTGAACAAGGCCTGAGCCCATGCGCGTCGACGGCACCCCCATGCGGACGATCTGGCCGGTCGATGGCGCCCGTGTCGGCATCATCGATCAGACCCGTCTGCCGCACGAATTCGTAACGCTGGAGCTGACCAATCTTGCCGAGGCGGCTCACGCGATCCGCGCCATGCTGGTGCGGGGCGCGCCGCTGATCGGCGCCACGGCCGCCTATGGTGTGGCACTGGCGCTCTCGGCCGACCCGTCCGACGCCGCATTGGCCCAAGCCGTGGCCGTGCTGGCGGAGACACGGCCGACCGCAATCAACCTGCGCTGGGCGCTCGATCGGGCGCGCCGGCATTTGGCCGAGGTGGCACCGGCCGACCGTGCCGCCGCCGCCTGGGCCTTCGCAGGTTTGATCGCCGACGAGGATGTCGGCATCAATGTCGCGATCGGCCGGCACGGGCTGGACCTGGTCAAACAGGCGCGCAAGGGCGACGCCACGGTCAATATCCTGACCCATTGCAACGCCGGCTGGCTCGCGACCGTCGATATCGGCACCGCGACCGCACCGATCTATGCCGCCCACGATGCCGGCATCCCGGTCCATGTCTGGGTCGACGAGACCCGGCCGCGCAACCAGGGCGCCGGCCTGACCGCTTGGGAACTGGGCCGCCACGGCGTGCCGCATACGGTGATCGTCGACAATGTCGGCGGCCATCTGATGCAGCATGGCCTGGTCGATCTCTGCATCGTCGGCACCGACCGCACCACGGCCTCGGGCGACGTCGCCAACAAGATCGGCACCTACCTGAAGGCTTTGGCCGCCCACGACAATGGCGTGCCGTTCTACGTGGCGCTGCCGTCGCCGACCATCGACTGGACGCTGGACGATGGCGTGAAAGAGATCCCGATCGAGCAGCGCGACGGCACCGAGGTCTCGCTGGTGCCCGGCCGCCTGGCCGACGGCACGATTGGCCATGTGCGGGTGACGCCGGAGACCAGCCCGGTCGCCAACTACGCCTTCGACGTGACGCCGGCCCGGCTGGTGACGGCGCTCATTACCGAGCGCGGCGTGGCGCCGGCTACCCGCGAAGGGCTGCTGGGTCTGTTCCCGGAGCGGCGGGGTGCTTGAGGATACGCTCGACCTGCGCCTGGCGCTGATCGAGCACGCGCGCAAGCTCACGTCCTCGGGCCTGACGCGCAATACCTCGGGCAATCTCAGCCATCGCGTGGCGGGCGGGTTCCTGGTGACCCCGTCGGGCATGGATTACGATCGGCTGGAGCCGGCGGATATCGTGTTCGTCGATTTCGCCGGTCAGGCCCGTGGGCGCCGGCTGCCCTCGTCGGAATGGCATTTCCACCGCGAGATCCTGGCGCGGCGCAACGATCTGTCCGTCGTGCTCCATGCCCATTCGCCGTTCGCGACCAGCCTCGCCTGTCTGCGCGAGGGCATTCCGGCCTTCCACTACATGGTCGCAGTCGCCGGTGGCGCCGACATCCGCTGCGCGCCCTATGCCACCTTCGGGACCGAGGAACTGTCCCATCATGCCGTGACGGCGCTCGACGGGCGCAAGGCCTGCCTGCTCGCCAACCACGGGCTGATCGCGCTCGGCACCGATTTCGCCTCGGCCCACAAGCTGGCGGTCGAGGTCGAGACGCTGGCCGAGATGTATTGGCGCGCCCGCCAGATCGGCCACCCGATCATCCTCGACGCCGCCGAGATGGCAATCGTGCTGGAGAAATTCCGCAGCTACGGCAAGCAGCCGGCGTTGCCTTCGGCATAACCAACGGACGACAGACCCATGGCGCATGGCATCCTCGGCATCGATCACACGCTCGTCGGCGTGGAGGATCTGGACCAGGCGGCGATGGCCTGGACCAGGCTCGGCTTCACGCTCAGTCCGCGCGGCCGGCATATCGGCTGGGGCACGGCCAACTACTGCGTGATGTTCGAGCGCGACTATATCGAGCTGTTGGGCATTCTCGATCCGAAGCAGTTCGTGAACGGCCTCGATAAATTCCTCGCCAAACAAGGGGAGGGGCTGATGGGCTTCTCCTATGCCTCGGCCGATGCCGCCCAGACCGCGAAATCGCTGGGGGCGGCCGGCCTCGCACCCAGCGATCCGAAGGATCTGGCGCGCCAGCTGGAACTGCCGGAGGGCACGGTACTGCCGCGCTTCAAGCTGGTGTTCCTGCCGCCGGATGCCGCACCCGGCGTCTCCAGCTTCGTCACCCAGCATCTGACGCCGGAATTGCTGCGCCGCCCGGAATGGCTGATCCATGCCAATGCCGCGGTGGGCTTGAAGGGCGTCACCATCGCGACCGACGATCCGGTGGCCCTGATGCCGGCCTATGAGCGGCTGTTCGGACCGCAGTCGGTCAACCGGACCGACGATATCGTCACCATCCATGCCGGCCGCCACACCATCCTGTTCGCCAATCGCTGGGACTTGGAGGCGCTGCATCCGGAGCTGGAGCTGCCGGACGGCGATCTCACCGACCCACGCATCGTGCTGATGACGCTGGCGTCGGCCGATCTGGAACGGACCATCGACCATCTGACCTTCGGCCAGATCGAGTTCGAGCAGCGCCGTGGTCATGCCGTGCTGGTGCCGGGTTTCATGGCGACGGGCGCTGGCTTGGAATTCGTACCGGCATGACCGAGCGGCTGCTGTGGCGCGACTTCGAGGCCCTCACCGTCGGCGAGCTCTATGCGTTCTTGCGCCTGCGCGCCGACGTGTTCGTGGTCGAACAGAATTGCGTGTTCGGCGACATCGACGGCAAAGACCCGGCTGCCCGCCATCTGCTGGGTTTCGCGGGCGAGATGCTGGGCGGCTACCTCCGCGTGTTTTCACCAGCGGTACCCGGAGAGGCTGCAAAGATCGGTCGGGTCGTGGTGGCGCCGGCGTTCCGCTCGACCGGTCTTGGGCGGCGCCTGATGACGGCGGCGCTGGACGAAATTGCCGGTCGGCTGGGTCCGGTCCCTATCGAACTGGCGGCCCAGGCACATCTCGAAAAATTCTACGGCAGCTTCGGTTTCGTGCGCTGTTCCGACGATTATCTGGAGGACGGCATCCTCCATTGCGACATGCACAAGACGCCCTAGACTCGGCCCCTCCCCGAATTATTCCCGCGCAACCTCCACTGGCATGCGCTTTGCGGTGCTTTGCCGCACCGGGGTATCCCGGTGTTGCAAAAGCGACCTCAAGAGTCGCCAGGGAGAGGTTTGCACGCTATGGGGCATCATGCCATTTGGGTAGGCGCTATGGCCGCGCTCGCGGCTGGATCAATCAATATGGCCGAAGCGCAGACCGCGCCGGCCACAGACGCTGCCGCGGCCAAGAATTCCGGTGAGATCGAAGAGATCACCGTCACCGCCACCAAGCGAACCGAGAATGTTCGTGAGGTGCCGCAAAACATCTCGGTTCTGACCGGCACGCAGCTGCAGGACCAGCATGTCGTCGATTACCAGGATCTGTCCCAGGCGGTCCCGGGTCTGTCCTATACCAGCGGCGGCGCCGGCGGCCTCGGCAATATCGAGCTGCGCGGCGTGAGCTCCATCGCCGGTGCGGCGACGGTCGGCCTCTATCTCGACGACATCTCGCTGTCGGTGCGTTCCGTCGCCGGTCTGACCGGCGCGGCGCAGCCAAAGCTGCTCGATATCGACCGGATCGAAGTGCTGCGCGGTCCGCAGGGCACGCTCTACGGCGCCGGGTCCGAGGGCGGCACGATCCGCTTCATCAGCAATCAACCCTTGCTCGATACATTCGAAGGCAGCTTCCATTCCGAGTTGGCCCAGACCGATCGCGGTGGCTTGAGCTATGACGAGGAAGGGGTCGTCAACGTGCCCTTGATCTCGGGCATGTCGGCCCTGCGCCTGTCGGCCGGTTATAGCGAGGATGCGGGCTGGCTGAAACGCCTCGGCCTCGACGGCAATGTGCTCGCCACCGACGCCGGCGGCACCGGGACCGGCGTCATCCGGGTCTCCAGCAAATGGCTGCTGGGCGACGGCTGGACCGTGACGCCGCAGCTGTTCTATCAGGACGGACGGCAGGACGATCAATCGATCTATTACCCGAACGCGGGCAAGTTCGAATCGATCAAGCAATTGCCGGAGCCCGACCATGAACAGATCGCGGTGCCGACCCTGGTCGTTACCAAGGATCTGGGCTGGTCCGACGTCACCTCGGTCTCGGGCTTCTATTGGCGCAAGAGCGATATTCAGGTCGATGGCACGTTCCAGAACAGCTCCTATCTGGCGGACATCGCGCCGGCGCCGTTCAGCAACGATCTGGCCAATCTCGAATCGCCGATCAACTATCGGATGATGACCAATCAGGTCTCCCAGGAACTGCGGATCGCGTCGAAATCCATGCAGGAATCGGGGCTGCCGATCGCCTGGGTCGCCGGCTTGTACTATTCCGACCAGCATCTGACGACGTCGGACTATGAGCACGTGACCGGCTTCAGCAAGCTGTTCGAGCAGCTCTATGGCGAGACGCCGGACACCTATTACGGGTTTCCGTTCCCGGACGATGCCGTCTATGACAGCGTCCGCCACTATGACGAACGGCAATATGCCGTGTTCGGCGAGCTGAACTACGCCATCCTGTCGAACCTCAAGGCCACGGCCGGCTTGCGTTATCTCTATGCGCGCGAGGCGCTCACCCGCTACGGCGGCGGCTATTTCGACGAGGGCGATCCGTCGATCGTCTCCGACGTCAGCCGGGCCTATGCGGCGACGCCGAAGTTCGCGGTCAACTATGACCTGACCGACAACGACTCGATCTATGCCAACGCCACCAAGGGCTTCCGCCTCGGCGGTCCGAACCGGCCGGTGCCAAGCTCGATCTGCGCCGCCGATCTTTCGGGCCTGGGGCTGAGCTCGGCGCCGGAATCCTACAATTCGGACTCGCTCTGGAACTACGAGGTCGGCACGAAGAACCGGCTGCTCGACAATCGCCTGACGCTCACGGTCGCGGCCTTCGACATCGAATGGAAGAACATCCAGCAGACGGTCTCGCTGCCGGGCTGCGGCTTCGACTTCGTCAAAAACGCCGGTACGGCGCGCAACTACGGCGCCGAGATGGAACTGCATGCCAAGGTGACGAACGACATCACGCTCGGCCTGAACGGCGCCTATACCCATGATCGCCTGATCGCGGTCACGCCGAACACGGGTGCGGTGATCGACGATCGCGTGCTGGGCACGCCCGACTACACGATCGGCGTCAGCGGCGAATATCATCACTCGGTGACGGACTCGCTCGATGGCTATCTGCGTGCCGACTATAACTTCAACGGCAAGAGCAGCGGCACCTTCGACGACACCGATCCGGACCATTACCGTCCGACCTACGGCATCGCCAACGCCAGCATCGGCATCGAGGCGGGCAGCTGGGAATTGGAGATGTTCGCCAAGAACCTGCTGAACGAGACCAAGGTCATCCAGCGCATCTATTACAGCGCGTCCGACTCGAACGTAACGCCGCGGCCGCTGACCGTCGGTTTGTCCTTTACCAAGCAGTTCTAAGCCCGAGACGAAAAAGGGCCCGGCGGGAGCGATCCCGCCGGGCCTTTGCTTTTAGGCGCCGTCGATCAGGCGTTGCGGGTCGGCGCCTTGACCAGGGCCTCGCCCTCGATCACGATCAGATCGCCGACCGAGCAGACCGTGGCCAGCACGACCCGGCCGCGCTCCGCCAATACTTCCTGCACGGTCACGCGCGCCTCGACCATGTCGCCGATCCGGACCGGTGCCTTGAACGACAGGTTCTGGCTGAGATAGATCGAGCCGGGGCCGGGCAGTTGCAGCGCGATCGCCGCCGAGATCAGGCTGGCCGACAGAAAACCATGGACGATGCGGCCCTGGAACGGCGTCGCGGCGGCATAGGCCTCGTCCAGATGCACCGGATTGGTGTCGCCCGACAGGGCCGAGAAGCTGACCACGTCGGCATCGGTGATCGCACGGCTGAAGAACGCGGTCATGCCGACGCGCAGCTCCTCGATATAATAGCCCCGATGCTCGGGCTCCGAATAAACAGCGGCCATCTGGCGTCCTCCTGCCCATTATTGCTTCGCGCGGGCAGGGGTGGAAAACGCGACCTGCCAAATGCACAACATTTGACGGTTATGTTGCGTTGCAAAATAGGCAGTTTGCAACATTTTTATGCTGCAGCGCAGCGACGCCCCGGTTCCGTTCCGGGGGCGTCGCCTTGAGGTCAAGCCAGGTTCTGGTGGAAGAATTCCAGCGTCCGGGTCAGGGCCAGTTCGGCGCTGGGCTTGTCGTAGCTGCCGCGCTGGTCGCAATTGAAGCCGTGGCCGGCCTTATAGACATGGATCGGCATCTCTTCATAGCGATCGATGATCTTCTGCACCTCCGTGAGCGGGATGCCGTGATCGGTCTCGCCGAAATGCAGCATGGTCGGGATCTTCGGCGCGACATCGAGGAACTGCGACGCGATCTGGCCGCCGTAGTAGCCCACGGCCGCGGACAGGCCGCTGAGCTTGCCGGCGGCCAGATAGGCGAGCGTCCCGCCCCAGCAATAGCCGACGATACCGATCTTGCCGATGCCCTTGACCGCGTCGATGGCGGCCTGCAGGTCCAGCAGGGTCTGGTCGACCGGAATGGCGGCGCGCGTCTTGATGCCAGCGTCCATGCCGGCCTGGTCATAGCCCACTTCCATGCCCGGCGAGGCCCGATCGAAAATAGCGGGCGCGATCGCGACATAGCCCAGTTCCGCAAACCGGTCGGTCACGTCGCGCATATGGCTGTTCACGCCGAAAATTTCCTGGATGACGACGAGCGCGCCCTTGGGCGTGCCGGCGGGGTCGGCCCGGTAGGCGCCCAGGGTGAAGCCGTCGGCGGCGGTCAGTGTGAGCTTCTGGCCCATGAAAATCTCCAGCTACACGAAGGGGTTGGGCGAAAGATGGGGGCAACAGCCAAACGCGCCAAGCCCCTAAGCGATCCGCTAGCGATCATTATCCTTGTCGCTGCCGAACAGGCCTGCGGCAAGTCCGCCCAGCACGCCGAAGGCGGCACTGGCGACGTTGGCCGCGGCGGTGACGTCGGACCGGTCACGCGCATCGGCGCCGCTGCTCATCAGGGCCGGCGAGGCGGATTGCAATCCGACCCGGCCCGGCCCGGTGAAGCGGTTGAGCGTGATGCTGCTGCCGGCCAGGAACCCGGTCGACAGGCCGGTGAGATTGGTCTCCAGCTGCACCGAGGGGTCCTTGTAGACCCAGCCGCCGGGCTCGACATCGATCTGTTCGCCCGGCGCCAGCACCTTCTCGAACACATTGCCATGGCCATGCAGCCAGACGATGCCCTCGGCGCCATTGGCATGGAAGCGGTCGATGAAGAAGCCGCTGCCGCCGAACAGCATGTTGGCGATGCCGGAAACGCGCTCCCAGGTGTAGTCGATGGTCTCGGTCGCAGCCAGGAACTGGTGCTCGCGCACATGCAGCTCCTGGCCGGGGGCGAGCAGGATCGGGAAGATCTGGCCGACGCCGTCGCGCGACACCGCGATCTGGCCGGGCCCGCGCGCCTCGGTGATCAGGATCTGCATGCCGGCGATCATGCGCTTCAGCATGCCGGCGAGCGGCCGCACGCTGATGCCGAGCGACGGCTCTTTCCACAAGAGGATGTGATGTTCGAAGAAGATGGTCTGGCCGGGCACCAGTTCGACCGTCAGCACGGGCACCAGTTCGCCCGACAGATGGAACGTATAGCCGGCGGCGGTGGCGTCTTCGAGCTGCGTCGGCAGCGGCGTCGGGCGGCGGTTCAGGAAGGCCATGATCGATACTCCCGTGCGGAGCGCCGATCATAGCTCAATTTCCCCCTCTCCGCCCATCGGGGGTCGGGGTGAGGTGGGAACGCGCCGGCCAAGCCCACCTCATCCTAAATCCTTCTCCGCCCTATGGGCGGAGAAGGACTTCAGACGTTGAAGCGGAAGTGGAAGATGTCGCCGTCCTTGACCAGATATTCCGAGCCTTCGAGCCGCATCTTGCCGGCTTCCTTGGCGCCGGCCTCGCCGTTGCAGGCGATGAAATCGTCGCACGCGATGGTCTCGGCGCGGATGAAGCCCTTCTCGAAATCGGTATGGATGGCACCGGCCGCCTGGGGCGCCTTGGAGCCCTTCTCGACGGTCCAGGCACGCGCTTCCTTCGGACCGATGGTGAAGAAGGTGAGCAGGCCCAGCAGGCCGTAGCCGGCACGGATGACGCGGGCGAGGCCGGTCTCCTCCAGGCCCAGCGTCTCCAGGAACTCGGTCTTCTCGGCCTCGTCGGTCAGCTGCGAGACCTCGGCCTCGATCGCGGCGGAGATGACGACGGAGACCGCCCCTTGCGCCTTGGCGAAGGTGGCGACCTTGGCCGAGAATTCGTTGCCGGTCGCGGCCGAGGCTTCATCGACGTTGCAGACATAGACGACGGGCTTGGCCGTGATCAGGTCCAGGTGCTTCAGGATGATCTGTTCGTCAGGATCGAGCTTGACCGTGCGCGCGGCCTTGCCGTCGCGGAGCGCCGCCAGCACCGGTTCCATGACGGCGAGCTGGGTCTTCGCTTCCTTGTCGTTGGCGCGCAGCTTCTTCTGGGCGGCGGCGACCCGGCGTTCCAGGCTGTCGAGATCGGCCAGCATCAGCTCGGTCTCGACCGTCTCCGCATCGCGCACCGGATCGACCGAGCCTTCGACGTGGGTCACGTTGCCGTCCTCGAAGCAGCGCAGCACATGGGCGATGGCGTCGGTCTGGCGAATATTGGCCAGGAACTGGTTGCCCAGGCCTTCGCCCTTGGAGGCGCCGCGCACCAGGCCGGCGATATCGACGAATTCGAGCTGGGTCGGGATGATCTTGGCCGATTTCGCGATCTCGGCCAGCTTGTAGAGCCGCGGATCGGGCACGGCGACGCGGCCGACGTTCGGCTCGATCGTGCAGAACGGATAGTTCGCAGCCTCCGCCGCGGCGGTCGCGGTCAGCGCGTTGAACAGGGTCGATTTGCCGACGTTCGGCAGGCCGACGATGCCGCAATTGAAACCCATGATGCCCTAGCTCTCGTTTGATCCTGCCGTCATCCCCGCGAAGGCGATGATCCAGCAAGAGGCGCGTCTGCGCCGAAAAGAATCTTGTCCGCGCTACTGCGCGTAACAGACTGGATTCCCGCCTGCGCGGGAATGACGAATACTACTTTTCTGCCTTGCCGGCGCGGGCCGCGAGGGATTCGCGCTGTTCCTTGAGGGTGCGTTGCGGCGGATCGACCAGCAGCGCCACCTTGCTCATGAAGGCGGAATCCTGGCCGGCCAGCATCAGTGGCAGCGCTTCGGCGATGGCGGGCATCTGCTTGTCGATCCAGACCGTCTCGTCGGGCAGGAAATTCTGCAGCACGTAATGCAGCACCAGATCCCGGCTGCCGGGATGGCCGATGCCGAGGCGCATGCGCCAGTAATCCTGGCCCAGATGGGCGTCGATCGAGCGCAGGCCGTTGTGGCCGGCGGCACCGCCGCCACGCTTCACGCGCAGCTTGGCGGGCGCCAGGTCCAGCTCGTCATGGATGACGATGACGTCCTGGATGTCGATCTTGAAGAAGCGCGCGGCGGGGGCGACGCTCTCGCCGGAATTATTCATGAAGGTCATGGGCTTCAGCGCAATCACGCGCTCGCCGCCGATGTCGCCTTCGTAAAGCTCCGCGTTGAACTTGTCCCGCGGGCTGCGGAATCCATGGCGGCGGACGATCGCATCCACCGCCATGAAGCCGATATTATGCCGGGTCCGTTCGTATTTGGGACCCGGATTGCCCAGGCCGACGACCAGTTTCATCTGAATAAGGCCTTCAGCTTGGGCAGTCCTGCTTTAAGCGGCGGGGGTCTCGCCGGCCTCTTCGGTCTCTTCCGACTTCACGGTCGGGGCCGCGATGGTCGCGATCGTGAAGTCACGATCGGCGATCGTCGGATGGGCACCGGCCGGCAGCTTGACCGCGCTGATATGCACGGAATCGCCGATTTCCAGACCGGTCAGATCGATGTCGATCCGCTCCGGAATGCTGTCCGCCGAAACCGACAGTTCGATGTCATGGCGAACGACGTTCAGGACGCCGCCCTTCTTCAGGCCCGGGGAGGCCGCATGATTCTCGAAATGCACCGGCACGTTGACGTGGGTCTTGGTGTGGGCCGTGACGCGCACGAAATCGACATGCAGCGGCTCGTCCGTCACCGGATGCAGCTGCACGTCGCGCGGGAGCGCGCGGTGCTTGGTGCCGTCGATGTTCAGGTCGAACAGATGGCTGAAAAAGCCCGGCTTGTGCAGCTGGCGCCCGAACAGCTTCGGGTCCAGGCTCAGCATGACGGGCTCTTTCTTGTCGCCATAAAGCACGGCGGGAATCCGGCCTGCACGGCGCGTGGCCCGGGCGGCCCCCTTTCCAGCCCGGTCACGAACCTCGGCCTCGAGAACGACGATCTCGCTCATTACCTACTCCTCAGTGATACGGGGCCCGACCCAATGTCCGACCTCCGCGACGCCGACGGCCTCCAGGGGTGCCGCTCGGCGCTGCCGTCCCAGCCCCGTCAGGGGACATGGTCGGCGAAACCAAAATGCGGCCAGCACCGGCCCCTTGCCGGGGCGGTCCTGACCGCGAAACTCTCCTCGTCGGAGCTCGGGGCGGGAGCCTTGTTTGATTGAGAGGGCGATTCAGATCCGAGGCCGAGCAGGCGTCAGATCATCGCGCTCTAGTCGAACAGGCTCGAAACCGACCGTTCCTCCGAAATCCGCCGCATGGCCTCACCGATCAAGGGTGCGACCGTCAACTGACGGATATTGTGCGACACGCGGACCGCCTCGGTCGCCTGGATCGTGTCCGTCGCGACCAGGGTCTGGATCGGCGACGAGCTGACGCGGGCGACGGCGCCGCCGGACAGCACGCCATGCGTGATGTAGGCGGATGCGCTCAGCGCACCGGCATCGATCAGGGCCTGCGCGGCATTGCACAGCGTGCCGGCGCTATCGACGATGTCATCGACCAGCACGCAACGCCGGCCCTTGACGTCGCCGATGATGTTCATGACTTCCGAAACGCCGGCGCGTTCGCGGCGCTTATCGACGATGGCGAGGTCCGCGTCAAGCCGGCGCGCGATCGAACGGGCGCGCACCACGCCGCCGACGTCGGGCGACACGATAACCAGATCGTCGCCCGAGAACTTGTCCTTGATGTCGTTCACGAACACCGGGGCCGCCACCAGATTGTCGACCGGGATGTCGAAGAAGCCCTGAATCTGGCCGGCATGCAGGTCCATGGTCAGGACCCGGTCGGCGCCGGCGGCGGTGATCATGTTGGCGACCAGCTTGGCCGAGATCGGCGTGCGCGGGCCGGATTTGCGATCCTGGCGGGCATAGCCGAAATAGGGCAGCACCGCGGTGATGCGGCGCGCGGAACCGCGGCGCAACGCATCGAGCGTCACCAGCAATTCCATCAGATTGTCGTTGGCCGGGTAGGACGTCGACTGCACCACGAACACATCCTCGCCGCGGACGTTCTCATGGATCTCGACGAACACTTCCATGTCGGCGAAGCGGCGCACGCTCGCCTTGGTCAGCGGCAGATTGAGGTATGCCGCAATGGCTTCCGCGATCGGCCGATTGCTGTTGCCGGTGATGATCTTCATGGAAGGCTCTATCCAGGGCGTCGAATCGGAACGCTGTGCCGCGCCCCGGCGCGCACCCTCCCGAAATGGCACGGACTTGTAACAAACCATGCGTCCGCAAGCAACCCGTCAGCCATGCATGGAGGGGATGCGGAGGGGTGTCGAAACTGCCTACTTCGAGATCGGGTTCTTCAACGGGATCGTCTTCATCACGCCGATGATCTGGTCGATGCCGGCGGTGGCGACCGCCATGCTGATATCGCCCCAGGACCCGTCGAGCGAGCCTGCCGGCACGTCGTTCTCCTGGGAGACCTGGCCGGCCTCGGTACCGTCGGCCCGGTAGATGTGCCAGACGATCAGCACATGCTGCTTGCCGGCGCCGGCCGAGGTGAGATTGACGGTCGGACCGATCACGACCGCATCGGCGGTCTGGCTGTCGGGCGTGACCTTGATGCCGGCCCGGCCCAAGAGGAATGCGAGCGAGCGGGGCAGTGCCGCGCGGCCGTCGCCGGGCGCACCCTCGGCCGCGCGAATATAGACTTGGCGACCCGGGTTGCGCTCGACCGGCGGCGCTTCCTGGACCATGGCGGCGATGCGCGGCGCCTCGGCCTTGGCCAGCGGCGCCAGCAGCTCGGGCGTGCCGCCGGCCCAGTCGGTGGCGGAGATGGTCATGTGCTGCACGTCGCCGCCGACGGTTTCGCCCTTGGCGTTGGCGAGGGTCCATTGGATCTCGACCATGGCGGCGCCGGCGGAAACGCGGGTGGCGGCGGCGTCGCCGGTCAGGTGATAGCTCTGTCGGTTGGCGGCATGGGTGTCGGCCGGGATCTCGCGATCCTGCAGTGCCGTCGCCATGGCCTCGGCCAATGCCGCGTCGGCCGGGGCGTGGGCCACGGGGGCGACCAGGATGCCGACCGTGTCGGCGACCTGCAGGATCGGCGCGTCGGGCGGCAGTTGCTGGTCGGCGAACGGATGCGGCAGGGGTTGGCAACCGGTCAGGACCAGGCCGGCGAAAGCCAGCAAGCCCAGGGCGCGCGCGGAACGGGGCATTGGAAAGGCGTCTTTCAGAAGAAGCAGCTCGACAGCAGGCCGAGCAGCAGAATGCAGATGAAGATGATCAGATGCGGCAAGCGAGGCTCACTTTACCACGAGATCGAGCGAGGCCGCCGACAAGCTCTCGGCCTTGCGCGCGCCCACGATCGAGCTGCGGCCGAGGCTCATGGCAAAGCCGGTGTCGGCATCGAACAGGATGATATGGATGAAGAACACCATGCCCGGCTCCGCCTCGACCGGATTGCCGGTGTAGAACATCGGCCAATCCATCCAATTGGGCGCGAAAGTGGTGCCGAGGCCATAGCCGCAGGCGTTCAGGCGGGCATGGCGATAGCCCCGCGCGTCCAAGGTGCGGGCATGGGCATCGAACACTTGGCCGATCGGGTCGCCCGGCTTCAGCGCCGCCTCGGCCGCGAACAGAGCGTCTTGAGCGGCCGAATGCATGTCGCGCAAGCGCGGATCGACCTTGCCGACGCCGATCGTGCGCATCAGGCAGGCGTGATAATGCCGATAGGTGCCGGCGAACTCGAGCGTCAGCTGATCGACCGGCGACAGATGGCGGCGCCCGGTCTTGTAGCGGCACAGCAGCGCGTCGGCGCCGGACCCGATGATGAATTCATTGGCCGGATCGTCGCCGCCGCCGCGGAACACCGCGCCATGCATGGCCGCCAGGATATCGCCCTCGAACGCGTTCGGCCGGATCTCGGCATGGGCGGCATCGAGCGCCGCATCCGCAAGCTTGGCCGCCTCGCGGACATAGGCGAGTTCCGCCGGGCTTTTGACTGCCCTCAACCGGGTTACCAGATCCGAGGCATCGATCAGGGCGGCGAAGCCGTCGAACGCGGCCGACAGGCGCTGGCCGTTGCGCGCGGTCAGGCCATAGCTGTCCCATTCGACGCCCAGCTTCTTGCCGGCGGCGCCCAATCCCGCCAGCAGCGCCTTCAACTCCTGCGCCGGTTGCGCGTCCGGGCCGTCGACCCAGATCCGGATATCCTCGATCACCGAGGTATGCTCGGCCTGCAGCAGGTCGGGCGCGCGGGTCAGCAGCACCATCCGGTCGTCGCTGCCGAGGTACAGGCACTGGAAGAATACATAGCCGAACGTGTCGTAGCCGGAGAGGTAATACATGCTCTCCTGGCGGAACATCAGCAGCCCGTCGAGCCCGCGCCGCTTCATTTCGGCGAGGGCGGCGGCACGGCGCTTGGCCAGTTCGTCCGCGGTGAAATGAATCGCCATCACGCGTTTCCTTGAACCAGAGCAATTGCCGATAGGCCGCGACCATAGTCGGGCTCGCGGCGCAACGTCGCGCGCCGATAGCTGAAGAACAGCTCCGCCTCGGCCGCGGTATCGTGGGGGCTGCGCTCGACCGACCCCAGATCCAACGCCCGAAGGCGCGCCTCGACCAGACCGGGCAGATCGAACATGAAATGGCCGGCCCGCTCCGACGGGATGAAAAATCGTGCGGTCGCGGGATCGAGGCTGGTGAAGCGCTCCGGAAATTCCGGGCCGACCTCATAGGATTTTTGCTGGATCGCCGGGCCGATCGCGGCATGGATGCGGGAACGCCGGGCACCCAGCTTTTCCATCGCCTCGACCGTCGCCTCCGACACCCCGTCGCGCGTGCCCTTCCAGCCGGAATGGGCGGCGCCGATCACGCCGGCTTGCGCATCGGCGAACAGGATCGGCACGCAATCGGCGGTCAGGATGCCCAGCGCCACGCCCGGACGATCGGTCACCAGCGCGTCGGCCTTGGGATTCTCGGCGCGCGGCCAGGGTCGTTCCACGATCGAAACGTCCGGCGAATGGATCTGATGGACGGTCACGAGTGCCGCGGGCGGCAATTCCATCAGCGCCATGGCATGGGCGCGGTTGGCCTCGACCACGGCCGGCGCCTCATCGGAACCAAAGCCGCAATTGAGCGAGGCATAGAGCCCGTCGCCCTGGCCGCCCTGGCGGGTGAAGAAGGCGTGGCGTAGGCCCGGCTGCTGCGCCAGGGCGGGTAGGGTCACGAAGGATTGGGTCAGGGCGCGCTCCGTTCGGGGGACGTGGCCGCGAGGACCTTGAACAGCCTGCCCATTTCCATGGGATCGATCAAGCGGCGCACGCCCGCCTTGAGCGTCAGCGCCGTGGCCTCGTCCTTGCCGCGCAACAGCACGCCCAGCCTCACTTCGGCACCCTTGTCGATCAGGAAACGTCCCTGCTGTTCCAGGGCTGCGACATTTGCGCCGGCGGCGGCCAGCGCCTGGCCCAGCGCATCGAAATCGACATGGGCGGTCAGGTCCGCCTCGCCGGGATCGGCCAGCACGGGCGCGTAAGCATGGTCCTTCAGCGCCTGCAGCGTGTCGCCGACGGCGCTCCGGCCATGGCCGTAATCGATCAGCACGGCGGCCCCGGGTGCCGACGCCAGCCGGCGGCCGATCTCGCCGGCGATGGCGAGCGCCGGCGCGCAGGTCTCGAACAGCTCGCCGTCGGTCGCGACCAGCGGTTCGACTGGCGGCTGGCCCACGGGACCGGTGATGAAGGCGAGGGCGCCGGCATCGTCGAGACCGATCAGGCGCTCGCGCCATCCGGCGCCCTCGCGCAGCCATTGCCGGATCGGCAGGGCGTCGAAGAATTCGTTGGCGACGAGAAGCATCGGACCGTCCGGCACCTGGTCCAGCGTGTCGTGCCAGTGCGGCGTCAGGTCGGGATGGAAGCGTTGCAGCGTCCGGGCCTGGGCCTGGCGCAGGGTTGGGCTGGTCTCGACGAAATGCAGCTCGACCGCCTGGCGCAGCGCCGGCAGCACTTTCAGCGCGCGCAGCAGATCGGCCATCAGCGTGCCGCGCCCGGGGCCGAGCTCGATCAGCTTCACGGGCAAGGGGCAGCCCAGGCGCTGCCATTGGTCGGCGCTCCACAGGCCCAGGATCTCGCCGAAGACCTGGCTGATCTCGGGCGACGTCGTGAAATCGCCGGCCGCGCCCAGCGGATCGCGTGAACCGTAATAATGCGCGAGTGCCAGGCCCATGAAGCGATCGACACCGATCGGGCCGGCCGCCCGGATCTCCTCGACCAGCTGCCGTTCGAGCAGGTTCATTTTCGCCTCAGGCGATGACCGTCTTCGTCACCGGCTTGGCGCGCAGGATCATCCACAGGCCGGCGACCAGCAGCGGGATCGACAACAGCTGCCCCATGGTCGTGCCGAAGATCAGGAAGCCCAGCTGCTTGTCCGGCTCGCGGAACAGCTCGCTGACGCTGCGCGCGGCGGCATAGCCGATCAGGAAGGCGCCGGTGATGATGCCGGGCCGGATGCGCGCCTTGAACATGCGGTCCAGCACCAGGCAGAGCGTGAACAGGCCGATGCCTTCGAGCCCGGCTTCATAGAGCTGGCTCGGATGGCGCGGCTCCGGGCCGCCGGTCGGGAACACCATGGCCCAGGGCACATCGGTCGGCCGGCCCCACAGCTCGCCATTGACGAAATTGGCGAGCCGACCGAAGAACAGGCCGAGCGGCACGGCGCTGGCGACGATGTCGGCGAAGGCGAACAGCGGGATCTGGCGGTTGCGGCAGAACAGGATCATGGCGATCGTAACGCCGGCGCAGCCGCCGTGGAACGACATGCCGCCGTGCCACAGCCGCAGGATCTCCAGCGGATCGCTGCTGTAGAGATCGAACTGGTAGAACAGCACATAGCCGGTGCGGCCGCCCAGCACGACGCCGAGCGTGGCCCAGGTCAGGAAATCATCGAGATCGATCGTCTTGACCAGCGCCGGCGCGCGCTTCGCCAGATACAGGCAATAGCGCCAGCCGAGCAGCAGACCGACGATATAGGACAGCGCGTACCAGCGGATGCCGAACGAACCGATATGGATCGCGAACGGGTCGAACTCCGGGTAGGGAATGACGCCGATCATCGATACTGGTCCGCCTGGGTGAGGTAGGTCTGGACATAGGCCTTGACGCCCTCTTCGAGCGAAGTCGGCACGACCGGGCAGCCGGCGCCGCGCAGGCGCTCCATGCGGGCTTGGGTGAAATATTGATAGTTCGCGCGGATATTGTCCGGCGTATCGATGAAATGGATGTCCGGGGTCTTGCCGAGTGCCGCGAACACCGCATGGGCCAGATCGAGGAAGCTGCGCGCCTGGCCGGTGCCGATGTTGAACAGGCCCGACAGTTTCGGCGTGTCGTAGAGCCACATCATCATGGCCACGACATCGTCGACCGAGACGAAATCGCGCAGCTGACCGCCGTCGGCATAGTCCGGGTGATGGGAGCGGAACAGGGTCGCCCGGCCGCCGGCGATCACGTGCTTGGCGATCTGGGCGACGACGCTCTGCTGTCCGCCCTTATGATATTCGTTCGGGCCATAGACATTGAAGAATTTCAGGCCCGCCCATTGCGGCGGGGTCGGATAGCCGCGCTCGATCTGGCGTGCGACCCACCGGTCGAACAGATGCTTCGACCAGCCATAGGCGTTGAGCGGCGTCAGCAATGCCAAGGCAGCGGCGGAGCCGTCGTCGTCGAACCCGGCCTTGCCGTCGCCATAGGTGGCGGCCGACGAGGCATAGATCAGCCGCACGCGGCCCTCGGCGCACCAGCTCCACAGCCGTTGCGACAGGGTGAGGTTGGTCTTGATGATCAGGTCGGCGTCGGGCTCGGTCGTGGTCGAGACCGCCCCCATATGGAATACGGTCTCGATATCGCCGCGCCGGTCCTCCAGATACTCGAACAGCTCTTCGGGCGGCACGATCGCCAGCAATTCGCGCTTGCCGAGGTTGCGCCACTTGTCGCCGGTGCCCAGCCAGTCGGACACCACCAGGCTTTCGCCGCCGCGCGCTTCGAGAGCCGCGATCAGGTTCGAGCCGATGAAGCCCGCGCCGCCCGTAATGACGATCATGTCCGTCTGTTCCTTCGCGCGTTCATCCACGCCGCTTGGGCGCCGCTGCCGGATTTATGGCGGAAGGCCGTCCCGGCGGCAAGCGCGCCAGATCGGCGGTTCCAGCCTATGCGCGGATCAGATGCGACCCTAACGGCGTTTGCGGCAGACAAGAAATATGCTAGCGCATGCGGGCAGGCGATTTTTGTAAGACGAGGGCTGACGCACCATGCAAACCGACAATCGCCTCCTCGACGACCTTTCGCGGGTCGCAACCGGCGCGTTTTCCGCGCTCAGCGGCGTGCGCGAAGACATCGAGAACCGGATGCGCGAGCAGTTCGAAAAGATTCTGGCGCGCATGGACGTGGTGACGCGCGAGGAATTCGACGCGGTCCAGGCGATGGCGTCCAAGGCGCGCGCCGAACAGGAAGCGCTGGCGCTGCGCGTCGCAACGCTGGAGTCGCAGTTGGCCAAACTGGTCGGCGCTGCGGCAAAAACCACCCCGGCGCCCAAGAAAACCGCCGCGACTCGGGCAAAGAAGGCGTCGGAAGCGCCGTAACCCCGGGCGGGAGGGTGCGGCGCTTGCACGCCCCGTGAGCCTTTGGCACCCTACCTTATGTTGGGGTTTGGCTCTCGGATCGATACATCATCTCGGGGTTCGAGGCCGCTGCACAGATTTGGCGGACGTTCGGCCCCACGCTCCCCTGAAGGAGGGCAGCTATGACCGCGCTTTCCACTGAAACTGAAATCGTCGCAACCAATCCGATCGATCTGGTCGAAGAGATCGTGCTCGCCAACGAATGGCCGCATGATCGCTCGAGCGACGAGGAAATGGTGGTCGAAATCTCCGGCCGCTGGTGCGATTACCGCCTGCTGTTCGTCTGGCAGGAAGAAATCAGCGCCCTGCATTTCTCCTGCAGCTTCGACATGAAGGTGCCGAAAGCCCGGAAGCTCCCGGTCTATGAACTGCTGGCGATCGTGAACGAAAAGATGTGGCTGGGCCATTTCGACGTCTGTTCCGACACCGGCCTGCCGATGTTCCGCCATGCGGTGCTGCTGCGCGGCGCCATGGGTGCCTCGCACGAACAGATCGAGGATCTGGTCGATATGGCGCTCACCGAGTGCGAACGGTTCTACCCGGCGTTCCAGTTCGTGATCTGGGGCGGCAAGACCGCGGACGAGGCGGTGATCTCGGCCATGATCGAACCGGTCGGCGAGGCCTGATCGCTTCATGAGCATAAGGAAGACGGAGGTTCTGCTCGTCGGCTGCGGCAAGATGGGCGGGGCGCTGCTGGCGGGTTGGCTGAAGGGCAAGGCGATCACGCGGGCCGTGGTCGTCGATCCCGGCCCGGGGCCGGACGCATTTGCCGGCGACGACCGGGTGCTGGCGGTAAGGTCCGGCCGTGACTTGCCGGACGGGTTCGCGCCCGATGTCGTGGTCATCGCGGTCAAGCCGCAGATGATGGCCGATGCGGCGCCGGTCTATAGGGAAGTCGTCGGCCGCGGCGCGGTCGTGCTGTCGATCGCGGCCGGCAAGACCATCGAACATTTCGAGACCTTGTATGGCGCCCAGACCCCGGTCGTGCGCGCCATGCCGAACACGCCGGCGGCGATCGGGCGCGGCATTTCCGTCGCCGTGCCGAACGCGAAGACGACGCCCGAGCAGCGCCAGCTGTGCGAGCGCCTGCTGCAGGCCGGCGGCGCTGTCGAATGGGTCGATGACGAGCAGCTGATCGATGTCGTGACCGCGACCTCGGGCGGCGGGCCGGCCTATGTGTTCCTGCTGATGGAGGCGATGGCCGCAGGCGGTGTCGCGGCTGGCCTCTCCCCCGACCTCGCCATGAAGCTCGCGCGCACCACGGTCGCCGGTGCCGGCGAACTGGCGGTGCAATCGCCGGGCGAGAGTGCCGAGCAATTGCGCAAGAACGTCACCAGCCCGAACGGCACGACCCAGGCGGCGTTGGGCGTGCTGATGGCGGCGGGCGGCCTGTCGGACCTGATGGTCCAGGCGATCGCGGCCGCGACGCGCCGCTCGCGGGAACTGGCCGATTGACCAGCCTTGCCCATCCCGGCATCGACCGGGTGGCGACGCTGCTCCGCGCCGAGGGTCATCCGGGCGAGGTGCGGTTGCTGCCCGATGCCTGCCGGACCGCGGCCGAAGCGGCGGCGGCCGTCGGCTGCGCCGTCGAGCAGATCGCCAAATCCATCATTTTCCGTGGGCCCGACGGCCGGGCCGTGCTGGTCGTGACCAGCGGCGGCAACCGTGTCGTCGAACAGAAGATCGTGGACGCGCTGGATGGCCAGCCGCTCGGCAAGGCCGATGCCGCGTTCGTGCGCGAGGCGACCGGTTTCGCCATCGGCGGCGTCGCCCCGATCGGCCATCTGAAGGCGCCGATCGTGTTCATCGACCGCGACCTCAAGCGCTATGACGCGATCTGGGCGGCAGCCGGCCATCCCCATGCCGTGTTCCCGCTCGGGTTCGACGACCTTGTCCGTCTGACCGGCGGCACCGTCATCGCGGTTTGCTGATCTTCTTCTTGGATCTGGTCTGCCGGTTCAGGCGTTGCCATATGCTACCGTGATCGTAGCAGCGCGACAGGAGGCGTCCCGAGCATGGCCCGCAAGCCCAGCAGCCCCAAATCGAAGCCGGCCAAGCCTGCCGGCGATATCGAAACCACCGTCATCGATGCCGCCTTGGCGCTGGCTTCCGAACGGTCCTGGCATGGGCTGGCGCTGGCCGACATCGCCGAAGCCGCCGGAATCGGGCTGATCGACCTCTACCGCAGCTTCCGCTCCAAGCCGGCGATCCTGGGCGCGCTCTCGCGCCGGATCGACGCCCAGACCTTGGCGCAGCCGGTCGAGGCGGACGCGTCGGCGCATGACCGGCTGTTCGAAGTGCTGATGCACCGGTTCGATCTGCTGACGCCCTATAAGCCCGGCCTCAAGGGGCTCGCCCGCGACGCGCGCCGCGGCCGTCTGGACGGGTTGGTGCTCGCCTGTCATCTCCCGCGGTCGCTGGCTTGGATGCTGGAGGCGTCGGGCATCTCGACCAGCGGCCTCAAGGGCAAGGTGCGGATCAAGCTGCTGGGCCTCGCCTATCTGGCAACATTGCGCACCTGGCTGCAGGACGACAGCCCGGATCTGGCCAAGACCATGGCGGCTCTCGACAAAGCGCTGAAACGGGCGGAACCTTTCATGCGGCTGCCGCGCGGCTCGACCGAGCCGTCCGGCGACGCAGCGATGGCGTGAAGCAGTTATTTTCGCTCAAGATTCGACGTTCGGCGTCGGATTTGTTGCAGTGCAGCAAAAATGCTTGACGAGGCGTCGGCGTCGGTAGATGTTCCGACACAACAGTTGCGCCGCTTATCTCATGCAACCGGAACCCTGTGGAGGATCTACGTCGATGGCCAAGCTTCCGAACCCTTTCGATACGGATGTCACCAAGCTCATGGCGGAATTCAAGCTGCCGGGCGTTGACATGGAAACCGTGCTCGCCACGCAGCGCAAGAATATCGAAGCGTTGACCAAGGCGAACCAATTGGCGATCGAGGGTCTGCAGACCGTCGCACGCCGCCAGGCCGAAATCCTGCGCGCCGGGTTCGAGGAAGCGCAAGCGCTCGCCAAGGATCTGTTCCAGGGCAAGGCGTCTTCCGAGGACCGCGTCGCCAAGCAGACCGAAGCCACCAAGGCCGCGCTCGAAAAGGCGTTCGGCAACGCCCGTGAGCTGTCCGAGATCGTCGGCAAGGCCCAGCAGGAAGCGTTCGAGATCATCAACAAGCGCATGACCGAGAGCCTCGACGAGGTCCGCGACCTGGTGAAAAAGAAGAAGTAACCGCCGTCACGGCGTTATGGATGACGAAGGGCCGGTCCGGATGGACTGGCCCTTTTTCTTTGTGGCGATCTGGGTCAAGCCATTAGGTTTTCGTCATTCCCCGCGTAGGGGGGAATGACGGATGAAAAGGATTGAGGATGGCCATCAGTTTCGACGATTTCATGCAGGTCGATATCCGGGTCGGCACGATCGTGGCGGCGGAGCCCTATCCTGAGGCGCGCAAGCCGGCGATCAAGCTGACCATCGATTTCGGCCCGGAGATCGGCACCAAGAAATCCTCGGCACAGATCACGGTGCATTATCAGGTCGAAGCCCTGGTCGGCCGGCAAGTCGCGGCCGTGGTCAATTTCCCACCGCGCCAGATCGGCAAGTTCATGTCCGAGGTGCTGGTGCTGGGCTTCCCCGACGAGGCCGGAGCCGTCGTGCTGGTGGCACCCAGCCTGCCCGTGCCGAACGGCGGGCGGTTGTTTTAGCGCGGCAGGATCAGCCGCGCTCTCAACCCGCCCTGGGGCGAGGTTTCCAGTTTCAGCTCACCACCGTGGCTGAGCATGATGTCGCGGGCGATGGTCAGGCCCAGCCCAATCCCGCCGGTCGCCTGATTGCGCGAGCTTTCCAGGCGGAAGAACGGTCGGAACACCGCCTCGCGCAGCGCCTCGGGGATACCCGGACCGTCGTCGTCGATCATCATCTCGACGCCGGTCTGGGTCGGCATCACGGTCAGCCAGACATGGCCGCCATAGCGGTTGGCGTTGCCGATCAGGTTCATCAGGCAGCGCCGGAACGCGTCGCGCCGGATCGGCGCATGCAGCTCCTTGGGCCCGATCAGGCTGATCTCGGTGCCGCCGCGGCGGGATGTGGCGACCGCCTCCTGCAGGAATTCCATCAGGTCGACCACAGCCGGCTGCTCGTTGCCCTCGCCGCGGGCGAAGGCCAGGTAGCCCTCGATCATCTGCTGCATCTCGGCGACATCGCCGCGCAGGCCCTGAACCTCCTCGGCATCGCCCAGCAGCTCCAGCTCGAGCTTCATCCGCGTCAAGGGCGTGCGCAGGTCGTGGGAGACGCCCGCCAGCATCTCGGTGCGCTGGCTGATCTGGCGCTGCAGCCGCTCGCGCATGATCAGGAAGGCGGCGGCGGCCTGGCGCACTTCGGTCGCACCCTCGGGTTTGAAGTTGGGCACGTCGCGGCCCTTGCCGAAGGCCTCTGCCGCGTTGGCGAGCCGGCGGAGCGAGCGGACCTGGTTGCGCAGGAACCGGGTCGCGAGCGCGAAGGTGATGAGCGCGGTACCGACCATCCACAGGATGAAGATGTAGGGTGCGCCGATCAGCACGCGCGAACGCGGCACGGCGACGTCGAGCACGCCGTCCGGCAGCTGGATCGCGATGTCGATGACATGCTGATCGGCCTGGGAGTGTTCGTCGATCTGAAACGGCCGGCCGACCCGCTCTGCGAGCGCGTTGCTCAAGTGCCGTTCGATCAGGCTGCCGGTCGGCGGCGGTCCCTGGTCGGGTAGCTGCGCGCCCGGCAGCAGCTGAAAACTGAACTCGGTCGAGCCGTGGGCCAGGTCGAACAATTGCGCCTGATTCTCGGTCGCGAGCGAGCGGGCGTCGATGGTAAGCGCGATGTCGCCGGCGGCGGCGCTGGCGAGGCGCCGCACCACCGTGTCCCACAGCCGGTCATAGAACACCCAGGTCGCGACCGCCTGAACCAAGATCAGCGGCGTGATCAGAATCAGGACCGAGCGGCCGAACAGGCTGCGCGGCAAGATGCGCTTCCACAGGTTGGCGCGCCGGCTGACCCGGGGCGGTCGCGCCGCCTCAATCGGGTTTGAGGACATAGCCGGTGCCTCGGACGGTCTGCAGATAGCGGGGATATTTCTGGTCGCGCTCGATCTTGCGCCTAAGCCGGGTGATCTGCACGTCGACGGTGCGTTCGTTGCCGTTGAACTGGCTATAGGCCGACAGCGCCTCGCGCGATACCGGCTCGCCGACGTGATGGGCGAGCGCCAGCAGCAGCGCCTGTTCGCCCGCGGTCAGATGCACCAGCGCGCCCTGGCGCGTAAGCTCGCCGCGTTTCAGATCCAGCGCGCAATCGCCCAGCTGCAGGGCTGCGACCGGCTCGACCTGGGCTGCCGGCGGCGGCACGCGCGCCAGGATATTGCGCAGGCGCAGCACCAGTTCGCGCGGCTCGAACGGTTTCGGCAGATAATCGTCGGCGCCGCGCTCCAGCCCGTTGATCCGGTCCGACGGCTCCGACATCGCGGTCAGCATCAGTACGGGCACGCGCGTGTCCTTGCGCAGATGGGACAGCAGCTCGAAGCCGGTCTCGCCCGGCATCATGACGTCCAGGATCAGCAGGTCGAATTCGAGCGACTTCAGCTTGGCGCGCGCGTCCCGGGCGTCTTGCGCCTCGGTCACCAGAAAGCCGTTCTTGACCAGATAGCGCTTCAGGACCGAGCGCAGGCGGCTGTCGTCGTCGACGATCAGCAGATGCGGACTGGCTTCGGCGGCCAGCGGTTCGTCGCCGATCGGGATCATCGGCGCGGTCCCGCGTCGGTCGGACGTTCGAACCGGCGGCGATCCTGTGGCGACGCCACCAGGCCCAGCAGCACCTTGCGAAAGCCGTCGACGGCGGCGGCGCCGGCATCGCGATAGGCGCGTGCGATCCGGGCCCGCTGCCGGTCCGACAGGGTCTTCTCCAGCGCCGCCCCGGCGGGGGTCAGGGTCAGAAGCCGCTGGCGCCGGTCGTTCGGGCCCGGGCGCTGGTTGACGAGCGTGCGCCGGATCAGCAGATCCAGCACGCGCCCCAGGCTCTGCTTGCTGAGCGCGGTCAGTTCGACCAGGGTCGACACCGTGATCTGCGGCTGGCGCGCGATGAAATGCAGCGCCAGGTGATGCGGCCGGCCGAGCTCGTGCTCCTCCAGGATCGCATCGCACTCGGCGGCGAAATCGCGGGTCGCGAAATACAGCAGTTCGACGCCCTGGCGCAGATCCTCCTCGCGGAGGAACAGCAGCGTCGCGGCGGGGGAGGGATCGGGCATGGCGCGGATTATGGCGCCGTCTCGTCGGGGCGTACAGCCTTGGAGGAACACAAAAGATTTCGAACTGTGACGAAGTGATCGTCGGCAGGGATTGAGTTGGGCTTGCCCGCGTTTACTTGTTTGGGGACGGTGCCCGCAACGGCCCGTCGCTCGTCCGGGAAAGGATGCGCCATGATGCGCTTGTTGGGGGGCCTGTCGCTTGTCCTGATCGCCGGTCCTGCGCTCGCCGCGGACGATGGCTTGCGCGTGCCGGCGAACATGATGCTGTGCCGGACGCTCGAAGCGGCGGCGTCGGCGAGCCATGAGGGATGCTGGCTCGCCCGCGGCGGCCAGCGGGTCGAGATCATCGCGCCCTTGCCGACATATACCCAGCTGCGCCTCTGGTCGACCGACGGCAGTGAAAGCACGATCGTCTATGCGCTGCGGACCGATGCGGACCGGCTGCAGCAGCAACAGCGCGAGGCCGCGAAATAGGCCGGTTTATGGGTGGGCATTCACCGGCGTAATTCCTATAAGAATTACGATGACCTCGCCTTCGGACCCCCAGACCAATATTGCCGTGATCGGTGCCGGGCCGGCCGGGCTGATGGCAGCCGAGGCCGCGGCAGGGCCGGGTCGCTCGGTTACCGTCTATGATGCCATGCCGTCGGCCGGCCGCAAGCTGCTGATGGCCGGCCGCGGCGGCCTCAATCTCACCCACAGCGAGCCGTTCGAGCGCTTCGTCACCCGTTATGGCGCGGCCGCCGGCGCGTTGACGCCGATGCTCGAGAGCTTTCCGCCCGAGGCGCTCTGCCGCTGGGCGGCCGATCTCGGCATCGAAACCTTTGTCGGCTCCAGCGGACGGGTATTTCCCCAAGGTCTGAAAGCGTCGCCGCTGCTGCGCGCCTGGCTCGCCCGGCTGGGCCACGCCGGGGTTCGGCTGCAGACGCGGTGGCGCTGGGCGGGTTTTGCCGCCGATGGCGCATTGCGCTTCCGGGATCCGGCCGGCGCCGAACAGCGGGTCCGGGCCGATGCCATCGTCCTGGCCCTGGGTGGCGCCAGCTGGGCGCGGCTCGGCTCCGACGGCGCCTGGACCCGGCTGTTGGACGTGCCGCTCGCCCCGTTCCGGGCGGCCAATTGCGGCTTCACCATCGCCTGGCCGGCGGAATTCACGCAGCGCCACGCCGGCACACCCCTGAAGAACATCGCGCTGTCGCTGGGCGACGCCCGTGTGCGCGGCGAGGCGGTCGTGGCCGGCTACGGCATCGAGGGCGGTGCCGTCTATGCGCTGGGCAGCGCCCCGCACGAGGCGTTGGCGCGGACGGGGGCCGCGCGCCTGCTGCTCGATCTGAAACCGGATCTGACGCTGGGCGACCTTGCCGCCCGGCTGGAGCGACCGCGGCGCGGCGCCAGCCTGGCCGGTTTCCTGCGCAAGGCGGCCAACCTGCCGCCGATCGCGGCCGCCCTGTTGCGGGCGGTGCGGCCGGAGGCCATGAATGGTGCGCCCGGACAATTGGCGGCGGCGCTGAAGGCCTTGCCGCTCGATCTCACCGGCACGGCGCCGATCGACCGTGCGATCTCGACCGCCGGCGGCGTGCGCTGGCAGGCGCTCGGTCCGGATCTGCAGCTCGCCGCCTATCCGGGCGTGTTCGTCGCGGGCGAAATGCTCGATTGGGAGGCGCCGACCGGCGGCTATCTGCTGCAAGCCTGTTTCGCCACCGGGCGCTGGGCCGGCGCCGCGGCGGCGCGACATGTGGTCAGCGCGGGCTAAACGGTTTTTAAGCATTTCGCACCGTCAAATTGTCTGGCAGAAGCAGTGATGACCTGAGCGAAGAGCATCTTCATGAACCCACGACGCCGTTCGATGGCGCGGAGCATTCGATGATCGGTCGAGGCAAGACCGTGCTGGTGGTCGATTCCGACCAAGCGATCCGTCAGATGCTCAACAGCACCTTGCGGGGCCTGCGGTTCGAGCGCGTGGTTCTGGTCGAGACGATCGACGATGCCAAGGCGGCCTTGGCGCCAGGCGGCACGGTCGATCTGGCGCTGATCGACTGGCAGGTCGGCGACCAGTCCGGGTTCGATCTCGCCGCCGATATCCGCACCGGCCGCGTCATGCCGCGCTGCGACCTGCCGATCCTGATGATGTCCTGGAAGGCCGAGCCCAAGAGCGTGCTGGCCTTGCAGGGGCTGAAGATCAATGGGCTGCTGGTGAAGCCGCTCTCGCCGGACATGCTGGAAAAGAAGGTGACGGGCGCGCTCGCGCCGGCGGCGAAGCGAATTCCGGGGCAGGCCTCTTGAACCGCTTTGGGGCGCTGCTGGTCCTCGCCCTATCCTGGGCGGCACTGGGCGTCGTCTCGACGGCGCCGGCGACAGCCGCGACCATCCTCCGGCGGGCGAGCGCGGTCGAACCGGAATCGCTCGATCCGCATAAGTCTGGCGGTGGGTTCGAACAACTGATCGAGACGGATCTGTTTGAAGGGCTGACGACCTACGACGCCGCGTCGAAGGCGATCCCGGGCGTCGCCTCCCGCTGGGACGTGTCGCCCGACGGCCTGATCTGGACCTTCCATCTGCGACAGGACGCGAAATGGTCCGACGGCACGCCGGTGACGGCCGATGATTTCGTCGCAGGCTTTCAGCGTCTGGTCGATCCGGCTACCGCCTCGCCGTCGGCGGAAATGTTCGAGGTGCTGTCCGGCGCCGGGCCGATCATCGCCGGCACCGAAAAGAAACTGTCGGCGCTGGGCGTCACGGCGCTCGATCCCCTGACGCTGCGGCTGACGCTCGACCATCCGATGGCGTTGCTGCCGGATCTGCTGGCGACGGCCGTGGCCGTGCCGATCAACCGGGCGGCGCTGGCGAAATATGGCGATCAATGGACGCGGCCGGGCAACATGGTCTCGAACGGCCCTTACGTGCTGACCGCCTGGGCACCGCAGTCCGAGGTCGTGCTGAAGCGCAATGCCGAGTTTCATGACGCCAAATCCGTTGCCTTCGACGAGGTGCATTGGGTCGTGGTCGAGGATGACCAGACCGCGCTGAAGCGCTATCGGGCGGGCGAACTCGATATTTCGCGCGTGCCGGCGGGCGAGTTCGATTGGGCCAAGCGGACCATCCCGACCCAGCTGCATGTCGCACCGCAATTCGCCGTCGTCTTCCTGTCGCTCAACATGCGGCAGGAGCCGCTGGCCTCGAACCTGAAGCTGCGCACGGCGCTGTCGATGGCGATCGACCGGGAAGTGCTGAGCGACAAGGTCGAGCCGGCCGGCGAAATCGCCGCCTACAGCTTCGTTGCCGATGGCGTCGAGGGCTACACGCCGCAGACGCTGAAATTCAAGGGTATGAGCGAGACCGACCGGCTGGCGGCCGCGCGCAAGCTGTTCGACGAATCCGGCGCCGGCAAGGCCGGGCCGCTGAAGCTGTCGGTCATCTATCAGACCGATCGCGACAAGAAGCGCCTGCTACTGGCCGTGGCGGCGATGTGGAAGGAATGCTGCGGCGTCGAGCTGACGCTGATCAATCGCGAATGGCAGGTGTTCCTCAGCAACCGGCGGCAGCGGGATTTCCAGATCTCGTTCGACCAGATCGCCGGATCCTATGCCGATCCCTATGACATGCTTTCGGGCTTCATCTCGACGGCGGGGGAGCTGAACGATGCCGGCTATGCCAACCCGGCGTTCGATGCGCTGCTGGCAAAATCCTCGGTCACGGTCGATGCAGCGGCGCGCTCGCAGCTGCTAGGCCAGGCGGAGCGGCTGTTGCTGGACGATGGGGCGGTGATCCCGCTCAATTTCCCGGTCTATCGCGCGGTGGTCAATCCGCGGATCAAGGGCTGGGCCGAGAATCCGCTGAACCTGACGCCGACGCGCTTCCTCAGCGAATAGGTTCGTTGGAGACCACAAACAAAAAAGCCGGCCCGTTTCGGGGCCGGCTTGCTTGGGTCGTTCGAAACGGACCGATCAGACCTTGCCGATCTCGAGGATCCACAGGCGGGCGAGGTCCGCCGTGCCGTCCGTGCCGCCGACGGTCTTCAGCATCTGTACGGCCTTCGCCTTCTGGCCGGCGGCCAGATAGGCCAGGCCCAGATGCAGCTTGGCGTCTTCCGGATGCTTCAGCTGATCCTTGCGGACGGCGGCTTCCATGTCCGGGATGCCTTTGTCGTACTTGCCGTAGCTGACGTATTTGGCGCCGATGTCCAGCAGGGCCTGGCCATCCTTGGCCGCCGCGGCATCGGCATCGGCGTCGCCCTTGCCCATGGTCTGCTGGTCGTCGTTGATCGTGCGGGTGACCAGATCCTTCAGGCGCTGCTGGCGGGCGGCCTCGGTGCCGGTGCCGAGCACGCCCGACGCATAGCCCTTGTCGACGATGACCTTCGCCTCGCCGGTGAGGCCCGCCTGCAGTGAGATCTGCGCCATGTCCATATATTGGGCCGAGGTCGTGAGCGTGCCGACGGCGAGCTGCAGCCGATCGAGATCGAGCGCCAGGCGGTCGCTGGCGAAGCCGGGCTTGACTTGCAGACCGTGGATCAGCAGCGCCCAGTAATCCTTCTTCGGATAATAGGTGACGAGCTTCTCGATCGTGTTGACGAAGCCGGCATTATCCTTCGTCTGCGTCTGGCAGGCCTGGAGCAGCTGAAGCTGTTCCTCGGTCGGCTTGGCGCCGGCCTTTTCCTCGGCTGCGATCTGCTCGGCCTGCGCCTTGCCGGCGTTGGCATAGTCACCGGCCGAATAGTAAGCCGAGATCAGCAGGGCCCGCATCGCGGGATCCGAGCCGCCTTCCTTGAGGTAGCGCTGGATCCAGGTCACCGCCTTCGGATAGTCCTTGAGCTGGTAGCTCGATGTGGCGACCGCCATGACGAGCTTGGTCTCTTCCGCACCCGAGACTCGGCCCGAAGCGAGCTGCGTCTCGTAGGACTTGGCCGCAGCGGCATAGTCGCCTGACGCCTGGGCGATCGAGCCGCGCATCTGCTCGATGACGAAGCTTTCATACGCCGTCTTGTTCTTGGCGTTGTCGGCGTCGCGGACTTGGGCGGCCGCTTCGGCCAGCTTGTGGTCCTTCACGAACTCCTGGGCCTTTTGCAGCGGCTTGCCGACTTCGGGGCGCAGCTTTTCGGAATCCTGGGCATAGGCTGCCGGGACGCCGAGCGGCGAATGGGGAACCAGGGACAGGCCGAGGCCGGCGCCGATAACACCGGCGGACAGGAGGCGGAAACGCATCATTGAGGCAAATTCCGAATGGGGGCGGGAGGGCAATGGACAATACAAAAAGTGAGGCTGCGGTACAGCCTCACTTTTCGGGTAGCGCGGTTTTTTTTAATTCCCGTCGACGAATTGTTCGTTTCCGACGAGGGAGAGTTTGGTGAGGCCGAGGCGCTGGGCGTCGGCCATGACGGCGGCGACGTATTTGTATGTCACGAGCTTGTTCGGCCGGAGGTGCAACTCCGGCTGGACGGGTTCTGCGGCGGCGGTGACGATGCGGGCGTCGAGGCCCTGGCGGTCGACGACCTCGTCGTTCCACAGGATGGTGCCGTCGAAATCGACATCGACGGTGACGACCTCGGGCGGGGTCGGCGGCGGCGGCGGGTTGCCGGCCGGCAGGTCGAGCTTCACCGCATGCGTCTGGATCGGGATGGTGATGATCAGCATGATCAGCAGCACCAGCATCACGTCGATCAGCGGCGTGGTGTTCATGTCCACCATCACCTCGGGATCGCCGCCCTCGGCGCCGGATCCGACATTCATTCCCATGGGTCTTGGTCCTTCACGTTAACGACGGGGCCGGCTTTCCGCCGGTCCCGTCTGTCCTTTAGCCGCCGTGCGGCGGGGGTTCGGTGATGAAGCCGATCTTGAAGATGCCGGCGCGCTCGCAGCTGAACACGACCTTGCCGATG
>Ga0302311_10000837_pt1 | contig 37210 bp, 26 predicted proteins | sample III_Palsa_N1_3_FD_200449 | JGI IMG/M metagenome (GOLD analysis project Ga0302311, IMG submission 200449) | Peat permafrost microbial communities from Stordalen Mire near Abisko, Sweden - III_Palsa_N1_3 | ecosystem: Environmental > Terrestrial > Soil > Palsa > Peat permafrost | place: Sweden... | reverse complement strand
CGCCGTAGAAGTCGCACTCGTTGCCGAGGCGGTACTTCAGCTCGCCGATGCCGTAGCACTGGCGCGACTTGCCAGAGACGTCGGTGGCGGCAGGGCCGCCGCGCATGTAGCCGGTCCAGTCGACCGCCTGCGCGGAGGTGGCGACGCCGGCAAGGCCGGCGGCGCAGACGACGGCGGCGCGGAAGACGGCCGTGGTACGAGGTGTGGTGTTCATCTGTTTGTCTCCTGAACGGGCTCTAGAGGCTATGGAAACGCAAGGCAATGCTCCGCCCTGCGCGGGGAAAACCAACGCAAAAAACTCGCGCCGAGGACGGCGCGTTCGCAATCAGAAAAGTCGGCCGCGCGCTTTCTGAAGGCGTGCTGGCCGGGGGGCGCCCGGTCGATGCCGGGCACTCGTTCTCATTTGTTCTTGTTGTAGACGTCGACGCAGACAGCAGCCAGCAGGACGATGCCCTTGATCACCTGTTGGTAATCGATGCCGATGCCGAGGATGGACATGCCGTTGTTCATCACGCCCATCACGAATGCGCCGATGACAGCGCCGAGAACCTTGCCGACACCGCCCGACGCAGACGCGCCACCGATGAAGCATGCCGCAATCACGTCCAGTTCGAAACCCAGACCGGCCTTGGGCGTTGCGGTATTGAGACGCGCCGCGAAGACCAGCCCCGCAAGCGCGGCGAGCGCGCCCATGTTGACGAAGGTGAGGAACGCGAGGCGTTCCGTCCTGATGCCCGACAGACGTGCCGCCTTCGCGTTGCCGCCGAGCGCGTAGATGCGCCGGCCGATGGTGGTGCGCCGCGTGACGAAGTCGTAGACCAGCATCAGCGCGAACATCACGATCAGCACGTTGGGCAGGCCCTTGTACGACGCCAGCATCCAGCAGAACCAGACGATCACCGCGGCGAACGCGATGTTCTTGGCGAGGAAGAACGCGGCCGGCTCCTCCTCCATCGCGTGCTTCACGTGGCCCGCGCGCTCGCGCAGCTTCAGCGCGAACAGAGCGACGGCGACGATCGCGCCGACCACCAGCGAGCTGATGCGCAGCGTCTCGCCGTTGAAGAAGTCAGGAATGAAGCCCGAGCTGAGCAGCTGGAAATTATCGGGGAACGGCCCGACCGACTGCCCTTGCAGCAGCGCCAGCGCGAGTCCCTTGAAGACCAGCATGCCGGCCAGCGTGACGATGAACGACGGGATCTTCAGGTAGGCGACGAACCAACCCTGCGCGCCGCCGATCACGCCGCCCACGACCAGGCACAGCAGCGACGCGGTGACGAAGTTCCAGTTGTAGTTGACCATCAACACCGCCGCCAGCGCGCCGATGAAGCCGGACACCGAGCCCACCGACAGGTCGATGTGGCCCGCGACGATCACCAGCAGCATGCCCAGCGCCATGATGACGATGTAGCTGTTCTGCAGGATCAGGTTGGTGAGGTTCAGCGGCTTGAGCAGCGTGCCGTCGGTCATGTACTGGAAGAACGCCATGATCGCCACGAGCGACAGCAGCATCCCGTACTCGCGGATGTTGTTCTTCAGGAAGCCGCCGTACGTGCGCACCGGCGCCTCGGCGATCTTCGGAACCATCTTCTCTTCCATGATGCTCATGATCCTGCTTGCGCGATTCGCACGCATGCCCTTTTCGCGGGATGGCGCAACGTGACCCTCACGCCAATCCCTGTTTCACGATCGCCCGCATGATCTTCTCCTGCGACGCCTCGGCCGACGCGAACTCGCCGACGAAGCGGCCCTCGTTCATGACGTAGATGCGGTCGCACATGCCCAGCAGTTCAGGCATCTCGGAGGAAATCATCAGGATGCATTTGCCCTCGTCGGCCAGCGCCGCCATGATCGAGTAGATCTCGAACTTGGCGCCGACGTCGATGCCGCGCGTCGGCTCGTCCAGGATCAGCAGCTCGGGCTTGGAGAACAGCCACTTGCCCAGCACCACCTTCTGCTGGTTGCCGCCCGACAGGTTGACCGTCTGCTGCATCACGTTGGCGCAGCGGATGTTCAGCTTGCGGCGATAGTCGGCCGCCGCGGCGAACTCGGCACCGCCGTCGATCACGCCGCCCGAGGACACCGCCTTCAGGTTGGCCAGGCTGATGTTGTGGCGGATGTCGTCCTCCAGCAGCAGCCCCAGGCTCTTGCGATCCTCGGTGACGTAGGCGATGCGGTGCGCGATGGCCTTGCCGATCGTCGAGACGTCGATGACCTCGCCGTGCATCCGCACCTCGCCGCGGATGCGCTGGCCGTACGCGCGGCCGAACACGCTCATCGCCAGCTCGGTGCGGCCGGCGCCCATCAGCCCCGCGATGCCGACGATCTCGCCGCGCTTGACCTTCAGGCTCACGCCCTTGACGACGTCGCGGTCGGCGTGCGCCGGATGCGCGACGTGCCAGTCGCGCACCTCGAACACCGTCTCGCCCGCGTCGGGCGCGAGACGCGCGCGCGGCGGGTAGCGGTCGGCCAGCTCGCGGCCGACCATGGCGCGGATGATCTGGTCCTCGCTGACGACATCGGCCTTGCAATCGAGCGACTGGACGGTCGAGCCGTCGCGCAGCACGGTGATCGCGTCGGCCACGCGCGAGATCTCGTTGAGCTTGTGCGAGATCAGGATGCAGGCGATGCCCTGCGCCTTGAACTCCAGCAGCAGATCGAGCAAGGCCTGGCTGTCGTGCTCGTTCAGGCTCGCGGTGGGCTCGTCGAGGATCAGCAGCCGCACGCGCTTGGCGAGCGCCTTGGCGATCTCCACGAGCTGCTGCTTGCCGACGCCCAGGTTGGTGACCAGCGTCGCCGGCGATTCCTTCAGCCCCACCTTCGCGAGCAGCTCGCGCGTGCGGCGCGTGCCCTCGGCCCAGTCGATGACGCCGAAGCGCTGCGGCTCGTTGCCGAGGAAGATGTTCTCGGCGATCGACAGCAGCGGCACCAGCGCCAGCTCCTGGTGGATGATGATGATGCCGATGTGCTCGCTGTCGGCGATGCCCTTGAAATGGCGCACCTCGCCCTCGAAGCGGATCTCGCCGTCGTAGCTGCCGTGCGGGTAGACGCCGCTGAGCACCTTCATCAGCGTCGACTTGCCGGCGCCGTTCTCGCCGACGATCGCGTGGATCTCGCCGGCTCGCACCGTCAGGTCGACGTTGTCCAGCGCGACGACGCCCGGGAAGGTCTTGCGGATGCCGCGCATCTCGAGGATGGCGGTGCCGGCCGGTGGCGGAGCGGCCGCCGGCACTTCCTCGCGTTGGAGGGTTTCGGTCATGTGGGCCGAACGCTTCGCGTTACTTGATCTGGCTTTCCTTGTAGTACCCCGAGTCGATCAGGATGTGATGCCAGTTCGACTTGTCCACCAGCACCGGCTTGAGCAGGTACGACGGCACGACCTTGATGCCGTTGTTGTACGTCTTCGTGTCGTTGATCTCGGGCTGCTTGCCGCCCAGCACCGCGTCGACCATGCCGGCCGTGACCTTGGCCAGTTCGCGCGTGTCCTTGAAGATCGTCGTGGTCTGTTCGCCCGCGAGGATGGACTTGACCGACGGCACTTCCGCGTCCTGGCCCGTGACCACCGGCATCGCGACGCCGCCCTTGCCGTAGCCGACGCCCTTGAGCGACGACAGGATGCCGATCGACAGGCCGTCGTACGGCGACAGCACCGCGTCGACGTGCGCGCCGTTGTAATAGGCGGACAGCAGGTTGTCCATGCGCGCCTGCGCCACGGCGCCGTCCCAGCGCAGCGTCGAGACCTTGTCCATGCCCAGTTGCTTGCTGCGCACCACCAGCTTGCCGGAGTCGATGTAGGGCTTGAGCACCGACATCGCGCCGTTGTAGAAGAAGAACGCGTTGTTGTCGTCCGGCGAGCCGCCGAACAGCTCGATGTTGAACGGGCCCTTGGCCGTCTTCAGATTGAGCGCGTCGACGATCGAATCGGCCTGCAGCACGCCGACCTGGAAGTTGTCGAACGTGGCGTAGTAGTCGACGTTCTTCGAGCCCTTGATCAGGCGGTCGTAGGCGATGATCTTGACGCCCTTGTCGGCGGCCTTCTGCAGCACGTTGGACAGCGTGGTGCCGTCGATCGACGCGATCACCAGCACCTTGTCGCCCTTGGTGACCATGTTCTCGATCTGCGCGAGCTGGTTCGGGATGTCGTCCTCGGCGTACTGCAGGTCGGTCTTGTAGCCGCGCGCCTGCAGCACCTTGACCATGTTGTCGCCGTCGGCGATCCAGCGAGCGGACGACTTGGTCGGCATCGCGATCCCGACGGTGCCCTTGTCCTGTGCCGCAGCACCGAAAGTCACCACGCCCAAGGCCACGGCGGCCAGCACTGTCTTGAGGAATTTCACGTCTTGTCTCCAATTGTCGGCCGTCATCGGCTCGGGTTTTCGATCATCTTCGGCGCATCCGCGTTTCGCCCGCGCAAGCTCGCGACAGGCTCGCAGACCGCCTTCGATGGCCGCGATGTTACGAATGGCTGAGATAACTGCCTAATAGATTTTTGGCGTCTTGCCATATACATTCGGGCATCCATCCATCGACCATTCCCGTCCTCCCGGAACATGTCCACCGCCGACACCCACTGGTTCATCCGCGCCCGCCTGAAGACTCGCCAGCTGCTTCTCCTCGTGGCGATGGAGGAAGAAGGCAACATCCACGGCGCCGCGCAGGTGCTGAACATGACGCAGCCGGCCGCCTCGAAGCTGCTGAAGGATCTCGAGGACATGCTCGAGGTGAAGCTGTTCGACCGCCTTCCGCGTGGCGTGCGCCCAACGTGGTACGGGGAAACCATGATTCGCCACGCGCGCATGGCGCTGGCCAGCCTGAGCCAGGCGCACGAGGAGATCGACGCGCTGAAGGCCGGCCGCTTCGGCTCGGTCAGCATCGGCACGATCACGGCGCCGGCGATCACGCTGCTGCCGGAGGCCGTGTCGCAGGTCAAGGCCGCGCACCCGTCGCTGCGCGTCGGCCTGCAGATCGAGACCAGCGACGTCCTGATCGACCGCCTCGCGCAAGGCAAGCTCGACATGGTGGTCGGCCGCCTGTTCGCGCGCCACGACAAGAGCGACCTGCGCTACGAGGCGCTGGTCGAGGAACCGGTCGCGGCCGTCGTGCGCACCGGCCATCCGCTGATGGAACACACCAGCCTGACGCTGGCCGACCTGGCGATGGCCGGCTGGATCGTGCCGCCCGCGGGCAGCGTGCTGCGGCACCGCTTCGAGCTGATGTTCCAGGAGGAAGGCCTGCCGGCGCCGAACGACCTGATCGAGACGACCGCGCTGCTGTTCATGACCAAGATGCTGGAGCAGAGCGACCTGATCGGCGTGGTGGCGTCGGACGTCGCGCTGTACTACCAGGAGCACGGGCTCGTCGCGATCCTGCCGGTGGAGCTGCCGTGCAAGATGGACGCCTTCGGCCTGATCACGCGCACCGACCGCCTGCTGGCGCCGGCGGCGCAGGTGATGCTGCGGGCGATCAAGACGGTGGCGCACGATGTCTACGGCGTCGCGTTGACGGTCGACGAAGCCGGCTGACGAGGCCGCGGCCTACGGATCGCGCCGCGCCACCATCAGCCAGCCCCGCACGGGCAGCTGTTTCTCCTCGCGCAGCACCGCCTGGACCGGCGCGTCGACCCGCAAGCCCGCCGTCTCGAACACGCGCCGTGCATGCGCGCCGTCGTGCGCGTAGCGGCCGTTGTCCTGCAGCTTGTGCGTTGCGCCCTCGCCCGCTGCCAGCGCCTCGAGCGTGAAGACGACGGTCCCGCCCGCTCGCAGCGCGCCGTGCGCCGCCTCGGCGACCTCGCCCAGCTCGCCGAAATAGTTCAGGGTGTCGGCGGAGACGACCAGGTCGAACGCGTCGGGACGCTCGCGCAGGAACGCGGTGAGCTCGGCCTTGTGCAGCTCGTCGTACGCCCCGCGCCCACTTGCGCGTTCCAGCATCGCGCCGGACAGGTCGCAGCCGACCAGGCGACTCGCCCACGGCCGCAGCAGCGGTCCGCACAGGCCCGTGCCGCAACCGATGTCGGCGACCGCCAGACCGGCCGCAGGCGCGGGCAGCGCCGCCGCGACGGCGTCGGCGACGACCTGCGGCGCGCGGTAGTGCAGGCTGGCGAGCTTGTCGTCGAAGGTCGGCGCGAAGTTGTCGAACAGCTTCTCGACATAGGCATCGCTCGCGCGCCGGGGCGCGCCCTCGCCGGTGCACGCGGCCAGGTGGTGCAGCACGTACGGGTTGTCGGGCTCCTGCGCGAGCCAGGCGCGCAGGATGACGACCGCCTGCGCCGTCTCGCCCTGCAGCAGCAGCAGGTGCATGTAGAGCTGGCGCCGCTGCTGGCCCGGCGGCAGCAGCTGCATGGCGCGCAGCGCCGCCGCGACGCCCGGCTCGACCTGCCCGTCCAGGATTCGCGCCAGCGCGAGGTTGTGCATGGCCGGCCCGTGATCCGCATCCAGCGCCAGCGCCTGCAGGCACGCGTGCTCGCTGCGCGCGAGGTCGTCGCGCTTGCGGAAGACGCGCGCGAGGTTGGACCAGGCATGCGCCGACGGCACGAGCTGGAGGCTGCGTTCGAATGCGTCGGCGGCCTCGTCGATTCGCTCCAGGCGCATCAGCACGTTGCCAAGGTTGTTCCAGACGCCGTCCGCCTCGGGCTGCAGCTGCAGCAGGCGCCGCATCAGCGCCGCGGCCTCGGCCAGCTCGCCGCGCTGGTGCTTCAGGATGCCCATGTAGTTGAGCACCTCGGCCCGGTCGGGCTCGCGCCGCAGCACCGCCTCGTAGACAGCCTCGGCGTGGTCGAGATCGCCCGCCTGGTGGCGCTGCACGGCGCGCGCGAGGGCCTCGGCCAGCGTCAGCGTCACTTCGTGCGCAGTGGGTGTCGGCTCGGTCGGGGCGCTCATCGTCTGGACTCCTGCGGATCGTCGCACTATGCGCGCGGCCGCGGCGCCGCGCCATCCCGAATGCCGGCGTTTCAGGCGTCGCCGAAGTGCAGGTAGCCGCGATAGTTCGGGTTCAGCCGCAGCAGCTCCGAGCGCTCGATCACCGACGGCCGCCACAGCTGCTCGCCGATCGCCGGCGCCGAGGCCGGCAGGCGCAGCCCGGAGCCGGCCAGCCGCGCGAGGCCGATCGCCGAGAACACGTTGACCGGATACAGGCCGCGCACGGCGCCGGCGCGCACGTCCATCTCCGGCACCAGCCAGTCGGCGCGGCCGCCGTCGACCACGAGTTGCTTGCCGAAGAAGCCGCGCTGGATCGCCGTCTCGGACACGGGGTTGAAGTCCGGCCCCAGCGCGCGCGCGTAGCCGTAGTGCATGCGGTACTGCAGGAGCAGGCGCAGCAGCCTGTCCTGCGCGGCGTCGGAGGCCGGCGGCATCAGCGCGAAGATCTCGAACACGCGCGCGCGTTCGCCCACCGACGCGCCCTCGGCCTCGAAGCTGCAGATCACCTCGTCGGACTCGTCGCGCACCGTCAGCGCGTCGAGCTGCACCGGCTTCATCTTGGCCAACGCTCGCCGCAGCGATGACATCTGCTGCGTGTAGCCATGGTTGATCGAGCCCTCCACCGGCTGGAACGACGTCGCCGCGAGAACCTGGTCGATCAGCGCGAGCAGCTCGCCCGCGGGACCATCCTCGCCGAAAGGAGAACACCAGGCACGTACCAGCGTGACGCTGGCCCGCTTCCTGCCGAAGAACATCATCTGAGCGCCCTCGCGCGGCCGTTGCTGACGCGCGGATTGTCCCCGACAAAGAGGGAGCGATCGTAAGGGCTGGTTGCTAGGCCCAGCCGGCGTCCACTTTGAATTCCTGCGCCGTGCACATCCGCCCGTCGTCGGCCGCCAGGAACAGCACCATCTGCGCGATGTCCTCGCCGTGCAGCTTGTCGGGCAGGCACTGGTTGCGCGCGATGTCCTCCTCGCCGGCGGGCGTCAGCCACTTCGTGACTTGGCGCTCCGTCATCACCCAGCCCGGCGACACCGTGTTGACACGGATGCGGAACGCGCCCAGGCTCTTCGCGAGCCCGCGCGTGAGGCCGTTGGCGGACGACTTGGCGATCGCGTAGCACGGGTACTCGCTGGCCTTGGTCTGCCAGCCCGTGGAACCGAGGTTGATCACCGAGCCCTGGCCCAGCCGCTTCATGCCCGGCACGACGGCCTGGATCGCGAAGAAGGCCGGGCGCTCGTTGATGGCCATGCGGTTGTCCCAGTACTCGGGCGTCACCGATTCGAGGGTGTGGCGGTCGTCGCTGGCCACGTTGTTGACGAGCGCGTGGAAGTCGCCCAGCGCCGCGGCGGCGTCGGCGATCGCCTGCTGCAGCGCGGCGACGTCGCGCACGTCGCACGCGCGCCACCACGGCGCGCGCTGGCCGCGCGACTCGATGCGCGATGCCAGCGCGGCGCTGGCCTCGGCGGCGATGTCGACGAAGGCCACGTGCGCGCCCTGCGCCGCGAAGGCCTCGACCATCGCGGCGCCGATGCCCGAGCCGCCGCCGGTGACGAACACGTTGCGACCGCGCAGGCTCGGAAAGCTCGCGACGTTCATCGGACCCGCTGCGTGCTGCAGCGCGGAAGAATCTGAAGGGTTGGTCATCAATATCTCTTTTGCAATGTCAGATGCGTTTATCGTTATTTTTCCAATATCAGTGTGCGGCGATACGATGCGCCCCGTCAAGTCGAGAAGAGAAGCACATGGAGACAAAAAAGCCCGTCCGCCGCAGCCAGGCCTGGTTCGGCAAGAACGATCGCGACGGGTTCGTCCACCGGAGCTGGATCAAGAACCAGGGGTATCCGCACGATGAACTCGATGGCCGACCCGTCATCGGCATCTGCAACACCTGGAGCGAGCTGACGCCCTGCAACGGCCACTTCCGCGAGCTGGCGGAATTCGTCAAGCGCGGCGTCTACGAGGCCGGCGGCTTTCCGCTGGAGTTCCCGGTCATGTCGCTCGGGGAGACGCAGCTGCGGCCCACCGCGATGCTGTTCCGCAACCTCGCGAGCATGGACGTCGAGGAGTCGATCCGCGGCAATCCGATCGACGGCGTCGTGCTGCTGATGGGATGCGACAAGACCACGCCCGCGCTGCTGATGGGCGCCTCGAGCTGCAACCTGCCGACGATCGGCTTGTCGGGCGGCCCGATGCTGAACGGCAAGTTCCGCGGCCAGGACATCGGCTCGGGCACCGGCGTCTGGAAGATGAGCGAGATGGTGCGCGCCGGCGAGATGACGCAGGAGGACTTCACCGCCGCCGAGAGCTGCATGCACCGCTCCAAGGGCAACTGCATGACGATGGGCACGGCGTCGACGATGGCCTCGATGGTCGAGGCGCTGGGCATGTCGCTGCCCGAGAACGCCGCGATCCCCGCCGCCGACACGCGCCGCAACCGGCTCGCGCAGATGACGGGCCGCCGCATCGTCGACATGGTCAAGGAAGACCTGACGATGACGAAGATCCTCACGCGCCGGGCCTTCGAGAACGCGATCCGCACCAACGCCGCGATCGGCGGATCGACCAACGCGGTGATCCACCTGCTCGCGATCGCCGGACGCATCGGCATCGACTTGAAACTCGGCGACTTCGACGAACTCGGCAAGCAGGTGCCCTGCCTGCTGGACCTGCAGCCCTCGGGCAAGTTCCTGATGGAGGACTTCTTCTACGCCGGCGGCCTGCCCGCGGTGCTGCGCGAGATCCAGCACCTGCTGCATCTCGAGGCGCCGACCGTCAACGGCAAGACCATCGGCGAGAACATCGCCGCCGCGCCCTGCTGGAACCGCGAGGTCATCCGTCCGCTCGCGGAGCCCTTCATGGCCGACGCCGGCATCGCCGTCGTGCGCGGCAACCTCGCGCCGGACGGCGCCGTCATCAAGCCGTCGGCGGCCTCGGCGCACCTGCTGCAGCATCGCGGCCGCGCGGTCGTCTTCGAGACGATCGAAGACTTTCACGCGCGCATCGACGACGAGGCCCTCGACATCGACGAGCACTGCATCATGGTGCTGAAGAACTGCGGCCCGCGCGGCTATCCCGGCATGGCCGAAGTGGGCAACATGCCGCTGCCGCCGAAGGTGCTGCGCAAGGGCATCACCGACATGGTGCGCATCTCCGACGCGCGCATGAGCGGCACTGCCTACGGCACCGTGGTGTTGCACACCTCGCCCGAGGCGGCCGCCGGCGGGCCGCTGGCGCTGGTACAGAATGGCGACATGATCGAACTCGACGTCCCCGCGCGCACGCTCAAGCTGGAGGTCAGCGACGAGGAACTGGCGCGCCGCCGCGCGCTGTGGAAGCCGCTGGACGCGCCCAAGCGCGGCTGGCAGAAGCTGTACGTCGAGCACGTGCAGCAGGCGCACCTGGGGGCCGACCTCGACTTCCTCGTCGGCGCGAGCGGCGCCGGCATCCCGCGCGACTCGCATTGATGCCCCATACCCCACCACGCATCCTCTCGGCGCCGCGTGTCCTCGGCGACACGCGCGCCACGCTCGGCGAAGGCCTGTGCTGGTCGGCGCGCGAACAGTCGCTGTGGTGGGTCGACATCCTCGAGCACCGCCTCTACCGCGACAACCCCGCCACGGGCGCGCACGACGCCTGGCCGTTCGACGAGACGATCTCGGCAGTCGCCGAACGCGCCGACGGCGCCGGCCTCGCCGTGACGCTGCGCCGCGGCCTCGCGCTGTTCGATCCGCGCACGCGCGAGCTCACGCGCCTGGACGAGCCCGAGCGCGAACGCGCAGGCAACCGCTTCAACGACGGCAAGTGCGACACGCGCGGCCGCTTCTGGGGCGGCACGATGGACTTCGCGACCACCGCCGCCAGCGGCGCGCTGTACTGCTTCGACGCCGCCGGCCGCGGGACGCGCGCGATCGACCTCGGCTGGATCGTCACCAACGGCCCCACGTGGACGCAGGACGGCCGCACGATGTTCGTCAACGACACGGTGCAGCGCCGCATCGTGGCCTACGCGTTCGACGCCGCGACCGGCGCCGTCGGCGCGTCGCGCGAATGGCTGGTGCTGAAGGCCGGCGACGGCCATCCCGATGGCATGACGACGGACGCCGCCGGCCGCCTGTGGATCGCGCACTGGGGCGGCGCCTGCGTCACCTGCCACGATCCGGCGAGCGCGGCCGAACTCGCGCGCATCGAACTGCCGACGGACCACATCACCAACGTCGCCTTCGGCGGCCCGGACATGACGACGCTGTTCATCGGCAGCGCGCGCCACGAGTTGACCGCTGCGCAGCTGGCGGCGCAGCCGCTGGCGGGCGCGCTGTTCGCGGTGGAAACCGACGTGCTCGGCCTGCCGGCCAATCTCTTCGCGGGCTGAACGCGAATTTCTCCCATGTTCCCGATGCAATCCGGGCGCCGGATCGCGGCGAGCGAATAGACTCCGTCCGTGGACGGCCGCACCGTCCCGCCAAGAGGATGGATGCACTCCAGGGAGGAAGCACATGGATCGGATCTCGACATCTCCGCGCCGTCGGCGCGTCGCGCTCGCCGGCGCCCTGCTCTGCGCGCTCGCCACGGGCGCGCAGGCGTCGACCGTCGCGTTCAGCGGCATGCTGGGCGACAAGGCGCTGCTGATCATCGACGGGCAGGCCCGCGGCGTGGCGGTCGGGGCCACGGTGCAGGGCGTCAAGCTGGTCAAGCTCGATGGCACCGTCGCCCAGATCGAGATGGGCGGCAAGGCACAGGTGCTGCACATGGGCGGCGGCGCGGTCGTCGGCGTCGACACCAGCGGCGGCAGCGGCACGCGCATCGTCCTCAACATGGGGCCGGGCGGCCACTATCTCGGCGAGGGCGCCATCAACGGCCAGCCGATGCGCTTCATGGTCGACACCGGCGCGACCCTCGTCGCCATGAGCAGCGACGTGGCGGCCGAGCTCGGCATCGACACCAGCAAGGGCAGCGTGGTGCACATGGGCAGCGCCAACGGCAACATGACCGCGCGCCGCGTGACGCTCGCCAGCATCACCGTCGGCGACGTCACCGTGCACAACGTCGATGCCGCGATCTCGCCGCAGCCGATGCCCTTCGTGCTGCTGGGCAACAGCTTCCTGTCACGCTTCCAGATGCGCAGCGACGACGACACGCTGACGCTGCTGCGCAAGAACTGACCGCTCGCGCGCGGGTCGCGTGCGTGACGCGCACGGGCGCGCGACTTGCCGCGCCGGACGCATCACGCCGGCCCCGCGCCGGCGCACTCGACCCGCGCTCCGTGCGCGCAGGAGATTCGTCATGCAACTTCGCCCGCTCGGCCGCACAGGCCTGCAAATCGCGCCCATCGTCTTCGGCGGCAACGTGTTCGGCTGGACCGCCGACGAGAAGCGCAGCTTCGAGCTGCTGGACGCCTTCGTCGACGCCGGCTTCAACGCGATCGACACCGCGGACGTCTATTCGCGCTGGGTGCCCGGCCACCAGGGCGGCGAGTCGGAGACGCTGATCGGCCGCTGGCTCCAGGCCAATCCCGCGCGCCGCGGGCAGGTGCTGCTGTTCACCAAGGTCGGCATGGACATGGGCGACGAGCACAAGGGCCTGGGCAAGCTGTGGATCGAACGCGCGGTGGAGGACTCGCTGCGGCGCCTGAACACCGACGTGATCGATCTCTATCAAGCGCACCGCCCCGACCCCGAGACCTCGTACGAAGAGACGCTGGATACCTACGACCGGCTGCGCAAGGCCGGCAAGATCCGCGCGTTCGGCTGCTCGAACTTCGACGCGCGCCAGTTGGCCGAGGCGCAGGATTCGGCGCGCATCAACGCACTGCCGGCCTACCAGACGCTGCAGCCGGAATACAACCTGTGCGACCGCGCCAGCTACGACGGCCCGCTGCGCGACCTGGCGATGCAGCTGGATCTCGGCGTCATCCCCTACTACAGCCTGGCCTCGGGCTTCCTGACGGGCAAGTACCGCACCGAGGCCGACCTCGGGCAGAGCGCGCGCGGCGGCGGCGTCAGGAAGTACATGAACCCGCGCGGCATGCGCATCCTCGGCGCGCTGGACCAGGTCTCGCAGAGACACGGCACGCAGCCGGCGGTCGTCGCGCTGGCGTGGCTGATCGCGCGCGAGGGCGTCACGGCGCCGATCGCCAGCGCGACCAGCGTCGATCAGCTGAAGAACTTCTCGGCGGCCGCGGCACTGAAGCTCAGCGACGGCGACAGGACGCAGCTCGATCAGGCGAGCGCGCCGGACGCCTGAGGCCGTTCGTCGGCCCGCGAGACGGCCTGTCGCCGCGCCGGAACGGGCCGTCGCGGCGGCATTGCCGGCGCAGGGCCAGGCTGGGACAGTGCGCGATCTCAACTCGCCTCGAGGCCGTCCGATGACCACCCTGCTTCGTCACCTGCCCGCGCTGGCCCTCGCCGCCGCGGCCGCCGCATCCCACGCCGCGGATGCGCCCGCGGCGCCGGATCTCGCGGCCACCATCGCCGCGCTCGACACGGCCGCCTTCGACGCCTTCAACCACTGCGAGGCCCCGGGCCAGCTCGATCGCTATGCGAGCTTCTTCGCGCCCGACGTCGAGTTCTATCACGACCTCGGCGGCGTCACCTGGACGCGCGACGACATGATCGCGCAGACGAAGCAGAACGTCTGCGGCAAGTTCCAGCGCGAACTGGTGCCGGGCACGTTGAAGGTGTGGCCCATCAAGGACTTCGGCGCGCTCGCACGCGGCGAGCACCGTTTCTGCCACTACAAGCCGGACGGCACGACGCATCCCTGCGAGGGCCAGGCCGAGTTCACGATCCTGTGGAAGCACCAGGGCAACGCCTGGATCATCACGCGCGCCTTCAGCTACGGGCACGGCTCCAATTGAAAAGGGGCCGCTCACGAGCGGCCTTGCCTTCACACGGCAGTGTTCAGCCGATCCATTTCCGCGCGTTGCCGAACATGCGCGCCCACGGGCTCGGCGCCGAGGCGTCGCCGCCGCTCCAGCTCATCTGCACGTTGCGGAACACGCGCTCGGCGTGCGGCATGATGGCCGTGAAGCGGCCGTCGGCCGTCGTCACCGCGGTCAGGCCGCCGGGGCTGCCGTTCGGGTTCAGCGGGTAGGTCTCCGTCGGCTGGCCGTGGTGGTCGACGTAGCGCATCGCGGCCTTCACCTTGGCGGCGTCGCCGCGCTGCGAGAAGTCCGCATACCCCTCGCCGTGTGCCACGGCGATCGGCAGGCGACTGCCGGCCATGCCCTGGAAGAAGATGGACGGCGACTCCAGCACTTCGACCAGCGACAGCCGCGCCTCGAACTGCTCCGAGCGGTTGCGCGTGAACTTGGGCCAGTCCTGCGCGCCCGGGATGATGGGCGACAGCGCCGCCAGCATCTGGCAGCCGTTGCACACGCCCAGCGCGAAGGTGTCGGTCTTGCCGAAGAAGGCCTCGAACTGCTCGGCCAGCACCGGGTTGAACATCACCGAGCGCGCCCAGCCTTCGCCGGCGCCCAGCGTGTCGCCGTAGCTGAAGCCGCCGCAGGCGACGAAGCCCTTGAACTGCTCCAGCGTGACGCGGCCGGAGTGCAAGTCGCTCATGTGGACGTCGTAGGTGTCGAAGCCGCCCAGCGACATCGCGTAGCTCATCTCGACGTGGCTGTTGACGCCCTGCTCGCGCAGGATCGCGACCTTGGGCCTGGCGAGGTTGAGGAACGGCGCGGCGACGTTGTCCTTCGGGTCGAAGGTCAGCGCGACGTGCAGGCCCGGATCGTCGGCCTGCCCGGCCAGCGCATGCTCGCTGTCCGCGCACACCGGGTTGTCGCGCAGCTTCGCGATACGCCAGGAAGTATCGTCCCAGGCCTGCTGCAGCTCGGTCAGCGGCTTCGCGAACACCGACTTGGCGTCGCGCCAGACCTCGACGATGCTGCGGTCGTTGGGCTTGCCGATCACGTGGCTGTGCGCCGACAGCCCGTGCGCGCGCAGCACGCCGAGTGCGGCGTCGCGTTGCGCGGCGGGCACCTGCAGCACGGCGCCGAGCTCCTCGTTGAACAGCGCCTTCAGCGTCAGCTCGTTGCGGCGCTCGCCGACCTGCGCCGCCCAGTTCTTGGCGTCGCCGGCATCCGCGCTCGCGTCGCCTTCGGTCACCAGCATGTCGACGTTGAGGCTCAGGCCGGTATGGCCGGCGAAGGCCATCTCGCACGCGGCCGCCCACAGGCCGCCGTCGCTGCGGTCGTGGTACGCCAGCAGCAGGCCTTGCGCGCGCAGCGCGTTGACCGCGTCGACCAGCGAGACGAGCAGCTTGGGATCGTCGAGGTCGGGCACGGCGTCGCCGAACTGCTGCAGCGCCTGCGCGAACACCGAGCCCGCCATGCGGTTCTGGCCGCGGCCGAGGTCGACCAGGATCAGCGCCGAGTCCTCGCGCGCGAGCTCGGGCGTGCGCGTGCCGCGCACGTCCGCGAGGCTGGCGAAGGCGGTGACGATCAGCGACACCGGCGCGACCACCTGCTTCGTCCGGCCGCCATCGCTCCACTTCGTGCGCATCGACAGGCTGTCCTTGCCCACCGGCACGCTGATGCCCAGCGCCGGGCACAGCTCCATGCCGACCGCGCGCACGGTGTCGTACAGCGCGGCGTCCTCGCCCGGCTCGCCGCACGCGGCCATCCAGTTGCAGGACAGCTTGACGCGCGACAGCTCGATGGGCGCGGCCAGCAGGTTGGTGATGGCCTCGGCGACCGCCATGCGGCCCGACGCCGGCGCGTGCAGCGCGGCCAGCGGCGTGCGCTCGCCCATGCTCATCGCCTCGCCGGCGAAGCCCTTGAAGTCGGCCAGCGTGACCGCGACGTCGGCCACCGGCACCTGCCACGGACCCACCATCTGGTCGCGGTGCGACAGACCGCCCACGGTGCGGTCGCCGATCGTGATCAGGAAGCGCTTGGACGCGACCGTCGGATGGCGCAGCACGTCCAGCGCGGCCTGCTCCAGCGACACGCCGGTCAGGTTCAGCGGCACCTCGGTGCGCTCGACGCGCGTGACGTCGCGCAGCATCTTCGGCGGCTTGCCGAACAGCACGTCCATCGGCATGTCGATGGCGCGCGAACCGCCCTCGCCGTCCTCCAGCACCAGCGCCTTGTGCTCGGTCGCGCGGCCCACCACCGACAGCGGGCAGCGCTCGCGTTCGGCGAAGCCTTGCAGCATGGCCAGCGACTCGGGCGCGATCGCCAGGACGTAGCGCTCCTGGCTCTCGTTGCACCAGATTTCCTTGGGCGCGAGGCCGGATTCCTCCAGCGGCACTTCGCGCAGGTCGAAGGTCGCGCCGACGCCCGCGCCTTCGGCGAGCTCGGGGAACGCGTTGGACAGGCCGCCCGCGCCGACGTCGTGGATCGCCAGGATCGGATTGCCCGCGCCCAGCTGCCAGCACTGGTTGATGACCTCCTGCGCGCGGCGCTGGATCTCGGGGTTGCCGCGCTGCACGGAGTCGAAGTCGAGTGCCGCGGTGTTGGTGCCGGCCGCCATCGAACTCGCGGCGCCGCCGCCCATGCCGATGCGCATGCCCGGACCGCCGAGCTGCACGAGCAGCGTGCCGGCCGGGAACTCGATCTTGTGCGTGAGGTCGTCGCGGATCGCGCCGAGCCCGCCGGCGATCATGATGGGCTTGTGATAGCCGCGGGTGACGCCCGCGACGTCCTGCTCGAACACACGGAAGTAGCCGGCCAGGTTCGGACGGCCGAACTCGTTGTTGAACGCGGCGCCGCCCAGCGGCCCGTCGATCATGATCTGCAGCGCGCTGGCGATGTGCTCCGGCTTTCCGACCGGCGTGCGCTCCCACGATTCGTGGGTGCCGGGCAGGTACAGGTTCCCCACCGAGAAGCCCGCGAGGCCGGCCTTGGGCTTGGAGCCGCGGCCGGTGGCGCCTTCGTCGCGGATCTCGCCGCCGGAGCCGGTGGACGCGCCCGGGAACGGCGAGATGGCCGTCGGGTGGTTGTGCGTCTCGACCTTCATCAGCACGTGCGCGGTCTCAGGCCGCCCGGCGTAGTGCGCGGGGCCAGTGCCCGTCATCGGCTCGGCGACCCAGCGCTCGATCGCGTGGCCTTCCATCACCGCGGCGTTGTCGGAATACGCAACGACGCTGTGCTGCGAGTTGAGCTTCTCGGTGTTGCGGATCATGCCGAACATCGAGATGTCCTGCGCCTGGCCGTCGATCACGAAGCTGGCGTTGAAGATCTTGTGGCGGCAGTGCTCGCTGTTGGCCTGCGCGAACATCATCAGTTCCACGTCGGTCGGGTTGCGCTGCAGGCCCTTGAACGCGTCGACCAGGTAATCGATCTCGTCGTCGGACAGCGCGAGGCCGAACTGGCTGTTGGCCAGCACCAGCGCATCGCGGCCCTGGCCCAGCAGGTCGACGTGCACCAGCGGCTCCGCGGGCTGCTTGTCGAACAGGTGGACGGCGGCCTCGCGCTCGAACGCGACGCTCTCGGTCATGCGGTCGTGCAGCAGCATGGCCGCGGCCTGCAGCTCTTCATCCGACAGCGTCTTGATGCCGCCCAGCAGGCCCGTCTTGATGGTCAGGCGGAACTCGGTGACGCGCTCGACGCGGTGCAGCGCCAGGCCGCAGTTGTGCGCGATGTCCGTGGCCTTGCTGGCCCACGGCGAGACGGTGCCCAGGCGCGGCATCACCACCACCAGCGCCGTGTCCTGCCTCTCCGTGGTCGCGCCAGAGTATTCATCGCCGTAGCGCAGCAGGCTGGCCAGCTTGCGGATGGCGTCGGGCTGGGCTGCGGTGTCGGTCCAGACCCAGTGGACATGGCGCGCGGCAACCCCCGTGATGCGCGACGAGACGGACTGCAGCTTCGGCAACAGCGCCTGGGCGCGGAAGGCGGACAGGGCGTTGCCGCCCTCGAAGTGCAGCAGGTGCTTTGGCGTGGGGGACATGCGGTGTGGGCTCGGAGGGTGGGGAATTCGGGGTGCGTGACGACTTCGTGGGCCGCGCCGGACTCGGTCCGCGCGCATAACTACAGCCGTCGCGCGGGGATCGAACTCAGCAGAATCCCGCATTTTAGTCGGCGATGGGATAATTGCCGAACCATGACGATCACCCTGAAGTCCGCCTCCGACATCGAGGGCATGCGCATCGCCGGCCGCCTGGGCTCGGAAGTGCTGGACATGCTCACGCCGCACGTCAAGCCCGGCATCACCACCGAGCAGCTCGACAAGCTCGCCCACGACTACATCTTCGACGTCCAGGGCGGCATTCCCGCGCCGCTGAACTATTGCCCGCCGGGCTACACGCCGTACCCGAAGTCGATCTGCACGTCGATCAACCAGCAGGTCTGCCACGGCATCCCGAACGACCGCGCGCTGAAGGACGGCGACATCGTCAACATCGACGTCACGGTCATCAAGGACGGCTGGCACGGCGACACCAGCCGCATGTTCGTCGTCGGCAAGGGCTCGATCGCCGCCAACCGGCTGTGCCAGATCACCTACGAGGCGATGTGGAAGGGCATCGAGAAGGTCAAGCCGGGCGTGCGCCTGGGCGACATCGGCCACGCCATCCAGGTGTTCGCCGAGAACGCGGGCTTCTCCATCGTGCGCGAGTTCTGCGGCCACGGCATCGGCAAGAAGTTCCACGAGGAGCCGCAGGTGCTGCACTACGGCCGCCCCGGCACGCTCGAGGAGCTGGTGCCCGGCATGATCTTCACGATCGAGCCGATGATCAACGCCGGCAAGCGCGACATCAAGGAATTCGGCGATGGCTGGACCATCGTCACCAAGGATCGCTCGCTGTCCGCGCAGTGGGAGCACACGATCGTCGTCACCGAAACGGGCTACGAGGTGCTGACCGTCTCGGCGGGCAGCCCGGCGGTGCCGGCGTTCGTCAAGAACCCGGTGCTCAACCGCCTGCTCGCCGACGTCCCGAGCGGCGTCACGACGGCCTGACGTTGTCCGCCCTGCCCTCGACCCTCGGCGCCGAGGCGCCGCGCGCCTCCGTGGCCGAGCTGCGCGAGCGTTTTCGCGCCGGCAAGGCCGCGCTGCTGACCCACTTCGCCGAGTCGCGCGCCACCGCGCCGGCCGCCACCAGCCTGCTGCGCGCGCTGGCCAGGCACGTCGACCAGACGCTGGCCGACCTGTGGACGCACGCCGGCATGCCGGCCCAGGCCGCGCTGCTGGCCGTCGGCGGCTACGGGCGTGGCGAGCTGTTCCCGTATTCGGACGTCGACGTCCTGGTGCTGCTGCCCAACGAGCCCGCGAACGGCGCCGAGTCGTTGCGCGGCACCATCGAGGCCTTCATCACGGCCTGCTGGGACATCGGCCTGGAGATCGGCTCGTCGGTGCGCACCATCGAGGAGTGCCTGCTCGAGGCCCGCGCCGACGTCACCGTGCAGACCGCGCTGCTCGAAAGCCGCCTGCTGACCGGCTCGCGCCGCATGTTCAACGCGTTCAGGCGCGTCAACGCCGAGGCGATGGACGCGCGCGCCTTCCTGCGCGCGAAGACCTTCGAGATGCGCCAGCGCCAGGTCAAGTACGAGGACACGCCCTACTCGCTCGAGCCCAACTGCAAGGAAAGCCCGGGCGGACTGCGCGACCTGCAGGTGCTCACGTGGATCTCGCGCGCCGCCGGCCTGGGCAGGACCTGGGGCGAGATGGCCACGCACGGCCTGCTGACGCCGTTCGAGGTCAAGCAGCTGCAGCGCCACGAAGGCACGCTCAAGCTGATCCGCGCCCGCCTGCACCTGGTCGCACGGCGGCGCGAGGATCGCCTGGTGTTCGACCTGCAGACGGCCGTGGCCGAGTCGTTCGGCTACCAGGGCAACACGACGATGCGCGCGTCCGAGATGCTGATGCAGCGCTACTACTGGGCGGCCAAGGCGGTGTCGCAGTTGAACGAGGTGCTGCTGCTGAACCTCGAGGAGCGCATCAACGGCTCGGAAGACCTGCCGATGCAGCCGCTCAACGAGCGCTTCCTCGACCGCGGCGGCCTGCTCGAGATCGCATCGGACGACCTCTACAAGCGCGAGCCGCACGCGATCCTCGAGACCTTCCACCTGTACCAGACCACGCTGCAGCTGCGCGGCCTGTCGGCGCGCACGATGCGCGCGCTGTACAACGTGCGCAACCAGATGAACGGCGCGTTCCGCAAGGATCCCGTCAACCGCGCGCGCTTCCTCGCGATCCTGCAGGCGCCGCAGCGCCAGACGCACGCGTTCCGGCTGATGAACGCGACGTCGGTGCTGGGGCGCTACCTGTGGGTGTTCCGCCGCATCGTCGGCCGCATGCAGCACGACCTGTTCCACGTCTACACGGTCGACCAGCACATCCTGATGGTGCTGCGCAACGTGCGCCGCTTCTTCATCCCCGAACACGCGCACGAGTACCCGAAGTGCACCGCGCTGGCCGCGAGCTTCGACAAGCCGTGGATCCTCTACGTGGCCGCGCTGTTCCACGACGTCGCCAAGGGCCGCGGCGGCGACCACTCCGAACTGGGCGGCAGCGAGGTGCGCCGCTTCTGCAAGGACCACGGCGTCGCCAAGGAAGACGCCGACTTCATCGAGTTCCTGGTGCGCCACCACCTGACGATGAGCCACACGGCGCAGAAGGAAGACCTGTCCGACGCGCGCGTGATCGGCGATTTCGCCGCCAAGGTCGGCAACCCGCGGCGGCTGACCGCGCTGTACCTGCTGACCGTCGCCGACATCCGCGGCACCAGCCCCAAGGTGTGGAACGCGTGGAAGGGCAAGCTGCTCGAGGACCTGTACCGCCTGACGATGCGCAAGCTCGGCGGCGACGTGCTCGCGCTCGACGCCGAGATCGACGCGCGCAAGAAGGAGGCGCGCCAGATCCTCGCGCTGCACTCCGCGTTGCCCGGCACCGAGACGCCGTTGTGGAAGACACTCGACCTGAGCTACTTCGCGCGCCACGATCCGAACGAGCTCGCCTGGCACGCGCGCTCGCTGTGGCGCCACATCGAGACCGCCATCCCCGTCGTGCGCGCGCGCCCGTCGCCGCTGGGCGAAGGCCTGCAGGTGCTGCTGTTCTCGCCGGACCGCTCCGACCTCTTCGCGCGCATCTGCGGCTACTTCGACGGCGCCGGCTTCTCGATCCAGGACGCCAAGATCCACACCACCAACGCCGGCTTCGCGCTCGACACCTTCCAGGTCGTCAACCCGGCCTACGAGGACGACGGCCCGGCCGGCTACCGCGACCTGATCTCGCTGGTGGAGAACCAGGCCGCGCTGGCCGCGGCCTCCACCGGCCCGCTGCCGATGCCGCGCGCCAGCCGCGTCTCGCGCCGCGTGAAGTCGTTCCCGGTGGTGCCGCGCGTGTCGCTGCGCCCCGACGAACGCGCGCAGCGCTGGCTGCTGTCGATCAGCGCCAGCGACCGCTCCGGCCTGCTCTACTCGGTCGCCCGCGTGCTGGCGCAGTACCGCATCAACCTGCAGCTCGCCAAGGTGTCGACGCTGGGCGAACGCGTGGAAGACACCTTCCTCGTCGACGGCGCCGCGCTGCAGAACAACCGGCTGCAGATCCAGGTGGAGACGGAGTTGCTGGACGCGATCTCGGCGACGTAGGCGTCGCTGGCGCCTGGCCGCGACGCGTCACCGCCGGTTCATCGCGTCCTCGACCGCCTTGTCGCGCAGGCGATCGCGCTCTTCGGGATCCATGGGCTTGACGATGGGCCCGCCGAGCACCGAGGACGCCGGCGTCGGCAGGGGTTTCGGAAACGACGTGACGGTCATCGTGCCGCCGTTGGCCGCGACCTCGCGGCTGCCGGCGGGGCACGGGCCGTCGATGTAGGCGGTGCCCTGTGCACCGACGCACTTGTGGACGCCCGCCGCCTTCAACGTCGACGAGGTCTGCGGAGCAGAGTTCTCCCCGGACAGCCCGATGGCACGCGCCGCGCCGGCCAGCGGCGCCGTGCCGCGATAGAACCAGGCGGCCGCGGCCAGCCCGAGCGCGACCACGGTCGCGATAACGATCTTCAGGTTCATGCGGAAACCTTCGGGGACATCGCCCCCGCGTGCGCGGGCGCGCGTGGCGCGCTGGCGCGCGGGACGCACGCGAGTGACCCGGAAGTCCGGTCACGAAGGGACTCGTCCATGGTTTCTCCTCCCTGGAGATGCAGTCTTTGGTGGCGCGGATTATGGCGCGGCCAGGAATGAAAAAAGCTCCGGAAGCTTGCGCCGCCGAAGCCTTTGGCAAGCGCTCGCGCGCCGCGCCGTCAGCCCATGTGCAGGCCGCCATTCACGGCGAACTCCGCGCCCGTCGTGAAGCCGGAGGTGTCGCAGGCGAGCCAGCTGACGATGGAGGCGATCTCCTCCGGCGTGCCCAGGCGCTTGACCGGGATCGTGGCGACGATCTTCTCGAGCACCTCGGGCTTGATGGCCTTGACCATGTCGGTGCCGATGTAGCCCGGGCTGACCGTGTTGACCGTGACGCCCTTGTTGGCCATCTCGAGCGCCAGCGCCATCGAGAAGCCGTGCATGCCGGCCTTGGCCGCCGAGTAGTTCGTCTGGCCGGCCTGGCCCTTCGCGCCGTTGACCGAGGAGATCTGGATGATGCGGCCCCAGCCCTTCTCGACCATGTCGGCGACGACCTGCTTGGTGACGTTGAACATCGAGGTCAGGTTGGTGCCGATGACGGCGTCCCAGTCCTCGCGCGTCATCTTCAGGAACATGCGGTCGCGCGTGATGCCGGCGTTGTTGACCAGGATGTCGATCGGGCCGTGCTCTTCCTTCGCGTGCTTGAACGCGGCGACGGTCGAATCCCAGTCGGCCACGTTGCCGACGGACGCGTAGAACGTGTAGCCCAGCGCCTTCTGCTCGGCGAGCCACTTCGCATGGTCGCGACTCGGGCCGCAGCCGGCGATCACCTTGTATCCGTCGTCGTGCAGCCGCTGGCAGATCGAGGTGCCGATGCCGCCCATGCCCCCGGTCACGTATGCAACTTTCTGGCTCATGTCATGTCTCCTGTCTGAGTGTTGGGTGCCTCGGTGGGCAAGTTCACTATCGCGCTTTGTCGAGGCGGCCGGTGTCAGGGCCTACCCCCGGTTCAAGGCCGTTCGATGGTCAGCGCCACGCCCATGCCGCCGCCGATGCACAGCGACGCAATGCCCTTCTTCGCGCCGCGGCGCTGCATCTCGTGCAGCAGCGTGACGAGGATGCGCGCGCCGGATGCACCGATCGGGTGCCCGATCGCGATCGCGCCGCCGTTGACGTTGACCTTGCTGGTGTCCCAGCCCATCTCCTGGTGGACCGCGCAGGCCTGGGCCGCGAAGGCCTCGTTGATCTCGAGCAGGTCCAGGTCGGCGGGCTTCCAGCCGGCGCGCTCGAGCGCCTTGCGCGCGGCCGGCACCGGGCCCATGCCCATGTAGGCGGGGTCGAGCCCGGCGTTGGCGTACGACGCGATGCGGCCCAGCGGCTTCAGGCCCAGCTGGTCGGCCTTGGCGGCGGTCATCACCACGACGCCCGCGGCGCCGTCGTTGAGGCCCGACGCGTTGCCGGCCGTCACCGAGCCGGCCTTGTCGAACGCGGGACGCAGCCCGGCCAGCGCCTCGGGCGTCGACTTGCGGTTGATGAACTCGTCGGCGGCGAACAGGATCGGATCGCCCTTCTTCTGCGGGATCGCGACCGGCACGATCTCGTCCTTGAAGTAGCCGGCGTCCTGCGCCGCGGCGGCCTTGGATTGCGACGCGAACGCGAGCGCATCCTGCTGCTCGCGCGAGATGCTGTACTTCTTGGCCACGTTCTCGGCGGTGATGCCCATGTGGTACTGGTTGTAGACGTCCCACAGGCCGTCCTGGATCATCGTGTCGACCATCTTCCAGTCGCCCATGCGCTGGCCGTTGCGCGAATTGGGCAGCACGTGGGGCGACATGCTCATGCTCTCCTGGCCGCCGGCGATCACGATCTCGGCGTCACCATCGCGGATCGCCTGCGCCGCCAGCATCACGGCCTTCAGGCCCGAGCCGCAGACCTTGTTGATGGTCATCGCGGGCACGCCGTAGCCCAGGCCGCCCTTGATGACGGCCTGGCGCGCCGGGTTCTGGCCCGTGCCGGCCTGCAGCACCTGGCCCAGGATCACTTCGCTGATCTGCTCGCCCGTCAGCTTCGAGCGCTCGAGCAGCGCCTTCAGCACCGTGGCGCCCAGCTCGGAGGCGGGGACGTTGGCGAGCGTGCCGCCGAACTTGCCGACCGCGGTGCGGGCGGCGGCGACGATGACGATGTCTGTGGTCATGCTGTTTCTCCTGCGGCAATGATACGGGACGGGGTATGAACTGAAAATTGTCCGATCAAGGGATTGGTCAGGCCTTCTGTTGCACGTAGCGGCCGGGGGCCGGCTCGATGACCTTGTGGCCGCGGCCGCCGGCGCCCTTGGGCGCGGCCTGCTCGCCGCCGCCGAAGCCGGCCAGCCAGAGCGTCCAGTTGGGCCACCAGCTGCCGGCATGTTCCGTCGCGCCGGCCAGCCAGGCGTCGGCCGACTGGGCCGGCTTCTCGTTCGTCCAGTGGCTGCGCTTGCCCGACTTCGGCGGGTTGATCACGCCGGCGATATGGCCCGAGGCGCCCAGCACGAAGCGGTTCTTGCCGCCGAGGATCTTCGTCGACTCCCACGCGCCCTTCCACGGCACGATGTGGTCCTCGCGCGAGCCGTAGATGAAGGCCGGCGCCTTGATCTTGCCCAGGTCGAGCTTCTCGCCGCACACGGTCAGCGCGCCGGGCTGGCGCAGCGCGTTGTCCAGGTACGTGTTGCGCAGGTACCAGCAGTACATCGGTCCGGGCATGTTGGTGGCGTCGCTGTTCCAGTACAGCAGGTCGAACGCCGGCGGCTTCTCGCCCTTGAGGTAGTTGCCGACGACGTAGTTCCACACCAGGTCGTTGGGCCGCAGGAAGCTGAAGGTGCTGGCGAGCTCGCCGCCCTTGAGCAGCTTCGGGCCGTTGGGCGCGTCGGCGCCGATGGTCATCTCGCGCAGCTGCACCGAGGCCTCGTCGACGAAGATGTCGAGCACGCCGGTGTTGGAGAAGTCGAGGAAAGTCGTCAGCAGCGTGACGCTCTCGGCCGGCTGGCGGCCGCGCGCCGCGAGAACACCGAGGCCGGTGGCCAGCAGCGTGCCGCCGACGCAGAAGCCCAGCGTGTTGATCGTCTTCGCGCCGGTGATCTCCCGCACGACGTCGATCGCGCGGATCACCGCGTTCTCGATGTAGTCGTCCCAGGTGCGGTCCTGCATGGACTCGTCCGGATTGCGCCAGCTGATCACGAACGTGCGGTGGCCCTCGGACACGGTATGCCGTATCAGCGAGTTCTCGGGCTGCAGGTCGAGGATGTAGTACTTGTTGATGCACGGCGGCACGAACAGCATCGGCCGCGCGTGCACCTTGGCCGTCAGCGGCTTGTACTCGATCAGCTGCAGGTACTCGTTCTCGAAGACGACCGCGCCCTCGGTGGTGGCGACGTTGCGGCCCACCTCGAACACCGACTCGTCGGTCTGCGACAGGTGGCCCTGCTGCACGTCGCCCCACAGCTGCTGCAGGCCTTGCGTGAGGCTCTCGCCCTGCGTGTCGATCGCCTTGCGCTGCGCCTCGGGGTTCAGCGCGAGGTAGTTCGACGGACTGGCCGCGTCGACGAACTGCTGCACCGCGAACTTCACGCGCGCCTTCGTCTTCTCGTCGCCCTGCAGGCCGTCGGCCAGCTGCGTCAGCGTGCGGGCGTTCAGCAGGTAGAGCTGCGCGGTGAACGCGGCCGCCGGGTTCGTCAGCCAGTCCTGCGCCGCGAAGCGGCGATCGCCGATGGGCTTGGGCGCGGCGGGCTTGTCGTCGCCGCCGACGGGGATCTGGTCGACCGCGCCGTTCCACAGCGAGGTCGCCTGGTTCACATACTGCTCCTGCAGCACGGAAAGCTTGCCGACCGGCAGTTGCAGTCCACTGAGCGAGTTCAGGAAGCCGCCGATCGCGGCGCCGAAGGCTTCGGGCCCGTGCGGGTGCGGCGCGGCCTGCGATCGCTGCTCGGCGCCCGCGGTCCCGGCCTTGACGGCCTTGTCCGAGGGAGCCGCCTGCGCCGTCGCGCGCGGGACGCGCTTGCGTGCGGGGCGGGCGGGCGTCTTGGCGGCCGTCTTTGCGGCGGTGTTGCGGGCCATCTGCAGTCGTCTCCTTCGCCACGCCTCGGGCCCCGGGACTCGAGCGCCATCCGGATGATGGCCGCCGCGTCGGTTCAGGCGTGGTCTTGCATATCGCGTTGTAGCGACCCGAGCTTACCGCACGATGAAGACAAACTACCATTGCGCAAAATTGCTTGCCCAACTGCGAACGATGACCCTTTCCAGAGAAGCACGGCCGTGCTGATAGTCGCCATCGGCTGGGCCTATGTCGTGCTGATGATGGTGCTCGCCGAGGCGCTCGGGCCGGGCGGCTCCGTGCTCGGCGCGATCGTCACCTTGCTGCTCTACGGCGTGCTGCCGCTGACGATCGTGTTGTACGTCGGCGGCACCCGCAAGCGGGCGCGTGCGCGACGAGCGGCCGAAGCTGCCGAACGTTCAGGCGACGTCGATCCACGCGGCGGCGGCGAGCCGGCCGGTGACGCGGTCGCGCCGGTACGAGAAGAACCGTGACGCGTCGCTGACGGTGCACAGGCCGCAGCCGGCGACGTCCGTCAGCCCGAGCCGGCGCAGCCGTCCTTCGGCCAGCGCCGGCAGGTCGGCCAGCCACTTGGGCACGCCGTCGACCGCGGGCGCGGGCACGAAGTGGCGCGCCTCGCCCTCGTGGAACGCGGAGAGCACGTCCGCACCCACCTCGAACTTCGTCGGGCCGATGGACGCGCCCAGCCAGGCGACGATGTCGCCGGCGGCCACCGGCACCGCGGCCCGGATCGCGTCGACCGTGGCCTCCAGCACGCCGCCGGCCAGGCCGCGCCAGCCGGCGTGCGCCGCGCCCACCGCGCGGCCGTCACGCGTCGCGAACAGCACCGGCAGGCAGTCGGCCACCAGCACCGTGCAGGCGATGCCCGGCACGGTGGTGATGCTGGCGTCGGCGTGTTCGGTGGGCGCGTCCGGCGACGTGCTGGCCGCCGTCAGCCGCACGACCCGCGTGCCGTGCACCTGGTCGAGGAAGACGGGCGTCGCGCCCAGCGTCGTCGCGAAGCGGCGGCGGTTCTCGGCGACGGCGATCTGGTCGAGCGGATCCGTCGTCTGCGCCTTCAGGTTCAGCGAGTCGTACGGCGCCGCGCTGACGCCGCCGACACGCGTGGTCATCAGCGCGCCGGTGCCGCGGGGCCAGGTCGGCGGCCTGAAGAACGCGTCCAGCGCGAGCGGTTCGACGATCTCGACGGGCATGTCATTCCGCGTCGGGGCAGACCGACGGCTGGGTGCTGGAGAAGGCCCCGTGCGTCATGCACGTCGCATGCACGCGCATCACGTTGGGCACATGACTGAGATCGCACTTGAAGCGTTGCGCATTGAAGATCTGCGGCACCAGAGCGCAGTCGGCCAGGCCGGGCGTCTCGCCGTGGCAGAAGGTCGACGGCTGCGCCGCGAGCTGGCGCTCGACCACCTCGAGTCCGCCCTCGATCCAGCGGTGGATCCAGGCGTTGCGGGCTTCCTCGGTCAGGCCCAGCTCGCCCTTGAGCCAGCCCAGCACCCGCGTGTTGTTCAGCGGATGGATCTCGCAGGCGATGTCCTGCGCCAGCGCACGCACGCGGGCGCGGCCGAGCGCGTCGCGCGGCAGCAGCGGCGGCTCGGGAATCGTCTCGTCGAGGTACTCGATGATGGCCATCGACTGGTGCAGCTTGTGGCCGTCGTCGAGCACCAGCAGCGGCACGAGGCCGGTGCCGGACGTGGCCAGGTACTCGGGCGTGGACTGCTCCTTCTTGACCAGGTGGATCGGCCGGTAGTCGTAGTCCAGGCCCTTGAGCGCCAGCGCGATACGCACGCGCCAGCTGGCCGACGAGCGGAAGTAGTTGTAGAGCTCCATGGCGACGCTCAGCGCAGCGTGACGACCAGCTCGCCCAGGCCGGCGATGCGGCCGGTCAGCGTCTGGCCGCGGTGGACCGCCGCCACCCCGGCCGGCGTGCCGGTGAAGATCAGGTCGCCGGGCTTGAGCGTCCAGGCGCGGCTGAGCCACGAGATGGTCTCGCGCACGTTCCAGATCATGTCCGACAGGTCGCCCTTCTGGCGCGGCGCGCCGTCGACGTCCAGCCCGATGGCGCCGGTCGAGAGTTCGCCGGTCTCCTCGATGCGGTGGATCGCGCCGATCGGCGCCGACTGGTCGAAGCCCTTGGCGATGGACCACGGCCGGCCGGCCTTCTTCGCGACCGCCTGCAGGTCGCGCCGCGTCATGTCGAGGCCGACGGCGTAGCCGAAGATCAGGCGCGAGGCGTCCTCCTCGGCCACGTCGCGGCCGTTGCCGGCGGCGGCGTCGCCGATCGCCACGACCAGCTCGATCTCGTGGTGCAGGTCGCTCGTCAGGGTCGGGTAGTCCATCGCCACCGGCTCGCCGGCGCGCGCCGGCAGCACGGCGTCGGCCGGCTTCATGAAGAAGAACGGCGACTCGCGCACGTCGTGGCCCATCTCGGCGGCGTGCTCGGCGTAGTTGCGGCCGACGCAGTAGATGCGGTGGACGGGAAACTCGCCGCCGCCGTGCACGTGCACGCGCGGGACGACGGGGACGGTGATGACATCGGTCATGGCGATCTTCCTCGGCAATTGGGCGACCCGGCGGGACTTGCCCGACGGACTTGGAGCGGCGACGACTATGCCACGCCGGGACTACACGACTCGACCATGGGGCCGGCGGCTACACTGGCCCGAATCTGGAAAAGTGCGCTTATGTTCAGCCCCCGTTCGATCAAGCATTGCCGCGTCTGCGGTGCGCCGACCGTCTACCGCGAGCCGCCGGACGACAACCGCGAACGCGCGGTGTGCACCGTCTGCGAGACGATCCACTACGAGAACCCGCTCAACGTCGTCGGCACCGTGCCGGTGTTCGAGGGCAAGGTGCTGCTGTGCCTGCGCAACATCGAGCCGCGTAAGGGATTCTGGACACTTCCGGCCGGCTTCATGGAGCTGAACGAGACCACCGAGCAGGGCGCGGTGCGCGAAACCATCGAGGAGGCCGGCGCGAAGATCGTGCTGGGCCCGCTGTTCACGCTGCTCAACGTGCCGCACGTCGCCCAGGTGCACTTCTACTACCGGGCGGAGATGACCAGCGCGGCACTCGACCCCGGCCCCGAGACGATCGAGGCGCGGCTGTTCGACGAGTCCGAGATCCCCTGGGGCGAGCTCGCGTTCAAGACGGTCAAGGTGACGCTGGAGCACTTCTTCGCCGACCGGCGCCAGGGTCAATTCCCGGTGCATTGCGCCGATATCGCATGACGAGACGCCTGGCAATGGGCGTCCGCAACGCAACACCCATCTGACATGAGCGTCCCCTCCTCCGCCGTCCCGCCCGCGCAAGCGCCCGCGGCCGCACCCATCGCGGCGGCGCCGGCGTCGGTGTCCGGCGGCGCCGTGCGGCAGGACCTGGTGCATCCCGATCCGCTGCTCGACTGCCTGCTGGAGATCTGCCGGCTGCACGGCCAGCACGCGACGCGCGCCTCGCTGTCGGCCGGGCTGCCGCTGGTCAACGGCCGCCTCACGCTCAATCTCGCGGAACGCGCTGCCGCGCGCGCGGGCATGGCCACCAAGCTGCAACGCGCCGCGCTGGCCGACATCGACGCCGCCACCCTGCCCGTGCTGCTGCTGCTCAAGGGCGACAAGGCCTGCGTGCTGCTGGGCCGCGAACAGGACCGCAACCGCGTGCTGCTGCCCGAAACGGGACAGGGCACGGTGCTGCTCGACGACGCCGAACTGGCGTCGCGCTTCGCGGGCCTGGTGCTGTACGTGCGCCCGCATTTCCGCTTCGACAAGCGCACCGAGCCGACCGCGCCGACGGCCCAGGGCCACTGGTTCTGGAGCACCCTGCTGGGTCAGCGCTTCGTCTACAAGGACATCCTGTGGGCCGCGGCGCTGATCAACGTGTTCGCGCTGGCGTTCCCGCTGTTCTCGATGAACGTCTACGACCGCGTCGTGCCCAACGCAGCCATCGAGACACTGTGGGCGCTGGCCATCGGCGTGCTGCTGATCCTGGGCTCCGACCTGCTGATGCGCAAGCTGCGCAGCCGCTTCGTCGACGAGGCCAGCGCGCGCATCGACGTCAAGATCTCGGCCACGCTGATGGAACGCGTGCTGGGCATGCGGCTGGAGAACCGGCCGGAGTCGGTCGGCTCGTTCTCGCAGAACCTGCGCGGCTTCGAGCAGGTGCGCGACGTCATCACCTCCAGCACCGTCACCGCGCTGATCGACCTGCCGTTCGCGCTGCTGTTCCTGATCGTGATCGCGTGGATCTCGCCCTGGCTGCTGATCCCGGTCGTCGTGTGCTTCGGCGCCGTGCTCGGCTACGGCTGGGTCGTGCAGAAGAAGCTGCACGCGCTGGCGGAGACCACCTACCGCGCCAGCGCCGTGCGCAACTCCACGCTGGTGGAGGCGCTGACCGGCATCGAGACGATCAAGTCGCAGGGCGCCGAGAGCCTGATCCAGGCGCGCTGGGAGCGCACCGCCGTGCACCTGGCGGCCACCAACGTCAAGATGCGCAGCCTGTCGTCGGGCTCGATCTACGTCACCTCGACGATCTCGCAGCTGATGACCGTCATCCTGGTCGTCGTCGGCGTCTACCTGATCGGCGACCGGACCTTGACGATGGGCGCGCTGATCGCGGTCAACATGCTGGCGGCCCGCGCGATGGCGCCGGCCGGCCAGATCGTCGGCCTGCTGATGCAGTACCAGGGCGCGCGCACCGCGCTGGCCGGGCTCGAGAAGATCATGCAGACCGAGGTCGAGCGACCGGCCGACGCGAGCTTCGTCGAGCGGCGCGACCTCGAAGGCGCGATCGAGTTCCGCAACGTCGCGTTCCACTACCCGAACCGCAAGGAGAACGCGCTCGACGGCGTGAGCTTCAAGATCAAGCCGGGCGAGAAGGTGGCGCTGATCGGGCGCGTCGGCTCGGGCAAGTCGACGATCCAGCGCCTGGCGATGGGGCTGTTCCAGCCGACCGCCGGCGCCGTGCTGATGGACGGCATCGACCTGCGCCAGGTCGACCCGGCCGACCTGCGGCGCAACATGGGCTACGTGTCGCAGGACGTGCTGCTGTTCTACGGCAGCCTGCGCGACAACATCGCCTTCGGCATGCCCTACGCCGAGGACGGCGCGGTCGTCGCCGCGGCCGAGGTGGCCGGCCTGGCCGACACCATCAACCGCCACCCGCACGGCTTCGACATGAACGTGGGCGAGCGCGGCGAGTCGCTGTCCGGCGGCCAGCGCCAGAGCGTGGGCATCGCGCGCGCGGTGCTGCACAACGCGCCGATGCTGCTGCTCGACGAGCCCACCAGCGCGATGGACTATTCGTCGGAGGCCGCGATCACGCAGCGCCTGATGGCCTTCGCCTCCAACAAGACCGTGGTGCTGGTGACGCACCGCACGTCGTTGCTGACGCTGGTCGACCGCGTCATCGTCATCGACGGCGGCAAGGTCGTGGCCGACGGCCCGCGCGACCGCATCATGGAAGCGCTCCAGAGCGGGCGCATCGCGAGGGCGGCATGAGTTCAGAAAACGAAGACATGGCCGCACCGCGGCCCGGCGCGCAGATGATGATCAACGGCGTGCCCGTCGAGATCGTCGCGCCCCCGCCGCCGCCGCTGCGCGAACGCCTGAAGGCCTTGCGTGCCGACTTCAGGACGTGGCTGGCCGGCGCCCCGCTGGCCAAGGGCGAGATCCCCGGCATCGACGTCTTCGAGCGCGACGCCTCCGAGGTGATGTCGCGCCAGCACACGGCGCGCGCGCGCAAGATCGCGCGCATCGCGGTCTTCATCATCGCCGCGCTGATCGTCTGGGCCTTCTTCGCGCGCGTCGACGAGGTGACCAAGGGCGACGGCCGGGTCGTGCCGTCGCGGCAGCTGCAGGTGCTGCAGTCGCTGGACGGCGGCGTCGTCGAGCAGATCCTCGTGCACGAGGGCGACAAGGTCGAGGCCGGACAGGTGCTGCTGACGATAGACCCGACGCGCGCGACCTCCGCCGTCGCCGACAGCGAGGCGCAGGGCTTCGCGCTCGAGGCGCGCGTCGCCCGCCTGCGCGCGCTCGCGCAGGGCACCACCTTCCTGCCGCCGACGCCGTCCAGCGACCAGGAGCGCACGCTGCTCGAAGGCGAGAAGCGGCTCTACGACTCGCGCGTGACCGAGTTGCAGACGCAGGTCTCGATCGTCAAGCAGCAGCTCTCGCAGCACGAGCAGGAGCTGACCGAGATGCAGGCCAAGCGCACCGCGGCGCAGCGCGCGCTGGAGCTGTCCACCCAGGAGCTGAACCAGACGCGCCCGCTGCTGGCCACGGGCGCGGTGTCGGAAGTCGACATCCTGCGCCTGGAGCGCGACGTCACGAAGAACAAGGGCGACCTCGACCAGGCCGCGGCCCAGATCGGCAAGGTGCAGGCGATGATCCAGGAGTCGACCCGCAAGATCCAGGAGACCGAGCTCGCGTTCCGCAACGAGGCCGGCCGCGACCTGGCCGAGGCCGTCGGCAAGCTCAACGCGCTGAACCAGGGCGCGCCCGGCCTGGCCGACAGGGTAGACAAGGCTCAGGTGAAGTCGCCGGTGCGCGGCCGCGTCCAGCGACTGCTGGCCAACACGGTCGGCGGCGTGGTGCAGCCGGGCAAGGACATCGTCGAGATCGTGCCGCTGGACGACTCGCTGGTGCTCGACGCCCGCGTGCAGCCGCGCGACATCGCCTTCATCCACCCGGGCCAGAAGGCCAACGTCAAGTTCACCGCCTACGACTTCTCGATCTACGGCGGCCTCGACGCCGACGTCGAGAACATCAGCCCCGACACCGTGATCGACGAGAAGGGCAACGCGTACTACGTCGTGCGCGTGCGCACCCATCTTTCGAGCTTCAACGAGAAGCTGCCCATCATCCCCGGCATGACGGCGGAGGTGGATATCCTGACCGGCAAGAAAACGGTGCTGTCGTATTTGTTGAAGCCCGTCCTCAAAGTCAAGTCATATGCATTGCGGGAGCGCTGAGATATTGCCAACTAGTTGGCAGTCGACGACCCAGCCGCGCCGAATGCGCTCGAGCCGTCACTTTTTCACGCTTGTAGGGCGTTCTCGCTATCTGCCCGACTCGTCTGCGATGCGTGATCGCGGTCACGAAAATCGGCCGAAATACGCCTTATAAGAATTTGGCATTGCCGGGATAATTCCTACGAACCGTTACAGGAATCGGCTCGCGTCGGGCGCCCTTCCAAAGAGGGCTGAACATTTCAATGACATGTCCGAAAGGACGACGAGCCGCCTTCCGTGATCCGGCCCATTTCGGAGTATCCAGGCATGTCGTCGTCCTCCCCGTTGAATTCCCGCCTCCAAGACGCCGTCGCCGGCCACAACGCCAAGTCCGGCATCGGCGCGCTGCAGAAAGCGGCCGGAGTCCACCCGGGGGAACAGCACCTGATCGAACGCGGCTACGTGCCGGTGCGCCAGATCACCGGCAAGGTGGTCGGCGTCTGGGGCGACGCGCACATCCGCCACCTCGATGGCACGGTGACGCCGCTGCACGTGGGCGACGTGGTCAGGAAGGGCGAGGTCGTCCTCACCTCGCAGGACGGCATCGTGCAGCTCGAGGCGCATCCCACGCGGCTCGCCGGCGCGAGCGACGACGTCGAACGCACCATCACGCAGGTCGGCAACGGCGACATCGACGTCGTGCCGGCCGCGGGCCCGAACGCCGGCGGCGCCGCCGGCAGCCTCGAGGAAGGCCTGCGCGTCGGCCGCGACGCCGAGTCGGTGGCGCCCGCGTCGCTCGACATCGACACGATCGCCGCCCCGACGGCCGCGCCGCAGGCCCAGGCCGTCGCGCCGCTGCAGACGGCGCCGGTCGCCAACCCGGACACCGAGTCCACCGCCGCCAACACGCCGGTCACGTTCGATCCGCGCGCCAACGACACGTCGTCGTCGGGCCTGACCATCGTCGCCGTCGCCGGCCACGCCATCAACGCCGCCACGCCGGTGACGCTGCCGCAAGGCACCGTCGCGATGAACGCGGACGGCAGCCTCACCTTCACGCCGACCCACAACTTCAGCGGTTCGCTGTCGTTCACGTACACCGACGCGAATGGCCAGGGTGCGACGTCCACGTCGACGATCACCGTCAACGTCGCGGCGCCGGCCGACCACCCGCCCGTCGCCGTGGCCGACACGTTCTCGGGCACCGAGGACAAGGCCGTCACCGGCAACCTCGCCGGCAACGACACGCCGTCGGCCGACGGCGGCAACGTCTGGACGCTGGCCAGCGGCGCCGCGCACGGCGCGGTCACCGTCAACGCCGACGGCACGTTCAGCTACGTCCCGGCCGCGCACTACAGCGGCCCGGATTCGTTCACCTACACGATCACCGACGTCGACGGCTCGACCTCCACCGCCACCGTCACCCTCAACATCGCGCCGGTTCCCGCGGCCGTGGCCGACAGCGTCACCGTCGGCGAGAACACGCACGCCACCGGCAATCTCGCGGCCAACGACACGCCCTCCTCCGACGGCAGCAGCGTCTGGACGCTCGCCACGGGCGCCGCGCATGGCAGCGTCACGGTCAACGCGGACGGCACCTACACGTACACGCCGGCCGCCGGCTACCACGGCAGCGATTCGTTCACCTACACGATCACCGACGCGGCGGGCTCGACGTCCACCGCCACCGTCACGCTGACCGTCACGCCGGCCACGCCCGTGGCCGCGCCCGACGTCGTCGACGTGCACGAGAACGCGCCCGCCAGCGGCAACCTGGGCGCCGACGGCACACCGGTCGCCGGCGAGACCAACACCTGGTCGGTTGCGAACAATCCGGCGCATGGCGCGGTCGCCGTCAACGCGGATGGCACGTTCACGTACACGCCGACGACAGGCTACTCCGGCACCGACTCGTTCACGTACACGATCACCGATGCGAGTGGGCAGACCTCCACCGCCACCGTCACGCTGACCGTCGCCCCGATCGCGCCGACGGCGGCGCCGGATGGCTTCGCCGTCGCCGAGAACGCCACGTCGGCGGTGCTCAACGTCTCGGGCAACGACACGCCCGTGGCCGGCGAAACCAACACCTGGAGCATCGTCAGCAACGCCGCACACGGCACGATCACGCCCGCCGCCGACTTCGCCGCCAGCGGCAACTTCACGTACACGCCCAATGCCGGCTACGTCGGCACCGACTCGTTCACCTACACCCTCACCGACGCGCACGGCCTGACGTCGACGGCCACGGTGTCGCTGAGCGTGGGCCCGATCGCTCCGACGGCCACGCCGGATGCCTTCAGCCTCCACGAGAACTCCGCCAGCGGCACGCTGAGCGTCAAGACCAACGACAGCCCGGTGGCCGGCGAGACCAACGCCTGGTCGGTCGCCAGCAACCCGGCGCACGGCACGCTGACGCCCGCCGCCGACTTCGGCACCACTGGCAACTTCACCTACACGCCCAACACCGGCTACGTCGGCACCGACACGTTCACGTACACGATCACAGATGGGTCGGGCCAGACCTCCACCGCCACCGTCACGCTGAGCGTCACCGCGATCGCCCCGACCGCGGCGCCCGACGCGATCACCGTCCACGAGAACACGCCGTCTGGCACGCTCAACGTCTCGGGCAACGACAGCCCCGTCGCCGGCGAGACCAACACCTGGTCCGTCACCGGCAACCCGACGCACGGCACGCTGACCCCGGCCGCCGACTTCGCCACCACCGGCAACTTCACCTACGTGCCCGACACGGGCTACATCGGCACCGACACGTTCACGTACGCGATCACGGACGGCTCGGGCAAGACGTCCACGGCGACCGTGACGTTGACGGTGGCCCCGATCAACCCGGGCGCCGTCGACGACACGTTCGCGGCCACCGAGAGCACCGCCACCGGCACGCTGAACCTCGCGTCCAACGACACGCCCGTCGCCGGGGAGACCAACACCTGGTCGCTGCCGACCACGACGAGCGCGCACGGCACGATCACGCCGGCGGCCGACTTCGCCACGACGGGCAACTTCACGTACACGCCCAACGCCGGCTACATCGGCACCGACACCTTCACCTACACGATCACCGATGGCTCGGGCCACACGTCCACGGCCACCGTCACGATCGACGTCGCACCGCTGGCTCCGGGCGCGGCACCCGACACCTTCTCGGCCACCGAGAACGCGACGACCACGACGCTGAACCTCGCGGCCAACGACACGCCCGTCGCCGGCGAGACCAACACCTGGTCGGTCGCCTCGAACGCGACGGCGCACGGAACGATCACGCCTGCCGCGGACTTCGCCACCAGCGGCAAGTTCACCTACACGCCCGACGCCGGCTTCAGCGGTGCCGACACCTTCTCGTACACGATCACCGATGGCTCCGGCCATTCGTCGGCCGCGACCGTCACCATCAACGTCACGGCCATCAGTCCGACGGCCACGAACGACACCTTCGCCGCCACCGAGAACGGCACGACGACCACGCTGAATCTTGCGTCCAACGACACGCCGGTTGCCGGCGAGACCAACACCTGGTCGGTGTCCTCGAACGCCACGGCCCACGGCACGATCGCGCCGGCCGCCGACTTCGCCACGACGGGCAACTTCACGTACACGCCCGACGCCGGCTTCAGCGGCGCCGACACCTTCTCGTACACGATCACGGATGGCTCCGGCCATTCGTCGACCGCGACGGTGACGATCAATGTCGCCGCCATCAATCCGACGGCGAGCAACGACACGTTCAGCGCAACCGAGAACGCCACGACGGCCACGCTAAACCTGGCGTCCAACGACGCGCCGGTTGCCGGCGAGACGAACGCGTGGTCGGTCGCCTCGAATACCACGGCCCACGGCACGATCACGCCCGCAGCCGACTTCGCCACGAGTGGCAAGTTCACGTACGCCCCCGACGCCGGCTTCAGCGGCACGGACACGTTCTCGTACACGATCACCGATGGCTCCGGCCATTCGTCGACCGCGACGGTGACGATCAATGTCGCACCGATCAGCCCGACGGCCACGGCTGATACGTTCGCTGCCACGGAGAACTCCACTACCGGTACGCTGAACCTGGCTTCCAACGACACACCCGTCGCCGCCGAAACCAACACTTGGTCGGTGTCATCGAACGCCACGGCCCACGGGAGCATCACGCCCGCCGCCGACTTCGCCACCAGCGGCAAGTTCACCTACACGCCCGACGCCGGCTTCAGTGGCGCCGATACGTTCTCGTACACGATCACCGATGGCTCCGGCCATTCA
>Ga0302311_10000834_pt1 | contig 37264 bp, 35 predicted proteins | sample III_Palsa_N1_3_FD_200449 | JGI IMG/M metagenome (GOLD analysis project Ga0302311, IMG submission 200449) | Peat permafrost microbial communities from Stordalen Mire near Abisko, Sweden - III_Palsa_N1_3 | ecosystem: Environmental > Terrestrial > Soil > Palsa > Peat permafrost | place: Sweden... | reverse complement strand
CCTCGGGCGGGGTCTCGCGACGATGGGTGGCGATGACCGTCCAGCCGCGCGCCGCGTACTCCTTCGCAAATTCGAGGCCAATGCCCTGGTTCGCCCCGGTGATCAGCACCGTATCGGCCGCGGCGAGTCCCGGAGCCGCGACCGTCAAGGCTGCCAGAACCATGATCTGTTTCAGGATTTGCATGCTAGAACCCCAGGTCGCTGAGTGCGGGATGGTCATCCGGGCGGCGCCCGGCCGACCAGAAGAACTTACGGTCGGCGCCCGCGAGCGGCGCATCGTTGATGCTTGCAATGCGGATGCGCATCAGGCCGTGGGCGTCGAACTCCCAGTTCTCATTGCCGTAGCTGCGGAACCACTGGCCGGCATCATCGTGCCACTCATAGGCGAAACGCACGGCGATGCGGTTGTCCGCGAATGCCCAAAGCTCCTTGATCAGCCGGTAGTCCAGCTCCCGGTCCCATTTGCGGCGCAGGAAGGCCTCGATGGCCTCGCGCCCCTGTACAAATTCCGCGCGATTGCGCCAGCGGCTGTCGGTCGTATAGGCGAGCGCCACGCGCGCCGGATCGCGTGAATTCCAGGCGTCTTCGGCCATACGCACCTTCTGGATGGCGCTCTCGCGCGTAAAGGGCGGCAGTGGCGGTCGGTCCATTTATCTGTGCTCCTTGATCAAAGGCCGTCTCACGCAAGCGCCTCCTGGCAGACGCCCATCATACAATGCCGCCATGGACACCTCTGACCCACCCCGCGCGATACTCGCCGCGGACGACGTACGCACCTGCATCGACGTGCTGCGCGCCATCGAGGCCGACCGCTCGCTGCTGACGCATCTGTCAGCGCAACAGCGGCGGGAACTGCTGACCCTGGCCGGCCTCGTCGCCAAACCGGAACGCCACGATCTGGTTAAAATGGCCAAGGCGTTCCGCCGCGCGGACCGCGCTGCAGCGCGTGAGCGCGACCGGCAGCTCATTGACCGCACCGGCCTGCGCGTCCAGCGCCGCGCCACCCGCTACACCCCACTGTGGCTCCCGGAACCGCAGCTCACGGACGGCACGGCACCGGAGCCGACGCTCGGACAGGCGCTGAACTGCTACGTCTGCAAACAACCCTTTACCCTGACCCATCGCTACTACGACTCGATGTGCCGCGAGTGTGGCGACTTCAACTACACCAAGCGCGGGCAGACGGCAGACCTTGCCGGGCACTACGCCCTGATCACCGGCGCCCGGGTCAAGATCGGATACCAGGCCGCCCTCAAGCTATTGCGTGCCGGGGCCCATGTCATCGTCACCACCCGCTTCCCGGTGGACGCCGCCGAACGCTATGCGCAGGAGGCGGACTATCCGCAGTTCCGGGAACGATTGCAGATTCATGGGCTGGACCTGCGTCATTCCCCCAGTGTCGAGACCTTCGCGCGCTGCATGCTCGAGCGCCTGCCCCGCCTCGACTACATCCTGAATAACGCCTGCCAGACGGTGCGCCGCCCCGCGGCCTTCTTCGCGCATCTGCTGGAGAAGGAGTCCGCGCCTGCCGGGTCACTGGTGCGCAGCGAGGAACTGTTCCCCGCACATCGTTACGATGAGGACCAGCAGCAAGTGGATCTGCGCGCGGTCAACAGCTGGCGACTGCGGCTGCACGAAGTGGACACGCCGGAACTGCTGGAGGTGCATCTGGTCAACGCCATCGCACCCTACATTCTCAATGCGCGCCTGAAGCCGCTGATGCTGCAGACATCAGGCGCGCACAAGCACATCGTCAACGTCAGTGCAATGGAAGGCCAGTTCTACCGCACCACCAAGACCGAGCGGCATCCGCACACCAACATGGCCAAGGCTGCCTTGAACATGATGACCCGGACCAGCGCCCCGGATTATCTCCGGGACGGCATCCACATGAACGCCGTGGACACCGGCTGGGTGACGGATGAAGACCCTGCCGTGCATGCGGCCCGCAAGGCGGAACTGGGCTTCGCACCGCCGTTGGACATCATCGATGGGGCGGCCCGTATCGTCGATCCCATTTTCGACGGCCATCGCAGCGGCGCCCACGTGTGGGGCCAGTTCCTCAAGGACTACAAACCCGCGCCCTGGTAGGGGCGACATCACTGCGGCTGGCCCGCTTACAGGCACAGCATTGTAGTAGGACGGTAGAATATGATAGCCATGGATCACTACTCGCAGTCACTCGCCAAGCAATACCAACAAAACGATCGGGAATAGAAATGCTCGCCACGCCCACGAGAACTGTCTTGATTATCCTGCTCAGCGGACTACTCAGCAGGGTCACCTGGGGCGACGTACGTCTGCCCGCGCTGGTCGGTGACAACATGGTGTTGCAGCGAGATGCGAAGATACATTTATGGGGTTGGGCGGCGCCCGGCGAAGTAGTTCGTATCGCGTTCCGCGGCGCGAAGGCGACAGCCAAATCAGACCAACAAGGGCGATGGGAGATGTTTGTAGGCCCATTTAAGGCTGGCGGTCCTTACGAAATGACGGTGAGCGGAAGGAACCGTCTCTCGATACACAATATTCTACTTGGCGACGTCTGGGTGGCGTCCGGACAATCGAATATGGAATTCCCTCTGAAGCACGATGACGTCCACGATTTTGGCGGCGTCCCAAATGCTGCCAAGGAAATCGCGGGGGCCAATTACCCGGCAATCCGGCTATTCAAGCTTCATCACAAAATCGCTGTCGAGCCGCAAACTGACGTCGAAGCCGACACATGGTTCGCTGCCACTCCGGATTCCGTGGGCAGCTTCTCAGCTGTGGCTTTTCTGTTTGGCCGGGAAATGTACCAACGGTATCAGGTACCCATCGGATTGATCGAATCAAACTGGGGCGGCACCGTGGCAGAAGCGTGGATGAGCGCAGGCGCGCTAAAGCAGTTTCCGGAATTTGATCAGGCCATCGCCTCTCTGAAACAAAGCGATTCAGGCGATGCGACTCCGCTGCAAACCGATCCGTCCCCAATGACACTCTTCAACGGAATGGTCGCACCACTCACGCCTTACACAATCAAAGGAGTTATTTGGTACCAAGGCGAATCGAACATCGCTCGCCCCAGCCAGTACCGAGCTCTTTTTCCAGCGTTAATCAAAGATTGGCGAAGCCATTGGGGCTATGAATTCCCATTCTTGTTCGTGCAGCTCGCGGGATTTCAACCAAACGGACCTGATCCTGCCGACTATCGGTGGGCGGAACTCCGGGAGGCGCAGAGCATGGCGCTATCGGTTCCACATACCGGGATGGCCACCGCTGCTGATGTCGGTGACGCACTGGATGTCCATCCAAAAGACAAACAAGACGTGGCGCACCGATTGGCCTTGGTTGCCGCCAAGACCGTTTACGGTGAAAACATTGTCGACTCGGGTCCCACGTACCAATCGATGGAAATTGAAGGAGACGCAATCCGGATCAAGTTTTCAAGTCTCGGGTCTGGTCTTATGATTAAGGATCAGTATGGATATCTGCGCGGGTTCGAAATTGCCGCAGCCGACGGCAAATTTATCTGGGCGCAGGCTCGGCAGGAAGGCGATAGCATATTGGTCTATGCCGAGAACGTCAGACGCCCGGTCGCTGTGCGCTATGATTGGATGAATACGCCTGACGGCAACGTCTACAACAAGGAAGGATTGCCGGCTTTACCGTTCAGGACTGACGGTCCGGTCCAATGATGGCGCCAATCGCCATGAGGTAGGCAAGTGTTCGTAAGGCCGCAGCGCATTCGGCCGGCGGCGGGCTCGTGGTGCGGATGAACGTCATCAGCTACCGCAGCTAGGACATCGCAATCACGCGTTTTTTCACAGGCGTTGTCGCAAAATTAGAGCGGATAAACAGTTCGGCCGGCCTTTCCACGAATCGGTAGACGCACAATGAGGTCGCGGTCAGTACGACACAGAAGCCTGTGATCTCGATGAGGGGTGGCGCGGAGAAATGGATGAGCCTGTCCAGGAGTATCCAGAGCGGAAACTGCAGGATATAGACCGCATAACTGGCCCTGCCGAGCGCCAACCCACAATTCGTGAGCCAACCGGCGGGGACTCTCATATTGGCCAGGACCAATACGAGGGCGCAAAACTCAGGCGCCAGAAGCATGTCACGCCGTTCGCCGGGATAAAAATCAACACGCACCGACAGTGTCGCCACTATGGCCGCCACGAGTGCCGCGACAACCCAGGGCGACAGAACCAGCCGCGAGCGCAGGGCGAGAAACAATCGACCCAGAACGACGCCCATGGCAAACAGAAGCCCCTGCAGCAAGGGCAAATAAGACAGGTATTGACGCGCGGTTGTCGCCAGATGCGTGTTGCGCAAGATAATGTGGTTACCCACCTCGTGTATCAGCTCGATGTACACCGTGTTCGCGATCAGCAACAACAGCAACACCGACCACAGAACTTTTGGTCGCGCGCCCCGCGAAGCCCACAAGAGCGCGGGAAAGCAGGCATAGAAGAATGCTTCAGCCGAGAGCGACCACCCTGGCCAATTCCAGTTCGGCGGCGCGTTCGGAACCCAGGATTGCAGCAAGGTCGCTGAGAGGGCGCCCCACACGAGCACCCCAATCCATTGGTGAGGGGGGCTCACCAGCCCGTACAGCGCCCAGGCCAGCAGATAGACCGGATAGATGCGTGCAACGCGATGCGCCGCGAAGCGTCGCAGCTCCACCGGGTCGCGAAGCTCGCGCGAGTGATACACATAAGTCAGGATGAATCCGGAGAGCACGAAGAAGAAAGTCACTCCGGCATAGCCGCTGACGATGAACCCTCCCAGCCAGTGAGGAATGAGGGGCAGCTGGGCGCGACCGAAGTGAAACCACACGACACCGATCGCGGCCGGGTAGCGGGCAATTGTCAGCGCATCAAGGTCCGCGCTGCTTTTGCCAGAGCTTGGCTTTTGCATGAAAATCTTCTGTTCGCGCCTGTTAACTGCTCAGGTCTATTGATTGCAGTCTCCGTCATTTCACGGCCAGTGAAAAGATATTCGCCGATCCGTGGAATTAATTTCGCGCATGCGCCCATTGCGTTAAGTCTGATTGCGAGTTAGCCACCAGACATAACACCATCCTTGAAAATTGATCACGCCGGCGAAGGCCGCGATGCACTAACATCAATGACGGACCACCCCTTAAGAGGGCCGGCCACGAAGGAAAACAAGTGTCGACTATAATTCTTGACGAGCCCGCCAGGATTGCGCGCGATTTGCCGCGACCTGGACGTACTGCAATTCCGATTGAGACTCCCGGAGCGGAGCGAATCCAATACCTTGACGGATGGCGCGGAGCTTCGCTCATCTGCGTTCTGATCGGTCACTTTTTCGTACGCGAGTTGAACATTGCTCAACTCGGCGTCGAACTGTTCTTCGTTCTCAGCGGCCGTTTGATGGCCGAAATTTTATTCGTTGAAAAGACGGCCCTGCCCAAGTTCTACCGGCGACGCTTTTCGCGAATTTATCCGGCGATGACCGGCTTCGTATTCCTGATATTTCTCGCTACCGCGCAATCGCCTTTGCATTTCAAGCCCGCGTTCATCCTGACGGCCCTGACGTTTACGTATAACTACGCCACCGTTCTCGGGCATCGGGCGGTTGCGCTTGATCATGTCTGGTCACTGTGCATCGAGGAACACGCCTATGTGCTTCTCGGACTCATCGCCTTCGTTGCGCGCCGATATAAGTGGCCGGTATTGCCGATCCTCTGCGCATTGACCGCGGTATCAATGGCTGATGGAGTGATCAGCAGTGTTGTCCTGAAGCAGGACTGGTTCAAAGGCTATTGGCGCACCGATACGCATGTGGCATCGATTCTGATGTCGGTGATCATTTATCTCGCAATCCGCCAATACCACGCCATCGACTTCAGGAAAATGCCAAGGGTGCTGCCACTGGTATGCGTCGTCCTGGGCGCGTCGATGTTTATGGCTCGCCTGCCGTGGGCCGCCAGCTATACCGTGGGCACGGCGCTCCTGGCGCTGGGTGTTTGTACGCTGGATGGCGCTGCGGGCTGGTTCCTGAAGGCGCTCTCGAACCGGTTTCTCACCTGGGTCGGTATGCTGTCCTACTCGTTTTATCTGTGGCAACAGCCCTTTTATTGGACGGCATTGCTCAACAAGAGCCTGACGTTGGACAGATGCCTGCTACTCGCCGGGGGTCTCGTGTGCGGGATCGCGAGCTTCTACCTGCTGGAGCGACCCGCCCGGAAATTTCTGAATCGCGCGTTCGCGCAACGGCAACCGCCCCTGCTGGCCCGCTAACGCTACCGCCTCATTTGGCCGGCGGCTGATCGAACAACTCCAGGAACACGCCGGTGTCCGGATCGCGGACCATCACCTCGCGGGTGCCGCTGCGCATAGTCATGATGCCGGGCTTGGAAACCAGCGTCGCACCGGCGGCGATCACCTGCGGCAGGGTCGTATCGAGGTTCTGCACCTGGATGCCGATGTAGCCCACGCCCATGTCCGTGATTCGGGAGGGGCGCACGGGGGTCTTGCGATTCTGGAACTCCACCAGTTCCAGGTTCATGCGCAGCGTGGGCGCAATTTCCTGCGGGAAGGACACGTTGAAGAACCGCAGTATGTTGCCGTGCCCACCGACCGCCGAGTCATAGAAGTCACCCTGCAGCCAGGCAGACGGGGTCGCAGGCCACTGCCCACCCAGCGTGCCGCTGTAGAATGCCTTGCACTTGTCCGAATCAAGAATCACCACGCCCATGTGGCTCACGCCCGGCAACCATGCCGGCTGCGCAGGCCTGCCGTTCTGAGCCGGCGTCGCCGGGCGCTGATTGATGAGTTCGATGTCGAGGCCGTCCGGATCGGTGATGTAGGCCAGCATGCCCTTGGTCTGGCCCGGCGGTGCAATCAGCTTGCCGCCCCAGGAGCGCGCGTGCAGCAGCCCGGCCGCCTGCAGATTGGCCCACACCTGATCCGCGTCTGCCACGATGAGTCCGAAGTGGGTGACACCCGGATCCCAGGCGGTATGGTCACTGCGATCGGTGCGTTTGATGCCCTTCACTTCGCGCAGGTACACGACGAAGTGCTGCCCGGAATCGGAATTGACGACATACATCTTGGCCATGCGGGTCGTGATGCCCTTGACCCCGTACAGCCCTTCGACCACAGGATCCGTGCGCCACGCCGGATTCGCTTGCAGATCCTGGGTGAACCCAAGCATTTTGTAGAACGCCACCGAGCGGTCCAGGTCCTTGACCGCCCGCCCGACGAATCCCAGTCGCGCGCCCTGCCAGCTATTGTCAGTACGGGCGCCCTGCGCACCGGCCAGGGACGTGCAGGCACATAAGAACACTGCGGTCAGCCACGCGGTGGCGACCGGATTCACTCGCTTCATGATGCCCCCCCCTCGAACGTAATACCGGCGGTCAAACCCGCGGCGAAAAGACCCACGTGACCATGCGCATGTGCCCCGCGCTGGTGGCACTGGTGCCGCTGAAAACCTCCCCTGGAACATGGCGCGATCGCAGATGCGCGCCGGAAGCGAGCGCCTCTCCCATGGTCCGGGCCCAATCCTGCGGCCGTGCCAGTCGGGTGAGCGCTAACAGCAGATCCGGATGGGCGGTGACCTCATGAGCCAGGCCCGCCGTGCCCAGCGGCACATGTTCGGCATGGAATGCGCCGACATAAGCGATTTCCGCAGCGCAACTGCGCATCACCACATAGTCCATCCAGGTCGTGAGCCCGGCAATATGGCCGGCGTCGGCCAGTACTTCGGCACGCAGCTGCGTGTACCAGCGGCTGCACAGATCATCGAGGGCGCCGACCGCATGCACGCGGGTCGCCGCCACCCCGCGGGCGAACTGCGCAGATTGCGCGAGGCGCTCATCAACCACCACGTGGGCAATGGCGGTGCGTGCGTTCAGGAACTGGGGTAGTGCCGTCATGCCCGCGATTGCGGCGGCACCGGTCAGAACCCCACGCCGGGTCATCGATCCGCTCATGATTCGCCACGCCCTCGAATGGAATTCCTGTGATAAGTTACCAGAGCATAACAAGAGGGGGCGTGGATGGCTGCACCGATTTTTCCACCCGGGGTTTCGGCACGTCAGTTTGATTTGGCAACGGCTGAATTTGCTAGGGCCATCGGCAGCGAGTGGGTGCTCACCACCGACGCCGACCGCGATTCCTACGCGGACTTCTTCTCCTTCGACGGGCGCACGCATCTGGCCTCCGGCGCACTGGCGCCGATCACGACCGAGGAGGTGCGCGAGCTGGTGCGCATCGCCGGCAAGTTCCGCATTCCGCTGTGGCCCATCAGCCGCGGCAAGAACCTCGGCTACGGGGCAGCGGCACCCCTGCTGAGCGGCTCGATGGTGCTCGATCTGTCGCGCATGAAGAAGATCGAAGTCGACGTGGCGAACGGGACCGTCCTGGTCGAACCCGGCGTCGGTTTCTATGACCTTTACGATTACCTGCAGCAGCACAAAATCCCGCTGTGGCTGTCCGTGCCCGGCAACAGCTGGGGCTCGGTGGCCGGCAACGCGCTCGACCGCGGCGTCGGCTACACCACCTACGGCGATCACACCTCCAGGATCTGTGGCATGGAGGTCGTGCTTCCCGACGGAGATCTGGTGCGCACCGGCATGGGCGCCATGCACGATGCGCCCACCTGGCAGCTCTACCGCTATGGCTTCGGCCCCGCGTGGGACCAGATGTTCGTGCAGTCCAACTTCGGTGTCGTCACGAAGCTGGGACTGTGGCTGATGCCGGAACCCGAATCGCTGCGCGGCTTCGACATGGAGTTCGACAGACCCGAAGACCTGGAATGGGTGGTCGATGTGATCGCGCCCCTGCGCCGCAGCGGCACCCTGCAGCAGTCGCCCTCCATCGGCAACTGGCTGCGCGCGGCATCCGCCCTGACCACGCGCAAGGATTGGTATGACAAGCCCGGCGCGCTGCCGGACAGTGTCATCGACGCCATTCGCAAGCGCTTCAACATCGGCTGGTGGAGCGTCAACGTGCGCTTCTACGGCGACGCGGAAGTCACCGCGGCAGCGGAGAAGGTGGTGCTGAAGGCCTTTGCGGGGCGCCCGGTGCTCAGCCAGAAGAACGCGAGCTGGACCCGTGGCCAGCCGCGCGAGCAGACCGCCTGGACCGGCGTACCGGTCACTCTCGCGCTGCAGAACGCGAACTGGCATGGGGGCCGCGGCGGCCATATCGGCTTCTCACCCGTCATGCCGGCGAACGGCCGCCTCGCGCTCGAGCAGTTCCACCGCACCTACTCGCGCTACCAGGAGTACGGCATGGACTATCACGCGTCCTTCGCCTTCGGCGAGCGCCACATCACCAATGTCAACCAGGTGCTGTTCGACAAGGACGATGTGGCGATGCTCGGCCGGGTGCAGCAGTTCTTCCACGCCCTGGTCAATGATGCGACGGCACAGCACTACGGTGAATACCGCACGCACATCGAGTTCATGGACCTGGTGGCGGGCACCTACGATTTCAATCACGCGGCATTGCGGCGTCTGAACGAGCGCGTCAAGAATGCGCTGGATCCGCATGGCATCCTCGCGCCGGGCAAAAGCGGCATCTGGCCGAGCGCCTATGCCAAGGAGCGCGGCAATGCGTAACCTGGTCGTCATCGCGATCCTGACCTGCGCCAGCGGCGCCGCGTTCGCCACGGACACCCCGCCCGAGAGCGCACCGGCCGCGGGCCCGGGACGCGACCTGTTCGCCGAGAAATGCGGCATGTGTCACCGCAGCACCGGCATGGGCACCGGATTGCTGTCGCGCCGCTACCCGAAGGGTCAGGAACAGCTCGAAGCGCGCACCAACCTCAGCGCCGCCTTCGTGACCACGGTGGTGCGCCACGGGTTGAACAACATGCCGGCCCTATCACGCGCGGAGGTCAGCGATCCACAGCTCACGCGCATCGCCTCCTACCTGGCCCGCGGCAATCAATGAAGCAGGGCAGCTGGGCAAGCCTGACCCTTATCTATCTGTACGGCGTGGTCAGTGCCGCATCACTGACCAAGGCGATACCACTGCAGGCGCATATCACCCATCTGCCAGGCGCGACGGTGGCGCTGTTCGGTCTCTTCGTATCATTGATGGCGATCCTGCCGGCAATTTTCGGCACGCTGTCCGGTGCGGTCATCGACCGCATGGGCGCGCGGCCAGCGCTGATCCTCGCCGCACTGATCGGTGCCCTGGTCAATGGTCTGTACATGGTGGCCGACTCGATACTGCCGTTCGAAGTGATCCGGATCATCGAAGGTGCCGTGCCGCTGCTGACGTACGCGGCGGCACCCGCGCTGATGATCGCAACCAGCGCGCCACAACGGCGGCCCGCCGCCATGGCACTGTGGTCCAGCTACACACCGGTCGGAACTTCCCTGGGCCTGCTGATCTCCGCCGCCTTCGCGTCCGGTAACCAGTGGCGCTATGCCTATCTGCTCCACGGCGCAATCTTCGCGGCACTCGCCATCATCGGGCTGGCGCTGCCGAAAGCCGTCCCCGCCGGGGCAACACCCATCGCGCCGCGTCGCTCCATACTGGCGCTGCTGAAATCCCCCGAAGGCATGGCGCCGCTGCGGCTGGCGAGCTCCTTCGGCGTGCTGATCCTGCTGGGACTGGGCGTCAGCGTGGTCATGCCCACGTATCTGGCACACCACTATGCGATCAGCATCAGCAGGGCCTCGGGCATCATGGCGGTGATCAATGTCGTGATGATCCTGGGCAGCACCTTGAGCGGTGTGATCCTGACCCGTGGCGTACTGCCCGCCAACCTGTTCATCGCGCTGGCGGTGGTGGGATCCATCGCCGGCCTCGGCGTCTTCGCGCCGTGGACGCAGATCGGATTCACGCTTGCCGCACTGCTGGTGTGGCTCGTCTGCACCGGCGCTGCGATGGCCGTGCTGGCATCACTGCTGCCCAGGGTAGCCGGCCCCGAGCATCGCGCCTCCACCGCCGGCCTGCTCAGCCAGACCGGTGCGCTGATGACTTTCGTCACCTCCCCGCTGTGGCTGGCGGTACTTGGGCTGAATCAGTGGCTGGCGCTGTTCATGATCATCCTCGCCGGCTGGGGAGTAAGCGCAGTGCTGCTGCCCGCGCAATCGAGAACCTCCGCCCAGCCCCGAACCGCACCGAGGTAAGTCATCGTGCATAACTTTCCGCGCCCGACCACCGCCACGGTGTCCTCGGCACGAACGCCGGTCCCGGGGACCTGCCCCGAATGCGGCGCAGAGAGCCTCGCCCGCTACCGCGTGATGAGTGAAGGGGGCTGGTGGCTGGTGGTCAAATGCGGGCAGTGCCTGCACTCGGTGTCACGGGAGCCGGGTCCCCTGCTGGGTGCCTTCGTACCGCTGGGAGCGCCATAAATGGGTCGCACGCTGTTCAGCGTCGACGTCGGGGGCACGTTCACCGATGTCGTGATGGTCCGGGACGGGGACATCCACGTCACCAAGGTGCCCAGCAATGCCGCGGCCACGCACCTGCCGGTGATCGAGGGTGCACGCCGCCTCGGCGTACAGGACGCCGCCGTGTTCAATCACGCCAGCACCAAGGGTCTCAATGCGGTCCTGACCCGCTCCTTGCCCAAGATCGGCTTTGTGACGACGCAGGGACATCGTGACATGCTCGATGCGGGTCGCTGCATGCGGCCCATGGACAACCAGACCGACGCACGCTGGCATCGGCCCTTCGGTGATGCGGCACGTCCGCTGGTGCGGCGTTACCTGCGCCGCGGTATCCATGAACGGATCCTCGCCACCGGGGCGGTGCTGATCGGGCTCGATGAAGCGCAGGCCCGCGCTGAACTGGAAATTCTCAAACGCTGCGGCATCCAGGGCCTGGCGATCTGTCTCATCAACAGCTTCGTGAATCCGGCGCACGAGCAGGCGCTGTTGGCTCTCGCGCGCGAAGTCTTTGGCCCCGGGTTCCCGGTGTCGGCCTCCTTCCAAGTGGGGCCGCGGGCGAAGGAGTACGCCCGCGCCTCGACCACCGTCATCGATGTGATGATGAAGCTCATCTACGATGACTATGCGCACGTGCTCGACTCGCAGCTGCGGGCCGCGGGCTTTGCCGGCAATCTCAACTTCGCCGACTGCACGGCAGCCCTGATCCCCTGGCGCGATGCCGTCAGCGCGCCGCATCGCATCCTGTTTGCCGGTCCGGCCGCGGGTGCCGCAGCCTGCCGCGGGCTGGGTGCCGCCATCGGCGATGGCAATCTCATCGGCTGCGATGTCGGGGGCACCTCCACCGATGTGACCGTCCTCGTCAATGGCGCGCCCTTCATCAACGACAGCTTTGAAATCGAGCACGATCTGCTGGTCAATACCCTGTCGACCGAAGTTGCGAGCGTGGGCGCCGGCGGCGGCAGCATCGTTTCGGTCTCCCCGTCCGGTGATCTGCGGGTCGGTCCCCAAAGCGCCGGCGCGACGCCGGGACCGGCCTGCTACGGGCGCGGCGGCACGCGCCCCACCGTGACGGATGCCTGCCTGCTGATGGGGATTTTGGATCCGGACGGCTTCGCCGACGGCCAGATCCGGCTGGATGCGGCCGCCGCGGGCGCGGCGTTTGATTCGCTCGAGTGCCGCATGTCGCAGGCAGAGCGGGTGCGGTTCGCCTGGAAGATTGCGCAGAACAACATTGCCGAGGAGATCTCCCGCTGTGCGCTGCGGCATGGCCTCGACACCCGGGATTTCAGTCTCATGGCATTCGGCGCCGCTGGGCCGATGCTGCTGGCGGGCGTTCTGGAGCTGGTCAAGGCGCGCCGACTCATCGTTCCGCCGCATCCGGGCCTGTTCTCCGCGATCGGACTTCTGTCCACGGACTTTGTCTACGCCAACAGCCGCAGCCAGTACCTGATGCTGATGCCGGATACCGGCCCGCAGCTCGAAGCGATTTTCGGCGCCCTCGAGGCGCAGCTGCGCGAGCGCCTGAACCTCGGCGACGCCGCCGCCGAGGTCACCATCCGTCGCAGTTTTGACGGCCGGCTCGCCGGCCAGAGCTGGGAGACGCCCTTCATCAATGTCGATCCGGCCGCGCTCAAGGCCCGCGGTCCTGCAGCCCTGACCGATGAATTCCATGCCGAGTACGCCCGTCGCAACGGCGTGTCCTTTGCGCAGATCCCCGTCCAGGCCGTGACCTGGCGTGTGCAGATGATCGTCGCGACCGAAAAGCTCGCCTGGCGAGCCCTGCCCGCCGGCACCGGCAAGCCCACGCCGATCGGTCAGCGAACGCTGCGGCATCTTGACGCGGAAGAAATCACCGCGCCGGTCTACCAACGCGCCGCGCTCGGTGCCGGCGACACCATCGCCGGACCGGCGCTCATCATCGAGCCGCTCGCGACGACCCTCATCATCCCGCGGCAGGTGGCGAGGATCGGCACAGTGGGTGAGATCGTGATCACGGAGGCCCCATGAAAACCGCCGCGCTTCGCGACCTGGACGGTGCCGCTTTTGCGCGTACCTACGGCTGCAGCCGCTTCGATGCAACGGTGCTCGGCAACCGCTTCCGCTATTTGCTGGATCATGTCAGCGAGCGGCTGCTGGCGTGCGCGTTCTCACCGGTACTCAAGGACTTCTACGACTTCGCCGCAACCCTCACCGGGCCCCCGCAGATCGGCTATCCGACACCGGTGGTGAGCAAGTCCCAGCTCTCCTTCACCGGCACCATGACCGAATCGATCCGCAATACCATCGAGGAATATGGCGTCGATCGCGTCGGACCCGGCGATGTCATCATCGCCAACGACCCCTACCGCACCGGTACGCATGTCAATGACATGCTCTTCATCCGACCCGTCTTCCACGAATCGCGACTGTGCGGCTTCGTCAATCTCAAGGCGCACCAGCTGGACATGGGCGGTTCGGTGGCCGGTGGCTTCTCCGCCCACAAGTTCAGTGTCTACGAGAACGGACTGGTGCTCTCGCCGCGCGCACTCATGAAGGCGGGGAAGCCCGTCAATGAGACCTGGACGTTGATATTCGACAATGCGCGCTTCGGCGAACTGCTGCGCCTGGACATGCAGACCATCATCGCCTGTCTGTCGCTGGGCGAGTCGCTGCTGCTGGACAGCATCGCGCGCTACGGCGAGGGGGCCGTGCTCGGCGCGATGCGCTACGTGGTCGATGCCGATGCCGAACGCATGGCCGATGCCATCGCGACCCTGCCCGACGGACAGTGGCAGGGGGCGGCGCTCGTGGATTGCGATGCGGTGGATGACAGCGAGGAGTATCCGATCCGCTGTACCATCCGCAAGCATGGTGCACGCATCGAAGTGGACCTGTCGGGGACGGCGCGCCAGGCCCGCGGCGCCATCAACGGCACCTACCTTGATGCCAAGACCACCGTGGGCATTGCGCTGAAGTACCTGCTGGATCCCAGCGGTCCGTTCACATCCGGGTGCTACCGCCCCATCGACATCCTGATTCCAGACGGCGCCATCCTCTCGGCGCTGCCGCCGGAGGGGGTGGTCTTCGCCTATGGCGAATCCACCAACGCATTGCTGATTGCGATATTCGCGGCGCTCGCCGTGCCGCTGGGGGCACGCGCCGTCGGCGGCGACATCAGTGCCCCGAACCTGCACAGCGCCGTGGGCCAACGGCCCGATGGCTCACCCTGGGTATCGATCGTGGCCGGCGGTCAGCACGGCCCGTGGGGCGCCACCGACGCCGGCGATGCCGACAGCTACTGCAGCTTCTACCAGGTCAACGGCATGGACACGCCGATCGAGGCGCACGAGGCGGAGATTCCGGTGGTATTCCTGCGGCGTGACTACGTGACGGATTCACCGGGTCCCGGCACGCACCGCGGCGGCGCTGCGGTCTGCAAGGACACCTACTGGCTCGAGAGTGTCGATCATCATCTGTTCACCCTGCGCTTCAAGCAAAGCACCGGCATCGGCGTCAACGGCGGACGCGATGGCACGACGGGCGGGGTATGGCTGTGGACGGACCCCGAGCCGGTCCGGGTGCACGGCGTTGCCGCCGGTGACTTCGCCGATGCGATCGGCGTCGCAGGGCGACTCGACCCTAAGACCCAGGCGCCGCGCAAGGATGCCCCGTGGGTGTATTTCGGACGCCAGCGCTGGCACACCGATCCGTTCGCCACCCTGCGCCACATGACGAACTCCGGCGGCGGCTGGGGCAACCCGCTGCTGCGTTCCGCGGCGAAAGTGCTCGAGGACGTGCGCGACGGCTACATTTCCCTCGCCGGTGCGCGCCAGGACTATGGCGTCATCATCCAGGGGGATCCGCAACTCGACCCCGAAGGCTTGACGCTGGATGAGGCCGCGACGCGCGCCGCCCGGGCAGCGCGCGCCTAGGCGCGGCCGCTTCAGGCCTTGCGGGAGCGTGCCCGCTCGCAGCGGCGGCGGTCGCGCTCGGCGGCGTACGGCGTCTTGCCCAGAATCATGCGGCCCATCATCTCGCGCGGCTGTGAAACACTGACATCCGTCGGCAGCGACGCGAGGATGGCGTCGCCGCGCGCGGCGAACTCCGGCTCGAATTCCGGCGTGGTGAGCACGTAGAGGTCGTTGTTGCGCACGGCGCGCAAAACGCGCTGTCCCGCATCCAGCGGATCCATCCCCGGCGGAACTCCATGCGCCTCGCTCATGGCCTTCTGCATCTGCGCCATCATCGCCGGATCCATCTTGAAGCCCGGATCAACCTTGGGAGCTGCCGCGGCATCCCCCGCGGGCCGGTTGCGCGCCGAGCTTGCGATATTGGTATTGACGATGCCGGGACAGAAAACGGTCACGCCGATGTTGGTGCCGGTGAGCTCCGCGCGCAGCGCCTCCATCATGCCCACGACGGCAAACTTCGAGGCCGTGTAGACCCCTGCCGGGGCGTGTCCCAGCAGTCCCGCGAGCGAGGCGACGGACACGACCTGGCCGCCCTCGCCCTGCGCCTGGATACGCGGCAGGAACACGCGCACGCCGTTGAAGACACCGCCGGCATTCACGCTCATCGCCCAGTCCCAGTCTTCATAGGACGCGCGGGACAGGCCACCGATCACGGCGACACCCGCGTTGTTGACCAGCACATGGACCTTGCCGAAAACCTGCACGGTTTCGGCGGCGGCTTTCTCCATGGCCGCCCGATCCGTCACATCGAGATTGATGGCGTGCACGCGCTCGGTGGCGCCTGCCAGGAGCTTCATTGCCTCATCCAGGTGCGATCGCGTCCGATAGGTGATGACGACTTTCATACCGGCCTCGGTGAAAGCCCGGGCTATTCCCAAGCCGATGCCGCTGTCGCCGCCGGTGATGAACGCCACCTTGCCTTCGACATCGCGCAGGGGCGCGGGCACATCGGGGCAGCTGGCGCTCGCCTCGGCCGCCGTCGCGACCGACCGGCCGCCGGTGATCAGGCCGGCGGTGGCCGTGGCCGCCGTGGCCAATGCCGCACTGCCCAGGAAGCCGCGGCGGGAGCGTCCGCCCGGTGCCAATTCGTCTGTTTTCCTGCTCATGTACCTTCCCCCGATGTCGGCCTGCACCTCACCACAGCCCCCACACGGGGTCAACCGCGACAAGTGCTTTGAGCCCGCGGTAGGTGACGCGTCTTCGGCCGATCAGGCACACTCCCGGCTGCGAAATCCGGTGGTTGCAAAACCAACAGCACTCAAGGGCGGGCATATTATGAAGGACGACATTTCCCAGGCGCAGGAGCGCTACGCGGCCGAGCGCCGCCGCTTCCTGGCGGAGGGATCCGTGTACGGGGCCGGTATTCTGGCGAGCCTCGGTCTGAGCCAGTACGCGCGAGCGCAGGGCGCACCGCCGGCCGGCGGCGCCGCTGCCGCGGCCGGTTCTGCTCCCGGCCCCTTCAACCGCCCGCCCCCGCCGCCGGAGCCGGCCTTTGCGCAGCGCGCACCGCTGCACGACCTGAAGGGCAAGGTGGCCTATATCACCGCTTCCTCCGACGGCATCGGCTTGGGCATCGCCCGCGCGGCCTCGGCGGCCGGCATGAAAGTGTGCATCGGCTATCGCAACGAGGATCGCCTCAAGGCTGCCCTGCCGCTGTTCAAGCCGGGCAACGCCGGCGTTCTGCCGGTCAAGCATGACGTGAGCGACCGGGATGCCTGGGCCAAGGTGCTCCAGACCATCAACAGCCAGTTCGGCAACCTGCACCTGGTGGTCAACAATGCGGGCATCAAGACCTGGGCCAAGGCCAGCACCGTTTCGGCCAAGGACTGGGATGACGCCGTGGCGGTGAATTACACCGCCACCTACGACAGTGTCGCGGTGTGCCTGCCGCATATGCTCAGTCACGGGGAGGGAGGGCACTTCGTCGTCACCTCCTCCATGAGCGGCCTGCTGCCAGGGGGTCCGTTGGGGGTCTACACGGCCACCAAAATCGCCGCGGTCGGCCTGATCGAGGCGCTGCGGGTGGAGCTGGAAGGCACCACCGTGGGCACCTCCGCGTTCTGCCCGGGCGGCGTCAACACCGACAACTACCTGGGCAGCGGGGCAGCCAATCCATACCTGGCGCAGCGCGCCGCCAATCGGCCCGCCGGGGCGCCGGCCCGCCCCAACATGCCGCCCGCAGGCATGGATCCCATGGAGGCCGGCGAGCGGGTGCTGAACGGCGTCATCCACAATGACCTCTTCATCCTGACCCATCCGGAGTACATGCCGGGCACCCAGAAGCGCTTCGACGCGATGCTCGTGTCCGAGCCCCAGGACGACACGCCGCCGAATCCGGACCGGGTCCGCGGTGAGACGCGGGTCCTGACCTGCGGCATCTATCGGCGCGAGATCGCGCACCGGCAGGAAAAACGCAAGTCCTTCCGCAGCGTGACGCTCGACACCTGAAAGCCATATACGGACGAATTCTCATGAACAACCGACGCGAATTTCTCGGCACCAGTTTGGGTATCGGCACCGGCACCCTGCTGGCGGGCCTGGGTCTGTCGCACTACGCGGCAGCTCAAAGTTCGGCACCCGCAGCGGCAGCCGCCGACGCCGCCCGCTCGCCGTGGGGCCCGCAGCCGACCGTCTCCCAGCCCCCGCCGCTCAAGGATCTCAAGGGCAAGGTGGCCTATATCACCGCGGCATCCGACGGCATCGGACTGGGCATTGCGCGGGCCGCCTCCAATGCCGGCATGAAGGTCGTGATCGGCTACCGCAACGACGAGCGCCTCAAGGCAGCGCTACCCCTGTTCAAGCCCGACAACGCCGGCGTCATGGCATTCAAACATGACGTGACGGACCGCGACGGCTGGAAGGCCATGGTGGAGGCGGTGAAGAGCAAGTACGGCAAGCTGCACCTGGTCGTCAACAACGCGGGCATCAAGACGCTGCGCCAGGCCAGCCAGGCGAAGTTTGACGAATGGGACAACGCGGTGGCAGTGAACTTCACCGCGATCTACAACAGCGTGGCGGCGTGCCTGCCGCACATGCTCGAGCATGGCGAAGGCGGCCACTTCGTCACGACGGCCTCGATGGGCGGCCTGCTGCCGGGCGTGAACGCCGGTGTCTACACATCGACCAAGATTGCCGCGGTGGGCCTCATGGAGGCGCTGCGGGTGGAACTGCAGGCCACGAATATCGGCACCGGTGTGTTCTGTCCGGGTGGCGTGAACACCGACAACTACGTGGGCATGGATGAGCCGAACCCCTTCCGCAAGCCGCGTCCCGGCATGACGCCCGAAATGCTGGCGCGCATGGCGGCCACGTCCATGAGCCCCCTGGAGGCCGGTGAGCGCGTGATGAATGGCATCGTCAACAATGACCTCTTCATCCTCAGTCATCCGGAGTTCGCGCCCGGCATGAAGGAGCGTTTTGACGCTATCATGGCCTCGACACCCGCCATCGAAACGCCCATTCCGCCGGCGCGCAGCCAGGCCGAGCTGGGCGTACTGACGTGTGGCATCTATCCGCTTGAAATAACGCATCGCAAGCCGAAGCGCAGCAGCTACCGCACCGCCTAGAGGTCAACCACATGGCAGAGGACGCGTCCGACTGGATCACGATTCGTGCAGCGGGTCTGTCTGCCACCATCAACCCGCAGGGCGCGCAGCTGTCGCGGCTGCGCGATGCGGACGACCGCGACCTGCAGTGGAACGGTGATCCGGCAATCTGGGTGGGCCGGGCACCGCTGCTCTTCCCCATCGTCGGCATGCTAGTCGGCGGACAATATCGTACCGGCGGCCACAGCTACTCGTTGCCGCGACATGGCTTCGCGCGCAATCGCCGCTTCGCCGTCGCGCAATCCGGGCCGGCCAGCGTCACCTTCAGATTGAGCGCCGATGCCCAGACTCTGGCGGTCTATCCGTTTCAATTCGAACTGGACGTGAACTTCGCGGTCGAGGACGCAACGCTTGCGATCACCAGCTGGATACGCAACCGCGGGTCCGGCGACATGCCCGCGAGCCTCGGGTACCACCCCGCCTTCCTCTGGCCCCTGCCCTACGGTGAAGATCGTGCCGCGCATTTCATCGAGTTCGAAACCGACGAGCCGGCGCCGCTACGCTGCCTGGACGGCAACGGCCTGCTGGCGCCGCAGCGCCTGCCGACACCGGTCAACAACCGCAGGCTCACGCTGCGCGATGAACTGTTCGCAGAGGATGCGCTGATTTTCGATCAGGTCGCCAGCCGCACCGTCACGTACGGCAGTGACATCGGACCGCGCATCGCGTTGAGTTTTCCGGGCGTCCCGTACCTGGGCATCTGGACCAAGCCTGGCGCGAATTTCATCTGCATCGAGCCGTGGCACGGCATCAGCGACCCGCAGGGGTTCGCGGGAGAGCTCAAAGATAAGCCCGGTAGCCTCATCGTGCCGCCCGGCGGGACGGCAACGATCGGCATGTCGATCAGCGTGCTGCCTTGAGCACGGGTATGAGGGCGGAGCGCGCCACGGCCACCTCGCCCGCTTCGAGCAGGTTGATGCTTTTCTTCACTGTATTCACGTGCTCGCGCATCAGGAATTCGACCCGCGTCGCCTGCCCGGACTTAAGCGCATCGTAGATCGCATAGTGCTGCTGGTGGGCGATCCACAGCGCGTCGAACATCGCCTTCAAGTCCGTTGCATCAAAGGCGATGGCGGCGGCAGCCGCGAACGGAATGCTGGCAATGCGCTCGATCGCATCCGCCGTCACGGGACTGGCCGCAGCTTCGATGATCACGGCGTGAAAGCGTCCGTTCATCAACCCGTAGGCTGCCTCGTCCGACTCGACCAGGTGCCCTTTGGCGAAGATGCGGCTGCCCTCCTCGAGGCACTCGCGCAGCCGGCCCAGGAATGCCGGCGCCGCGCCGCGCTCGGCAATCCGCCGCGCCGCGAAACCCTCGAACAGGCCGCGCACATCGATGGCATCCAGGATGTCCGCCCGGGTGAAGGTGCGGACCAGGTAGCCGCGCGTTCCGGACTCCACCAGCAGCCCTTCGCGGGCCAGCAGGGGCAGGGCCTGGCGGATCGGCGTCCGCGACATCCCCAGGGTCTCGGCCAGCATGGCCTCGGCCACCCGCTGACCGCCCTTGAGACGGCCCCGCAGGATCATTTCCCGGATACTGACGGTGGCGCGGGCGAGCTGGGTGTCGGTCATGCGCAGGATCGTGGACCACGGGATCCCACAGCGTCAATTTGGATCCTATGACAGCCGAGTTCAGCCATTATGTTAATTAGATGGCGGGTGGCTTGACCGAATGGGATCCAACCAATATACCAACGGCCGGCCCTACGTGGCGCGTGCGCAAATTCTCAAGAGGACTCAAGTAAATGGCTACGATCGTGGGCGGCATCGCCACCTCGCATACACCGACCATCGGCTTTGCCCTGGATGCCAAAAAGCACAATGATCCGGTGTGGGCGCCGATCTTCGCCGGCTACAAGCCGGTGCAGGAATGGCTGGCGCGGAAGAAGCCTGATGTGCTGTTCGTCATCTATAACGATCACATCACCTCGTTCTTCTTCGATCATTACTCGCAGTTCGCCCTCGGCGTCGGCGATCGCTACTGGCCTGCGGATGAAGGGGGTGGTCCGCGCAAGCTCCCGGGGATCGATGGCCATCCGGATCTTGCCCGGCATATCGCCATGGGGCTCGTGGCCGACGAGTTCGACCTCAGCTACTTCCAGGCCAAGGGCCTGGATCACGGCTGCTTCTCGCCGCTTTCGCTGCTGTGGCCGCGCGAGGGCGAGCGCTGGCCCGGGGCCATCGTGCCGCTGCAGGTGGGCGTGCTGCAGTTCCCGATCCCCTCCGCCCGGCGCTGCTTCAAGCTGGGGCACTCGCTGCGCAAGGCCATCGAGAGCTACCCGGCGGACCTGAAGGTTGCAATCGTCGGCACCGGCGGTCTGTCGCACCAGATTCACGGTGAGCGCGCCGGGTTCAACAACACGCCCTGGGACATGGAATTCCTGGACCTGATCGAAAAGGACCCGGAAAAACTGTGCGAGATCTCGATCGCGGACTACGCCCGGCTCGGCGGTTGCGAGGGCTCGGAGGTGGTCATGTGGCTGGTGATGCGCGGCGCCCTCAACAAGCGCGTGAAGAAGCTGCACCAGGCCTACTACCTGCCCTCGATGACACCGATCTGCACGGTGATCTTCGAGAACGAGTCGGATGAAGGCACCGGGGAATCCGTGGAAGCCTATCGCAAGCGCATCGGCCACGAATGGGCCGGCATGGGCGAGATTCCCGGAACCTATCCGTTCACCCTGGACCGCAGCGTCAAGGCCTATCGGCTCAACAGCTTCCTGCACGAGCTGATCAAGCCGCAGGTCCGCGCCCGCTTCCTCGCCGAACCGGAAGTGCTGTTCGAGGAAGCCGGGCTCACGACCGAGGAGCGCAACATGCTGCGCAAGCGGGACTGGCGCGCGCTCATCCACTATGGCGTGATCTTCTTCCTGCTGGAGAAGCTCGGCGCCGTCATCGGCACCACCAATCTGCATATCTATGCCGCCATGCGCGGCCAGTCGCTGGAGGATTTCCAGAAGACCCGCAACTCGCAGATCCTGTACTCGGTGGCCGGCGACATCGCCCCTGCCAAGCCCGCCTGAGGTGATCTAAGCGGGCGGGGTAGAATGCACGACTATGCTCATTCGCCCCCGCCCCAGCCCCTTTCAGCTGTTCTTCATCCTGCGCGGCTCGATCGTGCCGCGCATCGCGCCGCAGATCATCGGTTACGCGCTCTTTGCCGCACTCATCGTGGCGGTTGCCCGTCACTATGGCCTGCAGTCATCAGGCTATGGCCTTGCGCCGTTCACCGTGCTGGGCGTGGCGCTCTCGATCTTCCTCGGGTTTCGCAACAACGCCGCCTACGAACGCTGGTGGGAGGCGCGCAAGCTGTGGGGTCAGCTGGTGTTCGAGATCCGCAATTTCGCGCGGGCCGTGCAGGCCCTGGTTCCGCAGGACGCCGGACAGATCCGCCCGCTGTTGATGGAGTCACTGGCGTTCTGCCACTACCTGCGCGGTTCCCTGCGCCAGGTCGACGCTGACCCCGAGGTGCGACGTTTCGTGGGCGACGCGGCGGATACTTTCCGCACGGCCGTGAACAAGCCGGATGCGGTGCTGCGCAGCATGGAGCGCAGACTCGCGACACTGAAGCAGGCCGGCCGCATCGAGGCCATGGATTTCCGGCTGCTGGATGAGCGCATCGCGGGGATGGCTGCGCTGCAGGCGGGGTGCGAGCGCATCTCCGGTACACCGCTGCCTTTTACCTACGCCTTACTGCTGCACCGGTTCGCATACTGGTTTTGCCTGCTGCTGCCGTTCGGATTGGTGTCAGTCGCGGGCTGGGCCTCGCCCCTGTTCACGGCGCTGGTGGTTTATTCGTTCTTCGGTCTGGATGCCTTGTCCGAGGAACTCGAAGATCCGTTCGGCACCGGCAACAACGACCTGGCGCTGGATACGCTGTGCCGGATAGATGAGATTTCGGTGTTCGAGGCGCTGGGCGAACCGCCGCCACCGCCGCTTGCGCCTGACAACTATCACTACAGCTGAAGGCTACAGCGCGTCGCGCACCTCGGCCGCGAGCGCGAATGACCGCAGTCGCGCCTGGTGGTCGTGGATGTGACCGCTGACGATGAGTTCATCGGCACCGGTGCGCTCGAGGAATCCGCGTACGCCCTGCGCGACCGTGGCGACGCTCCCCACGAAGGAGCACTCCAGTGCCTGCCTCAAGCCGGCGAGTTCCGCCTCACTGGCAATCGTCTCAATTGCGCTCACCGGCGCCGGCAACGGACCGGGTTCGCCGCGCCTGAGTCGCAGGAACGCCTGTTGGAGCGAGGTAAACAGATGGCGTGCCTGCGTATCCGTGTCCGCGGCGACGATGTTCGCCGCGACCATGGCATGCGGTCGCTGCAGCTGCTGGGAGGGCTTGAACCTCGAGCGATAGATCTGCAGCGCCGGCATCAGGGCGTCGGGAGCAAAGTGCGAGGCAAACGCGAACGGCAACCCAAGTGCCGCCGCGAGACTCGCGCCGAACAGGCTCGAGCCCAGAATCCACAGCGGCACACGGGTGCCCTCCCCCGGAATGGCACGCACCGACTGACCGGGCGCGGTTGGCTCGAAATAGGCCCGCAGCTCCATCACATCCTGGGGGAACTGTTCCGCGCTGGTCGCCAGATCGCGCCGCAGCGCGCGCGCGGTCAGCATGTCGGTTCCGGGTGCACGCCCCAGCCCCAGATCGATCCGATCCGGATAGAGCGTTGCCAGGGTACCGAACTGCTCGGCGACCACCAGCGGCGCGTGATTCGGCAACATGATGCCACCGGAGCCGACACGGATCCGGCGCGTCCCAGCCGCAACGTGCGCAATGACCACCACGGTCGCTGCGCTCGCAATTCCCGTCATGTTGTGATGCTCGGCCAGCCAGAAGCGCTGATATCCGAGCTGCTCCACATGGCGCGCCAGGTCCAGGGTGTTGCGCAGCGCATCCGCGGCGGTACCGCCGGCGACGATCGGTGACAGATCGAGTACCGAGAAGGGAATGCTCATGATTTACCGAGTATAGCCGCTGCTGCCGACATAATGCGGATCTGAGACCGCCGTCTTTGCCTACGCGTTTGCCGGGGTGCTAGCATCAGCCATTCCATGGGATGACGACACGGTTCAAGAGCGCAACAGTGCACAAAATCAGATTCGGCGTCGTCCTGCTGACCATCCTGCTCAGCGCCTGTGGCTCGCACGCAGCCCACGACTGGAACCGGGGGGCAGCAGCAGCCTATCTCGATGAGCGCGAGGTGAAATGGTCGAAGTGGCAGCCCGCGGCTCGGGACAACCAGACGGTATGCGTTTCGTGTCATACCTCGCTCGTGTACGCCCTGGCCCGCCCGCGCCTCGAGGCGACTTTGCATGAAACGCCGGCTTCACCCCGTCAGGAGCTGCTCGCCAATGTGCAAAAACGGGTGCGACTGTGGGGGCAGATTCCGCCCTACTACCAAGATCATGTGAGCACCTCGCGCGGCACGGAAGCCATCCTCAATGCCCTGATCCTGACGGACGAGGACGCGCGCCAGGGGCACCTGGCGCCCGACACCCTTGCCGCACTCGATGACATGTGGGCGCTGCAGAAAACCGCAGGACCTGATGCCGGCGGCTGGCCGTGGCTGCAGACCGGCAACCAGCCGTTTGAAGCCACCGACGCCGACTACTTCGGCGCCACGCTCGTGGCGCTGACGGTGAGCCGAACACCGGACGAATACCGTGCCCGCCCGGCAGTCCGGGACAACCTCACACGGCTGCGCGGCTATCTGCTGCGCGACTATCCGCAGCAGCCCCTCTTCAACAAGATTCATCTGCTGTGGGCGGCCAGCCAGTGGCCCGAACTCGTCACGCCGGCCATGCGTGATGACGTCGAAGCGCAGATCTGGTCACAGCAGCGCGATGACGGCGGCTGGAGTCTGTCGTCGTTGATTCTTGCCGACTGGAAACGCCGCGACGGCGCCTCGCCGAGTCGCAGCAGCGACGGCTACGCCACCGGCCTCATTGCCCTGGTGCTGCAGGACGCGGGGCTGCCGCGCAGCGACGCGCGCCTCAGTCGCGGGCTGTCGTGGCTGCAGGACCACCAAAGCACCTGGAACGGGCGCTGGACCGCGAATTCCCCTAATAGATCCTACGGATTCCTGGGTCAGCAACGGCACTTCATGGACGACACGGCCACGGCCTTTGCGGTGCTGGCACTGACCGAAGCACCGGCCAAGCCAGCCCCCCTGCAGGCGCGCAATTAGGCAGTCAGTGCCGGCTCGCCTCGAATAGGAACCACGCCCGCCGTTCAGTCTCGTCGATCCAGTTCTCGAGGAGGCTGGCCGTGGCGATGTCGTTCAGCTCATCAACGACTTCGTGAACCTCGCGCATGCGCGCCGTCAGGGACTGATTGTCCTCGCGCAGCTCCGCCAGCATGTCCTGGGCGTCCACGTACTCCGCATCATTGTCCTTGACGCGCTGCAGGCGGGCGATGTGCCCGATGGAACGCAGCGTCGTACCGCCGACCTTGCGAATGCGTTCGGCAATCGGATCCGTCATGGCGTAGATCTGGTCCGCCTGCTCATCCAAGAGCAGGTGATAGTCGCGGAAGTGCGGACCACTCATGTGCCAGTGGAAATTCTTGGTCTTCATATACAACGCGAAAACGTCGGCGAGAATTCCGTTCATCCCCCCTTCGATGCTCTTGGAAGCGGCGGCGCCGAGATCGGTGGGGGTGATCAGTGGTGCCTTGCGGCGTTGCTGGAGATCGGCTTTCTTTGCATTGTCGAGTTTCTTGGCGCTGCCCATGGTTGTTCCTTATGTCCGGGGTTGAGACGTTACATCGTCTGGGTCGCGCCATGCAATTTCAATGCGCGAACAGCTGCCCGGGGTCCTGGAAGGCCTTGAACTCCAGCGCATTGCCGGACGGGTCGTACAGAAAGAAGGTCGCCTGCTCGCCGACCTGACCCTGGAAGCGGATGCCGGGTGCGATCACGAATCGCTGCCCGGCCCGGGAGAGGCGGTCGGCCAAGGCGTGCCAGGCCTGCCACGGCAACACCACCCCGAAGTGTGGTACCGGCACCTCATGGCCGTCCACCGGGTTCGTGGTCTGCACGGGGGGGCGCCGCGATCGGTCCAGGTGCGCCACCAGCTGATGGCCGAACAGATCGAAGTCCACCCATTCGCTGCTGCTGCGGCCCTCCGGACAGCCGAACAATCCGCCGTAGAACGCGCGCGCGGCGGCAAGATCGTGCACCGGGATCGCGAGATGAAACGGAGATAGCGACATCGACGCATTATCGCATGCCGCGCCGCTCCAGCAGAGAGTCTACCGAGAGGCGCCCGGCGCCGGCGATGGCCAGCCACAGGAACAGCGCCAGGTACTCGGTCTCATCGAAGCCAAGCAACGTGGCCAGCGAGTCCACATCCGCCCACTTGGCCGAGACGATGGCGACGATCATCGTGATGCCCAGCGCGCCGGCGCTGATGCGCGTCAGGAAGCCCAACAGCAGGAACAGTCCACCGAAGAATTCCACGCCGGATACGAAGGGCGTCAGAAGATGCGGAAATGGTATGCCCCAGCCGATGAAGTTCTCGGTGACCCGGGGCAGGTTGTGGAGCTTGCCCCAGCCGCTGAGCAGGAACACCCACCCGACCACGATCCGCGCGAACAGCGGCGCGAGCCACTGCAGGTGTGCCGCCACTTGGCGCGGCCACTCTATCAGCCAGCGATTGAGTACGGACATTGCGGCCACCTCGCGAGTGCTTTCGTGGATATCGCCTAGCAGACCCACGCAGTGGCCGGAACATTTCAGAAGCGGCCGTTCTGATAGTCCTCGAACGCCTGCCGCAATTGTGCCTCGGTGTTCATCACGAATGGACCATAGCGGGCCACAGGTTCGCGCAGCGGGCGTCCTGCGACCAGGATTGCACGGGCTGCGAGCGCTCCTGACTGCAGCCTGACCTGGGCGCCATCGCCCAGCACTGCGAGGGAGTGCTGCGGCAGAGCAGTTACCCTGGCACCCGTACCGATCGACAGCTCCCCTTCGAAGACGTACACGAATGCCGCATGTCCGCGCGGCAGGGCGTGCACGAAGGTGGCCTGCGGATCCAGCTCAACGTCCAGGTAGGTCGGGTCGGTGGCCGGCTGTACCACCGGCCCGGTTACCGGACCGACCTGGCCCGCGATGACCTTCACATGCACGCCGCGTGCGGGACTGGCCAATGGAATGCGGTCCGGACCAAACTCCTGGTACGCAGGTTCGATCAGCTTCGAATCGCCAGGCAGATTCAGCCACAGCTGAAACCCGCGCATGCGGCCTGCGTGTTGCTCGGGCATCTCCGAATGCACGATGCCGCGCCCGGCGGTCATCCACTGCACGGCACCCGGCACCAGCACACCCTCGTGACCGTGGTTGTCCTTGTGCCGCATCCGGCCATCGAGCATGTAGGTGACCGTCTCAAACCCTCGGTGCGGATGCGCCGGAAATCCGGCGATGTAATCGCCCGGATTGTCCGTGCCGAACTCATCGAGCAGCAGGAAGGGGTCCAGATCCGTGAGAGCCGGCTGACCGATGACGCGCGTGAGCTTCACGCCCGCGCCATCGGAGGTCGGCATGCCGCGAACCTGCTTCACCACTTCCCGATCAAGCATTTCCGCCACTGCAGCGTTCATCGCAAATTCCTCCTCGCAAATAAACTTCAGGCCGCCTTGGCCACCGGGATCGCGGCAAGCGCCGCCTCCAGCGACTTCTGGCGATGCTCCGGCGACAGTGCCAGTCCCTCGGCACGCACGAACGTCACGTCCGTGACGCCGATGTAATTGAGGATGACCTTCAGGTAGGACTCCGCATGTTCGAACGGCGCATTCTCCGGATACACACCGCCGCGTGAGATGGCGATGATCACCCGCTTGCCATGAACCAGCCCTTCCGGGCCGTTCGGCCCGTACTTGAAGGTCTTGCCGCCGACGACCACCCGATCGATCCATGATTTCAGCTGGGTCGAGATCGTGAAGTTGTACATCGGGGCGCCGATGACGACGACATCGGCCGCCAGGAAGTCCGCCAGTGTCTGCGATTCGCGCGACTCCGGCACCTGCATCTGCGCCAGGTGATGGCCGGTGAGATGCGGCAGCTCCCGCGCCACCAGGTCCAGATGCTCGACCTTGAGATCCGGAATGGCCTTCTTGTAGCGGGCCACGATTTCCCGCGACACGGTCCGGCTCGCGGAGTGATCGCCGAGAATGCTCGAATCGATGTGGAGCAACTTCATGGAGGACATCCTGTGATTGGTGATGTCTGAAGCCTACTCCATGGAACGAACAACGATAATACAGACGATTCAGAACGTATCGTTCCATTTTTGGTGCTAATCTTTGACCGATGGATTCCCTGGACGACTTCTATTACTTCGCCAAGGTCATCGAACACCGCGGCTACGCCGCGGCCGGCCGGGCCCTGGGCATTCCCAAGTCCCGTCTGTCACGGCATGTGAGCGACCTGGAGACCCGTCTGAACGTGCGGCTGGTCAACCGCTCCACCCGCCGGCTCGCGGTCACCGATGTTGGCCAGGAGGTTTACCGGCATGCCACCGCCATGCTCGGTGAAGCGGACGCCGCAGTCGCGGCGGTGGAATTTGCCCGGGCAGAACCACGCGGCATCGTCCGGCTCAGCTGCCCGGTGTCCCTGGCCCAAAACCCGCTCGCGGCGCTGCTCCCGGAGTTCTTCGTGCGCTATCCGGCCATCCGGCTCATCGTGCACGCCAGTAATCGTCGGGTCGATGTCCTGAATGAAGGCTTCGATCTGGCGCTGCGGGTGCGCACGCGGCCCAGTGGGGAGGATGGCCTGGTGATGCGCAGCTTCGGTCAGGCCCGCGAGCTGCTCGTCGCCTCGCGGGACTACCTGGACCGCGCCGGGCGGCCACAGCGGCCGGAGGAACTCACCAACCATGCCACCTTGGGCTTTGCGCCCGAGGCGGACACCCAGACCTGGGAGCTGCAGGGGCCCCAGGATGAAACCGTGCAGGTCGAAGTCGCGCCGCGGCTCGTGTGCCATGACTTCGTGGTGATGCGGGCCGCGGCGCTTGCCGGCACGGGAATCGCGCTGCTCCCGGAAAGTCTGGTGCGAACCGATCTGGACGCCGGCCGGCTCGAGCCGGTGCTACACCGCTGGACGTTGCCCCAGGGCGTGCTGCACGTGGTCTTCCAGGGGCGCCGCGGCCTGCTGCCCGCCGTGCGCGCCACGCTGGATTACCTGGCTGAACGCCTGCCGGGCATTTTGTAGCAGCGGCAGCCCGGTGCGCAGCGAGGCGAGATTGCCTTCGAACTCCCGCGTGCAGCGCTCCCAGCTCGAGTACAGCGCGCGCTCCCGGCAGGCCGCCGGATTCAATGCCAGCGCGCGATGCGCGGCCCGACCCAGACTCTCATTCAAGGCGCCCGTAATTCCGTCTTCGATCACATCGATGGGCCCGGTGACCGGATAAGCGGCGACGGGCAGTCCGCAGGCCATGGCTTCCAGATTGACCAGACCAAACGTGTCCGTGCGGCTGGGAAACACGAACACATCGCTCGCCGCCATATGGGCCACGAGGTCCTCACCATAGCGATAACCGACGAAGACCCCTTCGGGGTAGCTCGCCTGCAGGCGCGCGCGCTCCGGACCGTCACCGACGACGAGTTTGGAGCCTGCCCAGGGCATCGCCAGGAACGCATCGACGTTTTTCTCCACCGCCAACCGTCCGACGTACACCGCGATCGGCCGTGGCAGGTCCAGGAACTGTTTCGGTCCGGGCCTGAACAGCCGCGTATCAACACCGCGCTGCCAACGCACCACATTGCGGAATCCCCGCTCCTCCAGCTCCAACTGCATGGACCGGGTGCTGACCATGCAGGCACGGCCGGCGCCATGAAAGCTGCGCAGCCACCGATAGGTGAGTCGCAGCGGGATCGGAAATCGCGAGCGCAGGTACTGCGGGAACTGGGTGTGGTAGGAAGTCGTGAAATTAAGGCCACGGCGCACGCAGTAACGCCGGGCTGCCATGCCCAGCGAACCCTCGGTGGCGATGTGCATCGCGTCCGGTTCGAAGGCCGCGATGAAGCGCGTGACGCGCGCGCCCGGCAGCACCGCCAGCCGGATCTCCGGATAACTGGGACACGGTACGGTGCGGAAGCCCTCCGGGGTGAGCAGACGCACGTCGTGTCCGAAGCTGCGCAGGCAATCAACCGTATGGGACAGCGTGCTGACGACGCCGTTGGTCTGCGGCCGCCACGCATCCGTGACAATCAGGATCTTCATTCGCGCGGCATGATTGCGCGGCTTCGTGACGATTGTGTGAATTTCAGGCATTGGGCCGCACCGTCATGTTCCCGTAAATATTTTGAGATATCTGCTTCATGGCGGCATCTGAAAACCGTTCACGGCAACCAGAAGGACAAAGGAATGCAAAGTTTTTGGCAGGCGCTCCAAACCCAGCGCTGGGACGATCACCGTTACTACCACCACAGCCGCATCAATCAGTCGCTGCACCTGGTCAGCGCGTTGAGCTTCCTGGCCTCATACGCCACGGTCTTCAAGAGCCCCACGGCCGCAGCCCTCATCGGCTGGCTGGTGGCGATGGTGAGTCGTCAGGCGGGCCACTTCTTCTTCGAGCCCAAGAGCTATGACGACGTAAACCGGGCGACGCACGAGCACAAGGAGGACATCAAGGTCGGCTACAACCTGAAGCGCAAGGTGGTGCTGATGGTGATCTGGGCGCTCTCCCCTGCCGTGCTGTGGTTCAACCCCACCCTCTTCGGGCTGTTCGAGGCGCCGGCCTCCACCTCGCAGTTCGTGAGCCACGTCGGGATCCTGTGGCTCACCGTGGGCTTGGGTGGTCTCATCTTCCGCACCGTACAGCTGTTCTTCATCCGCGACGTGCAGACGGGGCTGGTGTGGATCACCAAGATCATCACCGACCCCTTCCACGACGTGATGCTGTACTACCGCGCGCCGCTCGCATTGCTGCGCGGCGAGCTCATCGACCCGATGGACGATGTCACCGGGGTGGACGAAGAACCCCTCCACCAGGCCTGAAGCACTTCGCGCAGCAGGCGCCGGCGGATTGCACGGTTGGTCAGGGTCGGATCAGTCCACCACCAGCCGTCGCGATCCATGTCGCGCGCTGCCGCCATGATCCGGTCGGCGACCGCAGAAAAATCCGCATCGGTGTAATTGTGGCTGAAGATGAAGCGCCCGGTCCCCACCCAGCTCAGCGCCAGCCCGTGCGCCCGCAGGTAGTACTGGAACATCCAGTTGTACTGCGACGCGCGGGTGTATTCCACGGTCCAAATGGAGCACAGGTTGGCGACCCGCAGTGGCAGGTTCTGCGCGGCGCAGCGTGCATTGAGCGCTGCGGCGCGGGCGTTCCATACGGCATCGAGGTTGCGGTACAGGGCCTGGAGTGGCGCGCCGGCCAGCTGCTGCAGGAACTCATGCATTGCCCCCATCACGTACGGATGGGAATTGAACGTGCCGCGCGCCAGGCACACGTCCGCCGGATGATCCTCGCGGTAGCGGCGCATCAGCTCGTCGCGCCCGCACACCACGCCCACCGGCAACCCGCCGCCGAGCGTCTTGCCGTAGGTCACCATGTCGGCGCGCACGCCGAAGTATTCCTGTGCACCGCCGGGGGCCAGCCGAAAGCCCACGAACACTTCATCGAATATGAGCACGATGCCGCGCGCGGTGCACACCTCGCGCAGCTGGCGCAGCCAGGCGCCGTAGGCGGCCCGGTCAAATCCGGCACGCCGGCCGCTGTCCACCAGCGCCGCATCGCTGGGGGCATTGGTGTTCGGATGCAGGGCCTGCAGCGGATTGACCAGTACGCAGGCGATGTCCTTGCGCATGCGCAGGACCTTCAGGGTCTGCTCGCTCATGTCCTTGAGCGTGTAGGTGTCGTGCGCTGTCGCCGGGTTGCCCACCCCGGGCTGCACGTCGCCCCACCAGCCATGGTAGGCGCCGCAGAAGCGCACCAGGTGGCGCCGGCCCGTGTGATAGCGCGCCAGGCGCACCGCCTGCATGACCGCCTCGGTGCCCGACATGTGGAAGGACACCGCCTCGAGCCCGGAGATTTCACGCAGCCGCCGCACGTTGTAGGACATGATCGGGTGATAGGTGCCGAGCACCGGACCCAGATCACGCACCAGCGCGGCACCGCGGTCGATGCATCCTTTGTAGAAGTCGTAGCCGAACACGTTGACGCCGTAGGATCCGGCAAGATCGTAGAACTCGTTGCCATCGAGATCGGTCAGCCGCACGCCCTGCGACGCCCTCAGGAACGAGCCGCCCTTCAAGTTCTCGCGCACGATGCGGCTGAACTGGAACGGCACCCGGTAGCGGGCCGTGAACTGCATGTCGGGCACCGACTTCGCCATATCGCCGGTCAGTCCGGCAGAGCGCGCGAAGCGTGCTGCGAACAGTTCCGCCAGGCGTTTGAATCCGGCGCGGCGCTGCGCGGCCACCGCCTCGGGCGCCGCGTCGGCACGGAAGAACCTGGCTTCGGAGTACTCGTAGAACGGCAACAGGCGGGCGATGCGCCGCGACCAGCGCGCGTGCCCGGCCAGCGAGCGGTGCTTGGCGGCCGACAGGGCAAGCCGCAGCCGCACCTGATAGAGGACCCAGAAGGCCAGCAGTGCTGCGGGAATCATGAACAGAAGGTATGAATTCATGGCCGCAAAATATTGCATGGGAATGACATCTCCATGACGGTCCGAGCCGCAATAAGTCGCGTGGTGCAGCAGGAGGACCTCAATTTCCTGCTGACCAACCGTATTCCACGGCGCTTTGCGACGCTGTTCGTGGGCTGGCTGAGCAAGATCGAAAATCCGCTGATCAGCGTGCCGGCCATCGCGCTGTGGCGGCTGTTCTGCGATGTGGATCTGCGCGATGCGCGGGCCGGCCGTTATCGCAGCCTGCACGAGTGCTTTACCCGCCAGCTCAAGGAGGGTGCGCGACCCCTCGATCCGGACCCCGCCACACTGGTGAGCCCCAGCGACGGCATCGTGGGGGCCTCAGGTAAGGTCATTGCAGGGGAGTGCCTGCAGGCCAAGGGCTTCGCCTATACCCTCATGGACCTGCTCGCCGATCGCGATCTGGTGCGCCAGTACCAGCACGGCGCCTACGTTACCCTACGCCTCACCGCGGGCATGTATCACCGCTTCCACGCGCCGGCGGACTGCGAGGTCGAGCATGTCTCATACATCTCAGGGGATACCTGGAACGTCAATCCGATCGCCGTGCAGCGCATCGAGAACCTGTTCTGCAAGAACGAGCGTGCCGTCATCCGGTTGAAGCTCCAACCCTCCGGTCACATCATCACGCTGGTGCCGGTTGCCGCCATTCTCGTGGCGAGCATCCGCCTGAACTTCCTGGACGTGCTGCTGCACCTGCGCTACCGCGGGCCCAACCACATCCCGTGTGCGGCACAGCTCAAGCGTGGTGAGGAAATGGGCTGGTTCCAGCACGGCTCGACCATCATCGCGTTCGTGCCGCCAGGCGTACGGCTGGCCGACGGCCTCGCACCCGGCACGACCGTGCGCATGGGCCAGCCGCTGTTCAGACTCGATCCTGCCCCGTGAGCCCTGCGCCGGTTGCCGTCATCACGGGCACCACGCATGGAATCGGCACCGTGACCAGCCTCGGCCTGGCCCGCGCTGGCTACACGGTGGTGATGTTGTGTCGCGATGTCCCGGCGGCGACCACCGTGGCGCAGGAGATCGTGCAGCAGGCCCCGGGGAGCGAGGTGCGGGTCGTGCATTGCGACCTCGCGAGCCTCGCCACGGTGCGCGCGGCGGCCGCCGCAGTGCTGTCGCAGTACCCGCGCATCGACCGGCTGATCAACAACGCCGGCATCGTCAGTACCCGGCGGCGCTTTTCCGTGGACGGTCACGAACTCGTCTTCGCCACCAATCACCTCGGTCCCTTTCTGCTGACCCGGCTGCTGCGGCGCGCGCTCGTGCCGGGGTCCCGCATCATCAATGTCGCCTCGAAGGTCCACTACCGCGGGCGCCTGGACTTGGACAGCGTCGATGACCCCCGCGCGGCCTACAGCAGCACGGCCGCCTATTCACGCTCGAAGCTCGCGAACGTCCTGGACACCTTTGGCCTGGCGCGGCGCCTGGTGGGCACGGGCATCACGGTCAATTGCCTGCACCCCGGGGTCGTTGCCACCCACCTCCTGCCCGGCTGGCTGAACCTTATCCGTCCGCTCTTGCGGCGCTCCATCCTGACTCCCGCCCAGGGTGCCCGCACCTCGCTGTACCTGGCGCTGGATGAGCGGGCCGGGGCCCTGCACGGACAGTATCTGGACGAGCACCAGCAGGTGCAGCAGGCTGCCCCGGCAGCGCACGATCGGCTGCAGCAGGAGCAGCTACTGACCCGCAGCGCCCGCTGGACGGGTCTCGATGAGGCCAGCGCCTGAGCGGAAGCGGATTTGCATATCCAGAACCATGCGACCCAGACCCTCGTACAGGGCGCGCTGCGACCGCGTCAGCGCGTTCGCGTTTGGCACGAAGGCCAGGACCCCCTTCTCGCGCCGCGTCCACATCTCCGCCGGCGCCGGGACCGCATCGATCCCCGCCTGGTTGAATTCCACCACCGAGCGGGCCATGTGCGCAGAGGAGGTCACCAGTACCACCTTGTGCACGCCGGCGCGCGCCAGGATGACCGCGGAGAACTGGGCGTTCTGATGGGTATCACGCGAACGGTTCTCCAACCATTGCGCGGTCACGCCCAAGTCCTGGTGCAGGAAATCATTCATCGAGGCCGTCTCGAGGCGGCTGCCCGAGATGAGCACCGGGAGCTGCGTCCGGCGGGCCAGCCGCGCCCCGTACACCAGTCGCTCGAGACTGGTGGCACCGGGTGCGGAGGTGCCGTATTCCGGTGCATCGACGCGCACGCCGCCGGCCAGAATGACGATGGCCTGGGCGTCGCCCACCTGGGCCGGAGCCAGGGCCGGATAGCGCTCCGCCCAGCGCACCAGCGAGTCCGCCACAATCGGTGTGGCCAGGACCCACAGCGAGGCCAGACCCACGCCAGCCAGGATGACCCCACCCAGGCGTGCCCGGCGAAAGGCCAGCAGCACCAGCCCCAGGGTGATGAGCAGCAGCGGCCCGGTGGGGGGCAGCACCAGGTTCTTCAGCAGCTGTTTCCAGACAAAGTAGTCCATGTGCCCGAATGATAGCGCCCCTTGAATCACGTAATATCAGACACGTCGTCACATCCGATTCGACTGAAGGATCCGACATGCCGGTAAATTCTCATTCGCCCCTCGCGCAGCGGCTGCTGTTCGCGCTGAACTTCTTCCGCCACCCCTTCATGCTGGGGTCGATCTGGCCCAGTTCCCGGTACCTGGTTGACGAGGTTTTGCGGCCGGTGGACTGGGAGCGCGCCCAGGTGATCGTCGAATACGGACCCGGAGTCGGCACCATCACCGCTGAGATCCTGCGCCGGATGCGCCCGGATGCGCACCTGGTCGCCATCGAAACCAACGCGGCCTTCGTCAAGTTCCTGAAAGGCTCTTTTGCTGATTCGCGGCTGCATGTGGCCAATGAATCCGCCGCCGATGTCGGCCGCATCCTCGAACGCCTGAATCTGCCACCCGCGCAGTACGTCGTGTCGGGCATTCCGCTCGGCAGCATGCCCGAGGCGATCCGGACCGATATTGTCGCGAAGACCCGTGCCGCACTGGCGCCCGGCGGACAGTTCCTGGTCTACCAGTTCACCAGCCGCGTGCTGCCGGTCCTGCAGCGTACCTTCGAGGAAGTCTCGCGCAGCATGGAGAAGCGCAACATCCCCCCCGCGCACCTGTTCGTGTGTGCGACGGATGCCGGGTGACATTCACACGGCCTGGTGCAGGTTCGCGATCGGCTGTGGCAGGGCCAGGTAGTAACCCTGCACAAAATCGACCCCGATGTGTTTCAGTTCAGCAAGCACCGCTTCGGACTCGACGCATTCGGCCACGGTGAAGATTCCCAGTGCGCGTCCGATCTTGCAGATCGCCTCCACCATGCTGCGGTCGACGGGATTCACCGCAACCTGCGCGATGAACTGGCCATCGATCTTCAGGTAATCCACCGGCAGTGTGCGCAGGTACATGAAGGATGAGAGGCCGCTGCCGAAGTCATCCAGTGCGAAGCGGCAGCCGCGCTGCTGCAGTTCCTTCATGAAGTACAACGCGTTCGACCAGTTGGTGACGGCCGCGGTTTCGGTGATCTCGAAACACAGCCGGCTGGCCACATCCGGCGCACCGGCCTGCTCGACGACGAACTCGAGGAAGGACTGGTCACTCAGGGAATTACCCGACAGATTCACGGCCAGGACCGGCGAGGCGGCAGGCCCCATCGGCGCATGGCGCAGGCGTTCCAGCGCGCGCAGGAGCACCCAGCGATCAATGGCCGGCATGACGTTGTAACGCTCGGCCGCCGGAATGAATTCCCCGGCGGGCACCAGCCGCCCGTCATCATCGCGCAACTGCACGGTGAGTTCGTGAAAGCCCATCGGGCCGGCCTGGGCGATGGGGACGATGGGCTGATAGAACAGCTCCAGGCGGTTCTCTTCGACGGCACGCGTCAGGCGCGCGGCCCAATGCAGCTCGCGATGCCGGTCTACAGCGCCGTCGCCATCATAGATATGGATGCGGTTGCGCCCGCTTTCCTTGGCCGCGTAACAGGCGATGTCCGCAGCGCTCAGCACCGATGCCACGCTGTCGGTGTTGCGGTTGATTTCCACCACGCCGATGCTGGCGCCCACGGTGAGCGTGCTGCCGGCCCAGATGAAGCGGTAGTTGTGGATGGCCTGGCGCACACTGTCAGCGATGCGGCCTGCCTGCGCGACGGAAGTGGCATCCAGCAGGATCCCGAATTCGTCACCCCCCAGGCGCGCAATCGTGTCCTGGGTACGCACCCGGGCGCGCAGCAGGCTTGTGACATCGCGCATCAGCCGGTCCCCGGCCTGGTGACCGCAGGTGTCGTTGACGACCTTGAACTGGTCCAGATCCACGTACAGGAGCGAGAAGTGCCGCTCGCCGCGCTGCGCCAGGGACAGTGCATCGCGCAACCGCACGTCAAACTCACGACGATTGATGAGCCCGGTCAGCGCATCGTGGGTGGCCTGGTAGGACAGCGCCCGCTTCAGTCGCCGCTCCTGCGTGACATCGTGCACCACGATGACTGCACCGATGACTTCCCCGTTGCGATCACGGATCGGGGCTGAGGATTCCTCGACCGCGACCTCCTGGCCCTCGCGGGTCAGCAGCACCGGGTGGGCAGACGCCGACACTGAACCGCCGCTCGTCTGCTGCCGCTCCAGCGAGTGGCTCACATGCTTGCGCGTGGTCTCATCGATGAGATTGAGAACCTCGCTCAGGCCGCGCCCGCG